>JAEEGJ010002362.1_pt1 | contig 102769 bp, 82 predicted proteins | sample 8958761 | NCBI WGS metagenome assembly JAEEGJ01 (sample SAMN16246546, study PRJNA631951) | gut metagenome | biome: gut microbiome; feature: rumen; material: RS-attached | host: Bos | place: Iran: Karaj | collected 2018-10 | reverse complement strand
TGTATTCTCAATGACAGTTCAAAATATCTATATGGGAAGATATACATATCCTATGCTGGGACTTATGTTTGTACTTGGCGCAATTTCAGTACAAAATATGAAAAAAGTGAATCTTTATATGCTTGGCATTCTTTTACTTATTGTTGTAAGTCTTCCTGCATATATAAAAGAATACAGAAGAGTAAATGATAAGGGAATGGACATATTCAGAACATATATCAAAGAAAATGCATGTGATGATGATATTTATATAGTTGAAGGGCTGCATACTTCTCTTATCAGTCTGGAACTTGAGGGTAAGAAAGTTTTAACTCCGGGAGAAACCAAAGTATATAATCCTTTCCCTATTGAAGGATATACAACCTGGGAAGAACTGGGAGAGCCATCGCATATTTATTACATATCTTTGGAAGAGCCTGAATACATTTGGTTTTTTGCAGAATACCCAACAGAAAAAGTCCTGGACTTTAATTATATGATGTATCATTTTGTTGTTAATAAAGTTGATTACAGATAAATAAATTTTACAGATAATATTATGCATAAAAATAATCCCCTGGATTCTATGAATACAGGGGATATTTTTAGTGGTTATAATAAGGATAATTACTTATCTTATTTGTTAAGTGACTGCATCTTCATTGCACGAACCTTGGTTGATAAACCGAAGAGGTTGATGAAGCCTTCTGCATCATGATGATCGTAAAGGTCACCGGTTGTGAAGGAAGCGATGCTTTCATTGTAAAGTGAATATGGTGATGTTGTTCCGGCTTTGATGATGTTGCCTTTGTAAAGTTTGAACTTAACTTCACCAGTTACATATTCCTGAGTTGATTTAATGAATGCTCTTGTAGCATCACAAAGAGGTGAGAACCACTTGCCTTCGTATACGATCTGAGCAAGCTTGTTACCCATTTCTTCTTTTTCTCTGTATGTATCTCTGTCAAGGATTAATTCCTCTAACTGCTGATGTGCTTCGTAAAGAATTGTTCCGCCAGGTGTTTCATATACACCTCTTGACTTCATACCAACAACACGGTTCTCTACGATATCAACGATACCGATACCATGCTTTCCGCCAAGCTTGTTAAGCTTACGGATGATATCTGAAACTTTCATCTTCTCGCCGTTGATTGCAACAGGAACACCCTTCTCAAATGCAAGTGTTACATACTCGCCTTCATCAGGAGCTTCTTCAGGTGTAACACCAAGAACTAAAAGGTGCTTGAAGTTTGGCTCGTTAGCAGGATCTTCAAGTTCAAGTCCTTCATGGCTGATGTGCCATAAGTTTCTGTCACGGCTGTATGAGTTGTCAGCTGAGAATGGAAGATCGATACCATGCTGCTTGCAGTATTCGATTTCTTCTTCACGTGAATTCATTGTCCACTTTTCATTTCTCCATGCTGCGATGATCTTAAGATCCGGAGCAAGAGCCTTGATACCAAGTTCAAATCTGATCTGGTCATTACCTTTACCTGTAGCACCATGGCAGATTGCTGTAGCACCTTCCTTACGTGCAATCTCAACTAATCTCTTGGCAATAACAGGTCTTGCCATTGATGTACCTAAAAGATACTTATTCTCATATACTGCATGAGCCTGTACACATGGAACGATGTATTCGTCACAGAACTCATCTGTTACATCTTCAATGTAGAGTTTTGTAGCACCACTTAATTTAGCTCTTTCTTCAAGACCGTCAAGTTCGCTTTCCTGACCGCAGTCTACACAAACGCAGATTACTTCATAATCAAAATTTTCTTTGAGCCATGGAATGATAGCAGTTGTATCAAGTCCGCCCGAGTAAGCAAGAATTACTTTTTCTTTCATTATATATTTCCTCCTAATAATAATATGCATAGAAATTTACGCCACGTTCATATCTTACACCCTAAATATGAAAGAAGCAAGAGGAAATATTTAAAAATATGCATAAAATTTATAAAAATATGCATAAAATACAAAAATATGCACAAATTTTGCATAAAATACAAAAATATTACTAGACTTTTACAAAAAAGGTGGTATGATAGATGATAGGGCATGCGTATGCCGGTTATGGAGATAGTTATATATGGAAGAAAATATGAAAATAAGACCTATGATTCTGTCGGATTATGAGGAGGTACATAAGCTTTGGATGTCTATTCACGGCTTCGGTATCAGATCAATAGATGACTCATATGAAGGAGTTGAAAGATTCTTAAACCGTAATCCCGGTCTTAGTGTGGTATGTGAATATGAAGGCAGTATAATTGGAGCCATTCTCTGCGGAGAAGATGGCAGACGAGGCTCACTGTATCATGTATGTGTTAAGGAAGGATACAGAATGCATGGTATAGGAAAGGCCATGGTTGTACACTGCATGGAAGAATTAAACAAAAGACATATAAATAAAGTAGCATTAATTGCTTTTACCAAAAATGACATAGGTAATGCCTTTTGGAAAAGCATTGGCTGGGAATTTAGAGACGATTTAAACTATTATGATTTTGTGCTTAATGCAGATAATATAACGAAATTTAACAGTTAAGGAGAAAGATATGAATATTATAGAAGGCGGAGTAACAGCTCCAAAAGGTTTTGCTGCAGCGTCTTATGCTGCGGGAATTAAATATGAGGGCAGGACAGACATGGCTCTTATATACAGCGACGAATTATGCGACGCGGCAGGAGTGTATACATCAAATGTAGTTAAAGCAGCTCCTGTTATCTGGGACAGAAATATTACATCATCAGACGGCAAGGTAAGAGCAGTTGTAGTTAACTCAGGAATTGCCAACGCCTGCACAGGTGAAGAAGGAATGAATATCTGTAAGCAAACAGCCAGCGCAGTTGCAGAGGTAACCGGAGATAAGCCTGAAAACGTGCTTGTAGGTTCCACAGGCGTTATAGGTATGCAGATAAACGTTGGCAAAATCACCGCCGGCGCAAAAGAACTTCTTAAATTAAAAGACTATACCCTTGAAGCAGGTGAGGCTGCATCTAAGGCTATTATGACTACAGATACACATAATAAGCAGATTGCCGTAACAATTGAAATTGATGGCGTAACATGTACAATCGGTGCAATGTGCAAGGGCTCAGGAATGATTCATCCTAATATGTGTACAATGCTTGGATATGTATGTACAGATATTAAAATAGAAAAGTCCTTACTTAAGAAAGCACTTGATGAAGTAGTAGTTGATACTTTTAACATGATTAGTGTTGATGGTGATACATCTACCAATGATACTTTGCTTGTACTTGCCAACGGTATGGCAGGTAATGGAATTGTAAATAAAGAAGATGCAGACTATCAGACATTCAAAGATGCATTATATTACGTATGCGAATATCTTGCCAAGGAAATGGCGGGTGACGGAGAAGGGGCGACGGCTCTTTTTGAAGCGACAGTTATTAATGCAAAAACCAAGGATGATGCAAGAAAGTTATCAAAGTCCATTATCAGTTCCAGTCTTTCCAAGGCTGCAATTTACGGACATGATGCAAACTTCGGCAGATTCTTATGTGCAATGGGTTATTCCGGAGTAATGTTTGATCAGAATGACGTTCAGCTTTCATTTAAGAGCAGAGCCGGCGAGATGATGGTTTTTGATAAGGGAACACCACTTAGCTTTGACGAAGATGAAGCAACAAAGATACTTAGTGAAGATCACGTGACAGTTTTTGTTGATATGCACGAAGGTAATGAGAGTGCTACAGCATGGGGCTGCGATCTTACATATGATTATGTTAAAATAAACGCCGATTACAGGTCATAAGAGGAGATATAAAAATGGAAAAAGACATGGAAAAATTCTTGGAAAAAGCTAACGTACTTATAGAGGCTTTACCTTATATCCAGAAATTCAATCGTAAAATCGTCATCGTGAAATACGGCGGAAGTGCCATGACAGATCACAGCCTTGAACAGAAGGTTATTGAAGATGCAGTACTTCTTAAACTTACAGGATTCAAGGTTATTATCGTACATGGCGGTGGTAAGGAGATTAGCCGCTGGGTTGATAAGGTTGGAAAAGAGCCTAAGTTTGTAGACGGCCTCAGAGTAACTGATGAAGAGACAATGGAAATTGCTGAGATGGTGCTTAACAAGGTTAATAAGAATCTTGTAGCCATGGTTGAGAAATTAGGCGTTAAGGCAGTTGGTGTCAGCGGAAAAGACGGTAACTTACTTAAGGTTAACAAGAAACTTTCATCATCAGGTGAAGATATAGGATATGTAGGAAATATTACAGAGGTTAATCCAAAGATTCTTTATGATTTACTTGAGAAGGATTTCCTTCCTATAGTTGCTCCTATAGGTCTTGATGATGAATATCATTCATATAATATTAATGCAGATGATGCGGCATGTGAAATTGCCAAGGCTGTTGATGCTGAGAAACTTGCCTTCTTAACAGACGTAGAAGGCTTATATAAAGACTTCAATGATAAGAGCACTTTCATTTCAAGAATCAGCGTATCTGAAGCAAAGAAGTTAATTGAATCAGGAACAATTCAGGGCGGTATGCTTCCTAAGTTAAGAAACTGTACAGAAGCAATTGATGAGGGTGTTCACAGAGTCCATATCTTAGACGGCAGAATACCACACTGCTTATTACTTGAAATCTTTACCAAGAAAGGTATCGGAACTGCAATTGTGGCAGATGAAGATCCAATTAACCTGGAAGTATAAATGTGGTTATAACCACATACTTTCATAATGACGGAGGTATAACCATGAGTGATGTAAATACAATTATTAATGAAGGAGAAGAATATATTCTCCATACATATAACAGGTTCCCTGTAGTTTTTGATCATGGAGATGGAATGAATCTTTATGATGTAAATGGAAAAGAGTATCTGGATTTTGTATCGGGAATCGGGGTTTTTGCCCTTGGGTATAATAATAAGAAATATAATGATGCTCTTAAAGGTCAGATTGATAAGCTTACACATACATCCAATTATTACTGGAATGAGCCATCAATTAATGCTGCAAAGAAAGTAGTTAAGGCAACAGGTCTTAATAAAGTATTCTTTACAAACAGCGGCGCTGAGGCAATTGAGGGCGCAATTAAGTCTGCAAGGAAATATGCATATCTTAAAGATGGTGCTTTGGACCACGAAATTATTGCGCTAAATCATTCATTCCATGGAAGGACAATGGGTGCTTTATCAGTAACAGGTACAGAGAAATACAGGCATGATTTTCAGCCTATGATTGGTAATATCGTGTTTGCTGAAATGAATGACATTGATTCAGTTAAGAATCTTATCAATGACAAAACCTGCGCCATCTTAATGGAAACTCTTCAGGGCGAAGGCGGAATCCATCCGGCTGATGCAGCTTTCATAAAAGAAATCAGGCAGATCTGCGATGAGAAAGACATTCTTCTTATCCTTGATGAGATTCAGTGTGGTATGGGCAGGACAGGATATCTTTGTGCATATGACAGGTATGGTATTAAGCCTGATATCCTTACCATGGCAAAGGCTCTTGGTAGCGGTGTTCCGGTGGGTGCTTTTGTACTTAGTGAGAAGGTTGCAAAACAGTCTCTTGTAGCAGGTGACCATGGTACAACTTATGGCGGTAATCCATTAGCCGGCACAGCAATCAATACGGTATTTGATTTGTATGATGAACTTAATATAGTTGATAATGCCAAAGAGATGGGAGATTATCTCTGGGAGAAATTAGAGACAATCAAGGCTAATCACAGTGAAATTATTGATCACAGGGGACTGGGTCTTATGCAGGGACTTCAGTTTAACAAGCCGGTTGGTGAATATATCAATAAGGCTCTTGATAAAGGTCTTGTACTTATTAATGCTGGAACAGAAATTATCAGGTTCCTTCCACCTCTTATTATCACCAAGGCTGATATAGACAAGATGGCTGACATCCTTGAATCAGTATTATAAATAGAAAGAGATTTATCTGATGGGAAAGAGAATTTTAGGATTTCTTTTTGTAATTATATTATTTGTAACAATGGTTTATGGCCATTTGACCAATCACTACAGCGTTACTGATACAGGTAAGGCCATAAGCTCAGAACAGGTTATACTCTGGTATTCAGATGCCGGTATGTCTGATTATATTAACAGCATATCATTAACTTACGAGAAAGAAAGCGGCGTTAAGGTAATTCCTGTTTTGGTTTCAGCCGTTGAAATGCTTGACAGTATTCAGAATGCTTCTGTTCATGAAGACAATGGACCGGATATTTATATTATAACCAATGACTCTTTGGAAAAGGCCTATCTTTCAGGGCTTGCAGCTGAAGTTCAGGATAAGGATATGATTCTTAATACAACCTATTATCCCATGAGCGCTCTTAATGCTGCAACCTATAATGGCAAAATACTCGGCTACCCGCTTTATTTTGATACATCATTTCTTGTTTATAATAAAGAATATGTAAGAAATATTGCCAAAGGATATGTGGTAGATAATAAGATTACAGAGATGGCAACAGCAATTGCAGGTGAAGGTGAACTTACTGAAGAACAGGCACTTGGTGAAGTAAGGGTTGATGAATCATCATTAACTGATGAAGATATTAATGCAGGTGTTTATGAAGTGCTTCCTAATTCACTTGTTGGCATTCTGGAATTTGCTGACAAGTATGATTTGCCGGAAACCGCAGAAGGCTTTATGGAATGGAACGTTGCGGATGTGCTGTATGATTATATCTTTGCCGGCGCATATATGAATATTGGCGGAGAGTGTACGGATATGGCAGATCAGGTTGACCTTTATAATGAAAATGCCATGTATGCCTTAAGCATATTCCAGGACTTTAATCAGTTCTTCTCAATTGATGCGCATGAAACCACATATGACAGCGTAACCGAGGATTTTATCAAAGGTAAAACAGTATTTACTTTTGCAGATATAACCATGCTTTCAAAGATAGATGAAGCTGTTAAGGCATATGATAATGCTAATTCTGGAAATGTGGTTGAAACCACGGAAGAAGGAACTGTAGAAGAAACTGCAGAGACTACAGAAGAGACAGCTGACCTGCAGGCAGAAGAGACCGAAGAAGAATTATTCCCTTGCCATTACGGCATTGTAAATATAGGTATGCTTAATGATACATTAAGGGCGCAGCCACTTTCCATCACAACAGTGGCAACCATTAATGCTTATAGTGACAAGAAAGAAGAAGGCGAGGCTTTTGCCAAATATCTTGCTATAGATGCGGGCGCTGAGATGTATGCAAGAACAGGCAAAATCCCTGCTGCGTATATGGAGAATCCTGGCATTACGGATTATGATGCAATAATGGATACCTACGCTAACTCAGTACCTCTTACCAAAATTCCTGAATGCAGTAATTACTGGATGCAGGCGGAGGTGCTTTATACATCAATCTGGAATGGTGATGATGTAAACTCATCCTTACTTAATATGGCAACTCAGATTATGAGCCAGGTAAAGGGTGAGGAAGTAACAATTGAACAAATTGGTACTCCGACTATTGAAGAGTATTATAAAGAATAAAAAACTTGTAACAACGAAATGAATTTGATAGAATAAAAAACACAACTCGAGGGTCTTCTTGAATTTATTTAAGAAGGAGTTGTATATGAAAAAAATAATAATCAGTTCTTTAATTGTTGTTCTAATCTCTGCTCTTATGCTTATATCATGCAAAGATGGTGGAAGCATGGAGATAATAAGTGATTCTGAAAGTGTTGTATCAGCAGACGATATTCACGATATTGAAAATGAAGAAGTGGTAAATACCATTATTACTGTTGATGTATGTGGCGCTGTTATTTGTCCCGGAGTTTATGATTTAAATGAAGGAGACAGGGTAATAGATGCCATTAATGCAGCAGGCGGTATGCTTGATGAGGCTAATGCTGACATTATAAATAAGGCTGATTTGGTCAAAGACGGTCAGCAGATAAGAGTGCCTTTTATTGGAGAGGAAAGCGCGGAGGCAGATGATGGCAGGGTAAATATTAATACTGCTGATATTGCTGAACTGACAACTCTGCCGGGAATTGGAGAGACCAGGGCTCAGGCAATTATTGATTACCGGGAGACAAATGGTAATTACGAACAAATTGAAGACATTATGAATGTTGCCGGAATTAAAGAGGGTACATTCAATAAGTTTTGTGACAGGATTAAGGTTAATTAGTTTAATTCTCATAAGGGAGGATATATGGGAATTCGAATTCTTGTTGTTGATGATGAAAAGTTAATTGTTAAGGGATTAAGTTTTAGTTTAATGCAGGAAAAGTGGGAAGTTGATACTGCATATGACGGTGAAGAAGCTTTGGAAAAAGCGCTGAATAATGAATATAATGTTATTCTTCTTGATGTTATGCTTCCTAAACTTGATGGCATTGAAGTATGTAAAAAAATCAGGGAAGTCTCTGATGTTCCTATTATTATGCTTACAGCCAAGGCTGATGATGCGGATGTAATCATGGGTCTTGATACAGGTGCAGATGATTATATAACCAAGCCTTTTAATGTAATGGAAGTTAAGGCAAGAATCAATGTTATCTTAAGAAGAGAGAATAAGCGCGGAACAAAAGATAATAAAGAAGAGATTTTATCAGGTGATATCAGACTTGATATCTCAGGCAAAAGAGCCTTCATTAAGGATAAGGAATATAATCTTACATCCAAGGAATTTGATGTTTTATATCTTCTTGTATCCAATCCTGATAAGGTTTACAGCAGGGAAATGTTACTTGAGAAAGTGTGGAAAGATCATTCTCCTGAGGATTTAAGAACAGTCGATGTTCATGTAAGAAGACTCAGGGAAAAGATTGAAGAGGATTCCGCTAATCCTAAATATGTTTATACAAGATGGGGTAAAGGATACTATTACACCATTAGCAAATAACGGGAATTCTTATGGATAATGAGAATACATTAAAAAATAAAATCATAAATAATAAATACTACAGAAGTTTCAAAGTCAGACTTTCTGTTGTTATGCTTTTAATTGGCGTAATCAGTATTGTTGTGCTTGGTCTTGGTGTTGTAGGCATATACAGAACCAGGGCTATCAAAGTCAGAACTCAGGATTTCTATAATCAGATGACAATACTGTCTTATCAGCTGCTTACGGAGGAGTATTTTGCCAATCCTTACTCTGAAGGAGTAGAGGCCAAGGTGGAATTATATTCTGATCTGTATGACGGTAGGGTAATGATAATTGACAATAACTTTGTAGTAATCAAAGATTCATATAATTCTTATACAGGCAAGTATTTTATTGCACCGGAAGTTCTGAATGCATCTAAGGGTAATCCCACAAGTAAGTTTAAAGACGGCTATATCATTATCACAGTGCCGGTTGTAGCCGGAAGTGATAATCCATCGAATATTCAGGGGATGATATATGCAGGTCTTTCAATTAAGCAGATTGATACGACTACGGCTATTCTGGACAGGAGTATGCTGGTAATCGGGGCTTTTTTGATGATAGGCGTTATTATTGCGTCGGCTACTGTTCCGACGGCGCTTTTCAGGCCGTTTAACAGGCTGATTGACTCGGTTAATGCTCTTAAGGAAGGCTTTTCCAATAAGAGAGTTGAGGCGGATTATTACGAGGAAACCAAGGATATTTCTGATGCATTTAATGATGTTGTGGACAGAATGAAGGCAGTGGATGATTCAAGGCAGGAGTTTGTATCGAATGTGTCACATGAGCTTAAGACTCCCCTTGCATCAGTTAAGGTTTTGGCGGAATCTCTTAATACAGGTGAGAATGTGCCGATTGAAATGTATCAGGAATTCATGGGTGACATTATCGAAGAGGTAGACAGGGAGACCAATATCATTAATGACCTTCTGTCTTTAGTTAAGCTGGATAAATCATCGCCTGACATTAATGTTGAACTTACAGGCATTAATATAATGATTGAAAAAATCTTTAAGAGACTTTCCCCTTTGGCAAGTCAAAAAGGCGTTGATATGATTTTTGAAAGCGAGAGAGATGTTAAGGCCTGGATTGATGAGATTAAGATTACAAGAGCCCTTGAAGATATAATCGAAAATGCCATTAAATATAATCATGAAGGCGGTTTTGTAAAGGTAAGTCTTGATGCAGATCATCAGTATTTTACAGTGACAATTGAGGACTCGGGTATTGGTATTGCTGAAGAAGACTTAAAGCATATTTTTGAAAGATTTTACAGGGCAGATAAATCTCATTCCGCCACCATAGAAGGAACAGGTCTGGGACTTGCCATATCAAGAAGTGCAATCTATATGCATAACGGAAGTGTTAAGGTTGAATCTGAAGAAGGCAGGGGTACTACTTTCGTGGTAACTGTTCCTATCAGATTTATTGAGGATAATACTCTGGAGATTCCGGAGGAATCATCAGAGGAAATGCCGGAAATTATTGAAGAAGAAACCAAAGACGAAATAACTGAAGTAACTGAAGCAGAAACAGAAGAAGATATTGAAGAGACTATAGAAGAGACTGTAGAAGAGGCGCAGAAAATTGAAGAAGAGTAGATTATTCAAACTAAATATAATTATGCTTGTGACTGTGCTCATTTTTGGTCTTGTAAGCTGCAATCACTCTGAAGATGAGACAGTGGTATCAAACGAGATTAATATTTATTATATTAACCGTGATGAGACTTTCCTTACGGAAGTTCCTGTAATTATTGAGAGTGAAGAAATGTATGACAAGGTGGATGAGATTATATCATACATGAAAACCACTCCGTCCATTAAGACTTTGAAAGCGGATATTTCAGGAGAATTAAGTCTTAATGATTATATAATTACAGATGATCAGATTTATCTTGATTTTAATTCAACTTACAAGGCACTGACTCCATCTCAGGAGATACTGCTTCGTGCGGCTTTGGTTAAGACTTTGTGCCAGGTTGAAGGAATAAAGTATGTTGCCATTACTGTAGAGGGAGAGAATCTTGTTAACAGAAACGGTCTTACCATAGGTTTGATGAATGAAAGCAGTTTTGTGGATATTAAGGAGTCTGCCCTTAACGGAATGGAAACCATGGAGGCGACTCTCTATTTTGCATCTGAAGACGGACATGAATTAATACCTGTTACAAGAGAGATTGAATATAATACAAATACACAGGTGGAGAAGGCTCTTATTGAGGAATTAATCAAAGGGCCTAATAATCATGAAAGTTATCAGACTATTAATCCTAATACGGATATTATAGATATTTCAGTAAAAGACCAGGTCTGCTATATCAACTTAAGCTCTGATTTTCTTGATGGCGTGGATAAGGTTGATAGTAATGTATGTATTTATTCGATAGTAGATACTTTGACAGAACTTGGTAATATAAGTAAGGTTCAGTTTTTCATAGAAGGAGAATCCAAAATAACATTCAGGGAGACTGTTAATCTGGATACAACTTTCTTAAGAAATCTTGATCTGATTCGCGATAATCAGTAAATAATCCCGTAAACTTAAATATTTATATGAGAAGACCGGTAGCAATAGTGGCTTTATTGTCAGTGGTTTTAATTTTCTTTGTTTATTCCAGCCTTTTCCTGGGCAGATATGATGAATATCTGGATTCACAAATAACTTTCACCGGAAAGATTCAGGATATTAAAGAAAATGAATATGGCATTACCCTGTATTTAAAAGGCTCAATCGAAGGCGAAAAAGGCAGGGTGGGAATAGTCTTTTATCCATCTGATTATGACTACGTAATAGGGCAGCAGCTTATAATAAATGGAAGGCTGGCGGATTTTCCCAAGGGCTCTAATTATGGGCAGTCAGATATTTCTAGGTATATGCGCTCCACAGGTTATGATTATATGATGGATAAGGTTGTGGTTGTCAGTAAGGATGATGGGAAATCATTTGTCAAAGTAGGTTTACATAACATAAAACTATATATAACACAGATTATAGATGAATATTATCACGACCCTTATAAAGCCGTAATTAAAGGCATGCTGACAGGAGATAAAAAAGGCGTTGATGAGAAATTAAAGGATATGTATGCCTATGGAGGCATAGCTCACATTCTGTCGATTAGTGGCCTTCATATCTCAATTATCGGCGGTATTGTCTATTATATACTTCGCAAAATACGCGCCCCAAAACTTGCAGAAGCAGTTCTCACTATTTCGCTCCTTATAGGATATGGCCTGATGGTAGGCTTAAGCGCCTCGATAATAAGAGCTCTTAGTATGTATATTTACAGAAGAGTTGGCAAAATCCTTAAGCAGGGATCAGACATGCCTACATCATTAAGTCTGGCAGCCCTTGTAACTGCCATAATAAAGCCTTATGTAGTTTTCTCATCAGGTTTTATGTTTTCATTTCTTTCAGTATCAGCCATTGTATTTATTGTTCCAATCTGGAGAAGAATCATAACAAGAAGCCGGCAGATAGTTGATATGTTTTTATGCGGTCTGTCAATTAATATCACAATTCTCCCTATAATAATAAATATCTATCACGGATTCTCACCCTACGGCATACTGGTTAATCTTCTTGTTGTGCCAAGCGTTGGCGTTTGTCTAGGGAGCGCTGTTGTGGTAGTTTCAGCTCATACACTTATGTCTTTTATCCCTCTTGGAATTTTAAATTTTATAATCAAGTTCGCAGTTTGGTTTGGCGAAGGCATACTTAAAATTTATGGCATTTTGTTGTCTTTTTTTATGACGCTTCCGGGAGGCATGGTTCATATCGGTCACAGGGGCGCGTGGAGACTATGCATCTATTACTTAATTCTTATAATTCTGGTAATTCTGTCGAACCGGTACCTTCGAAAAATGTATATCAGATTCTGCCTTCTTCGTAATTACAGACTATTGTATGAAAAAAATAATGACAATTATATTTATCTTACTAAGCAAAATCATAAACTATTGCTTAGGTTCAGAATATGGCAGTGGGCGATGATTGGGGTAATGATGATTATTCTTCTTATAAATCTTAATTATGAAAAAAAGATATCAATGCTGGATGTGGGGCAGGGCGATGGAATTTATATAGAGGTAAATAACAGATATTTTTTTGTGGATGGAGGCTCGACGTCAGAAAAGAAAATCGGTGAACAAATCATCGAGCCGTACTTATTATATGAAGGATGCGATCATATAGACGGCTGGTTCCTAACACACGGGGATGAAGATCATGTAAACGGTTTTATTGAAGTCTGCGAAAGGGGAAATATAAAGATTGATAAGGTTTTTATTCCTGTATCAAATATAGAGAGTATGGGGGATGTGATTAATGCGGGAATAAGTGCCGGAGCAGAAGTAGTTCCATTACAGTTCGGTGATGAAATAAAGGGAAATGATTACAGTTTTAAAGTTATTTCACCAAAAGAAAATGTGAAATATGAAGATGTTAACAGGGCATCTTTGGTAATGCTTCTTACCATTGATGAGATGGACGTCCTGTTAACCGGTGATGCCTCAGATGAGGCAGAAGAGTTATGTATGAAATACTTAGATGATATAGATATACTGAAGGTGGGACATCATGGTTCTAAATATTCGTCATCATTTGAATTTTTAGATGATATGAATCCGGAAATAGCATTAATATCAGCAGGTTTACATAACTCATATAATCATCCGAATAAAGAAACCATTGAAAGATTTGACACCCTGGAAATACCTTATCTCATAACTTTTGAAAAAGGGCAGATTACAATTACATCCAAAATGAAAATATATACCTACATAAGATAATAATGTTATAATGAAAGAGTTAAAAGTGTTGCTATTTTGTTGCTTTATATGCTGTATAGTTCATATATAAGTTGCAAATAATACTTTTTATGATGAAAAAGAGGACAAAGTTATGCCGGAAAAAAGAGTAGTAAAAAGAAAAAGAAAATATCTTGATTATATTTCTACATTGAAATCAGCAGGCCTTACGCCTGAGCAGGCTAAGGATATGGATGATTTTTTAAATCTTTTAAGTAGTCTTGATCAGTATATGGATCCTGATAATCCCAAGAAAATCGATAAAATAACTTTTGCCAGGGCTTTAAACAAGTATGTGGATTTTCAAAAGAAACTTGAATCTTTTGAGCCTGCAAATGCTTCAAAAACCATATATGAAAAATTCAGGAAAACTTTGGCAAAAGATATAAGACTTTTTTATAATGCCATTGATAACAGTGACGAAGATGAGTTCGATTTGCAGGATTTGTTTGAAAAGTCAAGGTCAGTTACACTTAAGCTGAATGAAGAGGATATTCAGAGAAAAGGAGCAAACTTAAGCAACAGAATTCGCATTAATATGGTTTCTCCTGAAGGAAAGCAAATGAACGGGTATTTTACCCCACATACTGAGCTTTTAACAATACAGGATGAATTGAATGAGGTATATGATGAAGTATCAGGTAATGATCCTGTAAAGCGAAATTTTATAGCATATGTTCTTAATGTTACTGCCGAAAGACAGAGCAAAGTGAACAATGTATTTGAAAGATGTGGGGAGTTTCTTTTTGATAATGCCCTTCACGTACGTTCCAAATTCCAGAATCGTCAAAAATATATTCGTCCTTTTAAGAAAGCATTAGAAGAAGACTTAAAGGACTATTTAATTAAAAAAAATATTGATCCTGACTCTCAGGAAGCCATGCAGTTAAAAGATTATGTGGAAAGACAGGCTTCTGATTATAAAGAGATTGATAAGATAGTCAATGGTGCTAATAAGGCACATAAAATTCGTAATAAATATGCTTTATATTCACAAAACAAAATCAGCAACCACGTTCAGATTGATAAAAGAAATTCTGCCATGAGTATGGTGGCTGACCTTTGTGGTGTTTCGGATGTTATTGCATATTCTACCAATATGAGATTAAAGGTTGGTGAAAAGACTTATAAGGGAACCTTTATGCAGCAGGTAGAAGGCGCAGATATTAGTAAGTTGACTGAAGATAATCTTTTCATGGAATCCATGCCAAAGATGTTTGAAGATCCGGGTTATATCAAAGATATGGCTAATATTCAGATTGTTGACTTTATCTGTGGCAATTCAGACAGGCATTTTGGCAATTTCATTTTTCAGTATAAAACAGTAAATATTGACGGAGTAGAAAGAAAAATAATAACCGGTGTCAAAGGTATTGATAATGATCTTTCTTTTGGAGATGTGTCATACACATCTATGAAGCGTTTCAAACAATTTATTTCTCCTGAAAAAATGCTGATTATACCGAAAGAAACAGCAAAAAAAATAATGTCAATGAATATGGTTGCTATTAAGGCAATGCTTTCAGGATACAGCCTTAGCAAAGAACAGGTTCAGCGAGTCGAAAACCGTCTTAAGTATCTTAAGGTGTTGATAGCAAAGGGCCGCGAATTTTACAGACAACATCCTGATGCTCCTTTGCAGGAGGGTATGTTAAAGGAGGTTGATGATGGAGAAATTGCTGAATTATCCGTGCAGGAGGATCTTAACAAAGGATATTATAAAGTCAATCATGGTTATATAGTTTATGAAAAAAAATATAATCAGTTTGTTATGGGTAAGGATGTATTTGAAACCAATCATTTCCAGCAGGAACTGATTGACAATAATATTGAGTCTTTGGAACCTGTACTCATAGATGCTGATAATATGGAAGAATCTGTTTTTAATGCTTTAGAGGGACTTAAAACAGCAAATATCGGTAATTTTATCGGTTCAGGAAAATACAGGGATATGCTTTCTTCAACAAACAGCCTTGTTAACAAACTGAATTCTTCATTCAAAAGTCTGTTTAAAGTAGTAAACAGAGCCAAAATCATTAATCCGGCCTTGCTTGAAATTGGAAGACAGATAGAGGATGCCATTGCCAAGAGCGAGGCATATCGTGAATATAAGAATAGTCAGCTTCAGCGTGAGCACAGGGAACCTTCTGAAAGGGAACAAAGAAGACTTGATGCTGCCAACTCGAATATTGAAGTTCTGACAAACTTTAAGAAAATATATGATAAGTTTCGTGCCATAGATACAAAGAATAAAGAAATCCTGAGGGATAATAATCAGCGTCTTGCCCAGGCCCGAGCAGAAATAAATGAAATAAAGCAAAAAAGCCTTGAAAGGAAACAAAGAAAAATCCAGGAAGGCATTGTGCCTTTTACCAGGGGAAAAGTTCAGGAGATGATAGAGGAAGATCTTGAATATATTAATTATAATATTCGTCTGGTAAAGACCGGTCAGAAACTGCTTGAGCCATTTGAGAGTAAAGAGGATGTTCTTTTAAAAAATATCGAAGCTGATGACAGACTGTCATATATGTTAATTTCTTCAAATTTTGATGAGAAAAATGAAGATGAATTCTTAGATGCAAAGAAGATTGACACACTTGCCGACAGAATTCTTGCAGACCGTATATTAAGCACTAATCTTGATGAAAATTTTATGAAAAAGATAGGTACTGATTACAAGAAATATTCTGACTGCAGGGATGTGATAATTGAATATTATAATAATACGGACTTTTGGAAGAAAGAAAGGAAAATTCTTATTAATACAATCAGAAATGAAGCAGCGATTATCAGAAGAGCTACTGTAGATGATAATTTGGCCAATGAAGAAGCTGAAGATAATAAGAGAAAAGTATTCGAATATCGCCATAAGCATGAAAATGACTTAAAGAGAATCAACTCTCGTTTTGCTTCCGGAGAAACAGTTAATGAGAAGACTGCATGGGCATCAAAAGCAAAAGAGAATGGAATAAAAATCTCTGCGGACATAAAGGGAATAATTAAGGGTATTATATCCCCTCCTGTTAATAAGCCTAAGGCAGCAGTTAATAATATTCACAAGTAAAAAGCATATAAAAATACTATATATAAGCCATACATATATATTTTTTAAGCCGAAAAATGATATAATTATAATGCTTTGGAATAATAGCATTAAGAAGGATTGAGGGGGTATAGATATGCGAAAGAAAAGTTTGGCCATTGCCTTGGCTCTTTTAATGTGTTTTTCAGTCGTTGGATGTAATGGACAGGATGCTTCTTTGGAGGAATCACCTTCGGGTGAGGAAGTGTCTGAAGTAGAAACGGATGTTACTGAAGAAGGAGAAGATGCGGGATTGCCGGAACAGGTGATGGTAGAGCGTCTCAGCGAAGAGGCTACCACAAATACCATATCCGCAGAACTTAAGGAAAAGGCATTGGAAATGCCATACGCTGATTATCAGACTCTTCCTGACTGGTACGGAACAACTCTTGTAAATAAAGCCGCGTATGCAAGCTATTGGGGAGCGCCTCATGAGTATACCAAAGAATTGGTGGATGAACTTTCAGAAGTTGGCTTCAATTTCATAAGGGTTGTAGTTGATACAAGGATATTCTATTTGGAAAGCCAGTATGGAGAACCCGGTGAGCATTTCGACGGTACCAGTGATTATGTGAATACTGAAGAACTTAGGAATTTAGATGACCTTATTTCCTGGTGCATTGATGCGGGAATTCATGTTTGTATTGATGTACACAACACTCCGGGCGGATATATGCTTGGAGGAGATGAAGAGGCATCACGAGAACTTCTTTTTACGGAAGGAAGTCCTGAAGAACAGATGTTTATAGATTATTGGGAATTTATGGCAATGAGATATGCAGATGTTCCTAATAACGCTTTATCTTTTAATTTATATAATGAACCACCTTTCTGGGTAGAGGATGAGCAGTATACTAAGCTTATGAAGAAAACCATAGATGCGGTTCAAAAGACCTCTCCGGATCGTCTTATATTTGTGGATATGCTCCATTATGCCAAGGATCCGTGTTATGGTCTGGTAGGGGAAAAAGTAGTTCAAACTTTCCACTTGTACGAACCATATGAGTTTACACATAATCTGGTGGATGATTCAGAGTCTGCTAAAACAGCTGCCATAAGAGAAATGGTAACATATCCCCTTCCGGCAATATCTGCAGCAGTAAGAGATGACGGATATATTGTAAGCGGTGATTTTCCTGCAGGTACGGTACTCACAATGAGAATTGATGAGGCAAAGGTAGGAACGGAACTTGTCTTAAGTGCAGACGGTAAAAAAGTATTTAGCCAGGTTATGGATCAGGAATTAGTTGATGAACACGGACTTGTTCCGGACGAATATAATGATTTTTGCGTTTATAACGAAGAAAATCCTGATGCAATCAGTATTACCCTTACATACAGATTGGAAGAAGATGCCACAGAACTTCGTTTTGACAAAAAGGGAAATGATGAATGGGGATGGATAGACCTTAACTCTCTTAAAATTAAAACAGATACATATGCTACCAAACTTGATGCGGTATGGGTAGATGGAGTTGAAATTCCATCAACCAGGGCGACCGTAGATGAAAATGGTTTTGTTACTGTTGATGACAAGGCTGCAGTATACAATTACGGAAAAGAAACTTTAAAAGAGAAGTTCCAGGAATATAAAGACTTCTCGGAAGAAACCGGTACTCTTATCATGCTTCAGGAATTCGGTAACTGTGTTTATTGTGAGTTAAACGGTTCAGTGAATTTGTTTGATGATATGCTGAGTCTTTGCGATGAGTTTGATATCCCTTGGTGCCAATATAATTACGACGGAGCAGAATTTTCAATAGTGGCTGCATCCGAGGAATACCGCAGACGTGGGGCTACCTATGAAAAGTTATCATCAGGAAGAGAAATCTGCGTTGAGATAAGAGATGTACTTCAGAAGTATATGAAATAGCAGAAGACGTGGGAGAGATAAATGGCTTTTTGTATTGTTAGAAATGATATAACTAAAATGGAAACAGATGCCATTGTTAATACAGCCAACCCAAAAGTGCGTGTGGGAGATGGCATAGACAGAGCTGTATATGAGGCAGCAGGTGAAGATGAACTTCTAAGACTCAGGGAAAAAGTTGGGGAGGTTTCTCCCGGCAATTCTTTTATTACAGACGGACTTAAATTAAAGGCTAAATATATAATCCATACTGTAGGTACCTCATGGAAAGGTGGCAACGAAGGCGAGGAGGATATTCTCAGAGCATGCTATAAGAGTACATTTAAGATTGCAAGGGATAATGAACTAAGCAGTATTGCAATACCGCTTTTGGCCTCCGGATCTTATGGTTATCCAAAGGGTATAGCTTTAAGAATTGCCTTATCTGAAATAGAAGAATTTTTAAGAGATTATGATATAGAGATTTATCTTGTGGTTTTCGATGATAAATCCTATCTTCTGTCATCAGAATTATATGGTGATATTGATTCATATATTAATGATAATTATGTAGAAGAGAAGACTTCATCAGAGTATCTTAGGTATCCAAGAAGAGAAGAAGATCATTTGATGGCTTCTTCGGCGCTGCCTCCTAAAACAGGTAAACTCTTTGGTTTATCTCTTGGAGGTAAAAAAGGTTCAACTTTAGGCAGCAAGGCAAAAGAAAGCACGATTTATCCTGATGAAGAGGAAGGTGCATTTTCTGCTGCTTTAGAAGAAGAATCCCCATATGAAGACAGGGCCATAGGCGCAGTCCCTGGTGAGGCTTTGGATAAAAAGATAATTGCCACAGATGGGATTAAACAACGAAGTCTTAATGATGTGGTAAATAATCTTGATAAATCCTTTATGGAGATGGTCTATTATTTTGCAGATCTTAAAGGATTTACTGATGCTCAGGTTCAGAGTAAATCAAATCTTGACAGAAGAGCATATTCCAAATTAAAATGCGGAACTACCAAGAATCCAAGTAAGGCAACAGCCCTTGCCATGACAATAGGTCTTGAATTATCTTTGGATGAAGCAAAGGATTTACTTGGAAGAGCCGGTTATGCTTTTTCTCCATGTAATAAGACCGACCTCATAGTTCAGTTTTTCCTTGAAAGAAAAGCATATGATATATTGCAGATTAATGTAGTATTATTTGAACATGGCGAGGAACCGCTGGGTTCTTTCCCAAAAGATATGGTATTTTAAAATGTCGCCTGCAAGGTGACAAAAACAAAACTCTCATAAAATATAATTGCCTTAGAAACAAGTTAAAAGACTTGATAATAAGGAGGAAAAAGATATGAGAGAAAATTTAACAGAAGTTGTATTCATTTTAGACAGAAGCGGATCAATGAACGGACTTGAGGCAGATACCATAGGTGGTTTCAATTCCCTGATTGAGAAACAAAAAGATGAAGCAGGTGAAGCATTAATATCCACAGTTTTATTTGATGACAGAACAGAAGTCATTCATGACAGAGTGGATGTTAAGAATGTTAACAAACTTACTACTGATGATTATTATGTAAGAGGATGTACAGCGCTTCTTGATGCAATAGGCGGAGCCATTCATCACATTGGTAACGTTCATAAGTATGCAAGGGAAGAAGACAGACCTGCAAAAACACTGGTGGTTATAACCACAGATGGTATGGAGAATGCAAGTAAGCATTATTCATATCGTGAAATTAAAAAGATGATAAAGCGTCAGAAAGAAAAGTATAACTGGGAATTCGTATTCCTTGGAGCAAATATTGACGCAGTTAAGGTGGCAGGCAATATTGGTATAGGTGCAGGACATGCAGTTAATTACCATAATGACTGTGAAGGAACCAAATTAAATTACAGAGTCCTTGGAGCAGCATTATCCAAGATGAGATCATCAACAGTCGAAGAGTCAGCAGCTTTCTTCGAAGATGGAGACTGGAAGGCTGATATTGATAAGGATTTCAAGGGCAGAAAAAAGTGAGATTAAATGGCTGAAAAGAAAAAAGAACAGCAGACAGATTACCTTGCTGTTATCAGGAATGACATTAAAACCAAAGAATTCAAGAACATCTACGTACTCTACGGTAAAGAGGTATTCTTAATTAATAATTATAAGCAGGCTTTGATTAAAAACATTTTAGGAGTAGATGACCTGACAGAGCTTGATGGTAATCTTAATTATAATTATTATGGCGATGTCCAGTATGAGTTATCAAGCGTACGAGAAACCGCCAATAACATGCCTTTCTTTGCAGAAAGAAGACTGATTGTAATTGAAGATGTGGATGTTTTCGGTCCTCAGGGTAAAGGCCTTGATAAGATTCTTAAGACGGAGACCCTGGACAGTACTTATTATATTATTGTTTTAAGATACTATGATGAGACTGTTAAGGACTCCAAGTTAATTGATACATCCAATGCAGTATATAAGGTTTGTGCAGAGAAAGGTGTGGTGGCTTTATTCCCATATCAGAGTGAAGATTCTGTTAAAAGGTGGATTGCCAGCACTGCTGCTGCAGCAGGCAAGAAGGTTACCAACGGCGCCGGTGAGGAACTTATAAGAAGAGTGGGTGTCAGCATGCAGATGCTCTCAACCGAACTTGAGAAACTTATTAGTTACAAGGCAGATGACGATACAATTACTTTGGATGATGTTAAAGAGATAAGTCAGATTAAATTATCAGATAAAGTCTTTGACATGATTGGTGCCATGGCAAGCAAGAACCAAAACAGAGCCCTTGCCTTATATGGAGATTTGGTTGGTCTTCAGGTTAAACCTGCCAAGATACTTAAACTTTTGGTGGATCATTATACTGTAATGCTGACAGTAAAACAGTTATATGATAAAGGAGAAATGACAAGGGCTGACATCGCCTCGAGAGTTAAGAAACCTCCTTTTGCAGTTGATAAATATATATCACAGGGTGCAAAATATACCATTAAGGAAATAATGCAGATACTTGATGATATAGCTCAGACAACCATAGACCACAGAACCGGTCTTATGAAAGAACAGTTGTCTTTGGAACTTATAATTGTTAAATACAGTACACCGAACAGTGGATACGGATTCTAGGAGAATGTTATGAATGATGCAGTAGTAAAGACAGCAATACTTAAGGTTAAACAATGCAATATAATATGGCTTGGCATTTCAATTATCATGATAATTGCCGGACTTCCTTTGATATTCGGAGCAGGATATGGTATTGGAATGATTATACTTGGTATCTGGAACTTAGTTCAGGTGTCTAGGACTTTTAAGAATATAAAAGATTTTGAAATGGAGCCTTCACTTATGGTCTTTTATTACAAAGATAGAAATTATGTACTTCAGCTTATTCTTAATTTTGTCTTTGGTGGAATGATAGGTGTTATTGCTACTGTGTTCGAGATTTTTGCCCAGAAATATATACTTGACCATGCAGATGAACTGGTTAACTACAGGATGATGGCAGAAGGAATGACGGAAGATTATTATGATGATACATTTTAGTCCTGTTAATTAATTTAAGTCCCTTTTTTCGGTACCTGTTATGTGTTAAATTTCATATAACAGGTATTTTAGAATTAGAAGGGAGAGGAGTCATTAAAATATTTAGATGAACTTTATTCATTTGAGGTGATTTATAAATAGGGGATAAGCTTATGAATGAAATAGAAAGAATAAAAGATGATAATTCAGCCAGAAAACTGTATGAACACCTGCTTATAAGACGTGAAGAAATAAAAAGAAAAGCAAAGCAGATTGAGCAGGAATATCTTGCCTATTTTGGCGATCTTCTAATTAAGATTCATGTAATTAAGATTGACTGCATAGAACTTAAGAAGAGAATAGAATACTGTCAGCAGATGCTGAATAAAGGCAAGGAAATAGACTTTGACAAGGTTGAGGATATGATTCAAAAGGATATGGAAGAATATCAGGAGAATCTCAGATTTTTGTGCCATCAGGTAGAAGAAAGCCAGAAGGACAATAGTGTTCCTGAAAATATTGCAAGAGAGTGCAAGGCCATATTCAGAAGGCTGGCCAAACTTATTCATCCGGATATTAATCCGGAAGCAGCAGCTGATGCTACTTTAAAGGAAGTATGGCAGAGTATAGTTGAGGCATATTATGCTTATGATTTGGAAGAACTTAAGGAACTGGAAGAATTAACCAATGCCCTGGTTAATGCTTATGACATGAAAGATGTTGTAATGGATATTCCTGATCTGGATGAGAGAATTGCAGAGATAGAAGATGATATCAAAGTAATAACTACTTCTGAGCCATATACTTATGCGGAGATTTTGAACGCTCCTTTACAGAAAAAGGAAGAGAAGAAAAAGTTTGAGAAGGAAGCAGAAGAGTTCTCAAATTACAGGGAAGAACTTAAGAAGATATATGCCAAATTCTGGGAGGCGATGTAATTGGGCGATTTGAACTTGCAAAATCACTGAAAAATGCTTAAAAATCGTTATTTACAAGTACCACTTGTGGTACTTGTTTTTTGCTAAACTCTATATGTAACAAAGAGTTGAACAGGTTACATTGGAGGAAATACTTATGAAAAAGACAATATGTGTTGCAGCTTTGGGTTTGATTATTGTGCTCGCTACTTTTATGGGAATGAGAATTGTTACTGGAGCAGTTGAAAGAGATAACATGAAAGTTCAGATGAGACTTCGTGATGAATATGAGAAGGAATCAATAAGTGAGATAAAAGGCATCCTTGAAGAATATGGTCTTAGAAACAGTGGAGTAAATCTTACAAAGAGTACCGAGGACAGAGAGGTATGGGATTACAGCCTGGTAATATATAATGATTCTTTGAAATATTTATCCGAGAGTGATAAAATGGATTTAGCTGCGAGACTGGATGAGATTAAACTTTACGGAGAAGATGACAGCCTTACAGTAATACTTAAATAAAGAGGATGATATGAAGAACATTCCTGCAGTTAATGAATATTACAGAGATTATCTGGGCAATGATGTTGTGATTCTTACACTTGCAACAGATGCTGAAGAAGGAGACAGAATGGTAGTCTATCAGTCTGTCAGAAGTGGAGAGAATTATGTAATTACTTTGGAAAAGTTTCAATCCAGAGTTAATGACAGCAAACATCCGGAGCTTAAGGGAGCAGACAGATTTGTTAAACTAGACCCAAGCGCAATTTCAAATGCATCAGTTGATCCAAGACTTGAAGCCTTCATCGATGCCAGAACCACATCTGAGAAACTGGAGATTCTTAGAACAATGAAGGAAGATGCAACTGATGTTATGTTAACCATAATGGGTACATATCTTGATATGGACTTGGAGAATAAATCCAGGGATGACAAGTATAATGCCATCAAGAATTCCCTTCTTATGAAGCAGCAGTACGAGGGTGGAAGATTAAGGGATTAAATCGCACATTAATTGGCTTAATTAGTTTTGACACATATGGGCTAATGTGGTATGATTTTCATTGATGTTTTTTATAAAAATATAAAGGTTATATATATTTAGGAGGTTGTATGTATTCTATTGATGAAGTTAAGAATGTAGATCCTGAAGTTGCTAAGGCGATAGAAGATGAGCTGGCTCGTCAGAACAGCCATATCGAACTTATTGCATCTGAGAACTGGGTAAGTAAGGCTGTTATGGCTTCTATGGGCTCAGTACTTACCAATAAGTATGCTGAAGGTTATCCGGGAAAAAGATATTATGGCGGATGTGACTGCGTAGACGTAGTTGAGAATCTTGCCATCGAAAGAGCTAAAGAATTATTTGGCTGTGAATATGTTAATGTTCAGCCACACTCAGGCGCACAGGCTAATATGGCAGTTCAGTTTGCTGTACTTAATCCTGGCGATACAATTATGGGTATGAACCTTGACCACGGCGGACATCTTACACATGGTTCACCGGTTAACATGTCTGGTAAGTATTTTAACGTTGTACCTTATGGCGTAAATGATGACGGATTTATCGATTATGATAAATTAAGAGAAATTGCTATTGAGTGCAAGCCTAAAATGATTATTGCAGGTGCAAGTGCATATGCAAGAACAATTGACTTCAAGAAATTCAGAGAAGTTGCTGATGAAGTTGGCGCAGTTCTTATGGTTGATATGGCTCATATCGCAGGACTTGTTGCTGCAGGTCTTCATCCAAGCCCAATCCCTTATGCAGATGTTGTTACAACCACAACACATAAGACATTAAGAGGACCAAGAGGCGGTATGATTCTTTCTTCTGAAGAAGTTGCCAAGAAGTATAACTTCAATAAGGCTATTTTCCCTGGTATTCAGGGTGGACCTTTAATGCATGTTATTGCAGCTAAGGCTGTATGCTTCAAGGAAGCACTTAGTGATGAGTTCAAGCAGTATCAGCAGAATATCGTTGATAATGCACAGGCTCTTTGCAAGGGACTTCTTTCAAGAGATGTTAAGATTGTCTCCGGTGGTACAGATAACCACTTAATGCTTGTTGATTTAACAAATTATAACTTAACAGGTAAGGAAATCGAGAAACTTCTTGATGAAGCTCATATTACATGTAACAAGAATACAATTCCTAACGATCCTCAGTCACCATTCGTAACAAGTGGTATCCGTCTTGGTACACCAGCTGTTACAAGCCGTGGCATGAATACAGAAGATATGGATAGAATCGCTGATGCAATCGCAAGCATCATTAAGGGCGGCGAAGCTAAGGTTCCTTATGCAAGAGAAATCGTAGATTCACTTACCAAGAAATATCCATTAATGTAATTAACAAGTAATATTAAACACCCTATCATTATGTGATGGTAGGGTGTTTTTTGGAGTAGAATGAAAAGATTTGGAAAGATAATAAGTTTAATACTTGTAATCTCTTTGATGACAACTGTTCTTGCAGGATGTGACAAGGATAAGAAAACCATTGTCTTTACAACCGGTCTGTCGGATACGGAAGTTTTTGCCATAGATGACAGTATATGTAACTTAAATGAAGTAATGACATATATGGTCAATATCCAAAATACCTATGAGACAGGTTTCGGGGAGGGGATTTTTGACGGGGCCGCCGATGGAGATTTAGCTGATGACCTTAAGGAACTGGTTATGTCCAGAATATCCAGAGTCAAGGTGCTTAATCTTTATGCCAAGAGAAATGACATTGAATTAACGGCGGCGGATGAGAAAATCATCTCCAATGCAGCAGATGCCTATTATGCTTCATTGACTCAAAAAGAGAAAGACTACTTAAATGTTACAAGTGATGATATCTATAAGATGTATGAAGAATATGCCCTGGCGCACAAGGTATATGATACCATCACTGAGGATGTGACACCTGAAATATCCGACGATGAGGCAAGAACCGTAACAACCAAACATGTGCTTATTAAGACATACAGGGAAGACTATAACGGCAACAGGGTTGATTATACGGTTGGTACCAAGCTGGATGCTTATACAAGGGCAGCAGATGTACAGTCCCTTATTAATAATGGTGGCGATATTGATGAAATTATTGCCAAGTACAGCGAGGATGATATAACAGGATATTCCCTTAGAAGAGGGGATTTAAATAATAGTTACGAAATTGCTGCTTTTGACTTGGGAAAAGATGAGGTTAGTGATATAATAGAGACTACCGAAGGATATTATGTTATTAAATGCATTAATAATTATGATATGTCCCAGACGGAAGAGAATAAAAAAGCCATTATAGAGGATATGAAGAAAGAAGCTTTTATGACTGAATATAACAGCTTCATATCAACACTTACCGGCAATATGAATGAAGAATTATGGGAGAGTGTGGATTTAAATCACGATCCTGAAATTACAACTTCTGGTTTCTTTAAATTCTATGATGAGAGTGGAATTTAATGTATTTTTCTTGAGGTATTTAGATGTTTTACGTAACCGGAGATACTCACGGCAATCAGACTCAGTGGATGACATCCATGGATAAGTTCCTGAAAAAGGGAGATACCATTATCGTGGTCGGCGATTTTGGCATAGGGTTTTTTGATGGACGTCACTGGCCGGAGGATATGTTCTTTGATTACTTATCAGAGAAGCCTTATACGGTTTTGTTCATTGATGGCAACCATGAGAACTTTGATAAATTGAATAGTTATCCTGTTAGTGAATGGCATGGTGGCAAGGTTCATCTTGTCAGAAAGAATATCATTCATCTGATGCGTGGAGAGGTCTATGAGATCGATGGCGAGAAGATGTTTGTAATGGGCGGTGGCTATTCCCTTGATAAGGTAAGAAGAGTTGAGGGAGAGACCTGGTGGAAGGAAGAACTTCCTAATGATGAGGAATATGAGAATGCCAGGAAGAATCTGGAGAAACATAATTATCAGGTAGATTATGTAATTACTCATACAGCCCCGATTAATACGGTGGAATATATGATTCGCCTTGGAGTCGGACCTACATCTCCAATAGCAGATGAGTATAATCTTACAACTTTCCTTCAGTGGGTTAGCGATAAGATTTTCTATAAGAAATGGTATTTCGGTCATTTCCATACAGATAAGGAATTATGGAGAAATCAGTATGTGGTTCTGGATACAGTAAGGGATTTGAAGACCGGAAATGCTGAAAGAATGCGTAAATTAAACAGTTTTGGTTAGAAATATAAATAAATAGAATGACGGTTATTAGCACTCACTAAAAATGAGTGCTAATTTTTTGTTGACTTTTCGAATCTGGTGGAGTACACTATTTTATAGTTGGTAAATCGGAAATAGGTTTACATAAATAAACGAAAAGGAAGTGAAAGAAATGGCAGCAAAAGAGGGTTCATTATCAATTAACAGCGAGAATCTGTTCCCTATAATTAAGAAATGGTTATATTCTGATCATGACATTTTTATGAGAGAGCTTATATCCAACGGATGTGATGCTATTACAAAGATTAAGAAATTAGATATGATGGGTGAGTATGCTCTCCCTGATGATTACAAAGCAAGAATCAGCATTATCGTTGATTCAAAGGAGAAGACCATTAAGTTTATCGATAATGGTCTTGGTATGACAGCCGATGAGGTTGAAGAGTATATTAACCAGATTGCATTTTCCGGAGCGGCTGATTTTATCAGTAAGTATAAGGATAAGGCAAGCGAAGACCAGATTATTGGTCATTTCGGTTTAGGTTTCTACTCAGCATTCATGGTATCTGACAAGGTTACAATTGATACTTTGTCTTACAAGGATGGCGCCAAGGCAGTTCACTGGGAGTGCGACGGCGGTACAACATTCACCATGGATGACGGCGATAAGGAAGAGATGGGTACAACCATTACACTTTTCCTTAACGAGGACAGCGTTGAGTTCTGCAACGAATACAGAGCAAGAGAAGTAATCAAGAAATACTGTTCATTCATGCCGACAGAGATTTATCTCACCAAGGCAGACAGCACAGATACACAGACAATCAAGGCAGATGAGAAACTTGAGAGTGATGTGGTTGTTGAGGAGTTAGAGGAAAATAACGAGAAGAAACTTAAAATCGTTAAGAGACCGGAGCTTCTTAATGATACCAATCCGCTTTGGGCTAAGAATCCTAGCGACTGCACAAAGGAAGAATATCTTGCATTCTATCGTAAGGTCTTCAATGATTACAAGGAGCCACTTTTCTGGATTCACTTAAATATGGATTATCCATTTAATCTTAAGGGTATTTTATACTTCCCTAAGATTAATATTGAATATGAGTCAATCGAAGGCACAATCAAGCTTTATAACAATCAGGTCTTCATAGCAGATAATATTAAAGAGGTTATTCCTGAGTTCTTAATGCTCTTAAAGGGAGTTATCGACTGTCCTGATTTACCGCTTAATGTATCAAGAAGTGCTCTTCAAAATGATGGCTTTGTTAACAAAATCTCCGAGTACATTACAAAGAAAGTTGCAGACAAACTTGCAGGCCTTTGTAAGACAGATAAGGAAAATTACGAGAAATACTGGGATGATATATCTCCATTCGTTAAATATGGCTGCTTAAAGGACGATAAGTTCTGCCAGAAGATGACAGATTATATTCTCTTTAAGAACATCGATGATGTTTATATGACACTGCCTGAGTGCCTTGAAGTTAAGCCTGTTGATCCGGATGAGGCGGACGAGGAAGAGAACAAGGATGAAACAAAGGAAGATGAAATCGTTTATGAAAACGAGGACGTTAAGGTTTCTACTGAAGGCGATGGTGAGGCCAAGGAAGAAGAGCCTAAGGAGAAGGTTATCTACTATGTAACTGATCCAAAACAGCAAAGCCAGTATATCAATATGTTCCGTAAGGCTAAGATGGATGCGGTTGTGCTTACACATAATATTGACCAGCCATTCGTTAACCAGCTTGAGATGAAGAATCAGGGTATTAAGTTTAAGAGAATTGATGAGGACTTAACTGATGCTTTCAAGGCAAAGACTTCAGAGAAGACTCAGAAGGAACTTGAGGCTAAGCAGGAAGAATTATCCAAACTCTTTAAGAAGATTACAAAGAAGGATAATGTAACTGTTAAGCTTGAGAAACTTAAGAATAAAGATATTTCATCAATGATTACACTTTCAGAGGATTCCAGAAGAATGGAAGATATGATGAAGATGTATTCACAGTATGGCATGGGCGGAGATATTCCAATGGAAGGTCAGACACTTGTGCTTAATGCCAATAATAAACTTGTTTCATATCTTATGGAGAATAAAGAGGGCGAGAATGTTAATCTTATCTGCGAACAGCTTTATGATTTGGCGCTTCTCCAGCATGCTCCATTAGAGCCAGAGGCAATGACCAAGTTTGTTAACAGAACAAATAAGATTATGATGATACTTGCGCAGTAAATCTGGTAAAAATGGAATGCTGGAATTATGTAAACTAAACGCAGTAGATAAATAAACTGCTGAAAGTTTTGAATATTTCTAAAAGAATAACACCTGAGTAGAAATACTCAGGTGTTTTTATGTTTGTAATCAAGTTGACATAATGATACGTCGTTTCTTTTATTTCTTGTTAGCAAATTTCTTAAATGCCTTGGTACTCTTGATCTGGGACCAGAAGATTACAATTGCCTGTCCCGGAATGCCTATTAAGAAAATCTCCCAGGCATTAACGCCAAGAATCAGCACAGTTAAATACATAACTGCCAGTACGGACCAGATAAGAAGGGATATGATGACGAAGTTCCTTCTTCTTTTAAACCATATGGAGTTAAAAATAAGCCATATGATAAAGGAAATTGGTATCGCATAGGCAAATGTCATAAGGTGAACCCAAATGGAACTGTTAGGGCTGGCATATTCCCATATAACGAAGACCGTGGTTGCCAGAAGCCATACCAGCAGAATGCTAAGGCTGGTAATAAGAGCATGATTGATTTTTTTTCTTTTCTTAATCTGGGTTACGATAGGAGTAGGTATTACAGGTTCATGCTCCTCAGTAACAAGATAATCCAAAGTTACATCAAACATATTGGCAATTTCGTATAAAACCGAGATATCCGGCAATGATTCGCCTCTTTCCCATTTGGAAACTGCTTTATCTGAATAATTCAATTGTTCAGCCAGGTCAATCTGAGTTAAGCCTTTTTTTACTCTTAACTCGGAGATATTATTGGCGATAATTGGTTTAAGATCTTTCAATATTATCTCCTTAAATGGAAATTATGTTAACTGAATCTGCCATTTTTTTAACAGACATTTAAAATTGTAACACGAAGAGAAAAATTATGCAACACAGGTAGTAGAATCGCTGAAAGCCTTGAAAACAGTGGGACTCTACTGCCAGTTCTACTATCTGTAGAGTGGCAAATAACGAACTCTACATCCCTGACACCAGCTTTTCAGTTACAAACTTTTGGAAATGTTATAGGATGTAGATGTCAAAAAGAGGCGACGGACTAAAAAAGTTTTGAACATAGATATTTGGTAATAAGGAGGTTCGTATGGATATTGAATTAAAAGGAATTGAAAAACCGGCAAAAGTCAGAAAGAAAAGAATCCCACTTAAGGACAGAGTACTTCCTACATATACAGTAGCAGAGGAAATCTTCAACATGGCTTCTCATGCAGTAGGCGCTGTTTTCGGAATTGCAGCCCTGGTATTTTGTGTACTTATGAGTGTATCTCATCATGATGCATGGGGAATCGTTGGTTCTTCCATATATGGAGCATCAATGATAGTTCTTTATACAATGTCAGCTGTATATCACGGTCTTGGTAAGAAAACTGAAAAATTAGTATACGCCAAGAAGGTTATGCAGGTAATTGATCACTGTACCATCTATTTCCTCATTGCAGGAACTTATACACCGATACTATTTACTTCTATTAGAAAAGAAAGTCCTGTATGGTGCTGGATTATATTTGGACTGGTTTGGGGATTTGCAGTAATCGGCGGTATTTTCACAGCCATTGATTTAAAGAAGTATTCAGTATTTTCAATGTGCTGTTATATTGGAATGGGATGGTGTATTCTTCTTGCAGCCAAGACAGCTCTGGCAGCTATTCCGCTTGCAGGGTTATTATGGTTACTTATAGGTGGCATTGCCTATACAATAGGAGCTGTTTTATATGGTCTTGGTAAGAGAAAGAAGTGGATGCACGGCATCTTTCACGTATTTTGTCTCATCGGGTCAATAGCGCAGTTTGTATGTATTTTATACTATGTGTTATAATAAAAACCTATGAAGAACAATTAATGGTTAGCTCTCATAACTGGTACAAGGATTGTATCAGAGCGGGGCGGGAGTTTTGCGAATGGTTAACATAACGACTCAACCGGATGAGATGTTATGGTTGACATAAATAATAATTGATTGGAAAGGAATTAAAATTAAATGAACAAGCAGTTTGTACTTTCATGTGAATCTCCGGCAGATTTATCTTATTCAAAACTTGATGAGAGGGGAATTAAGGTTTTATTCTACACTTACATCATCGATGATAAGGAATATGAAGATATATGCGGCAGGTCTCAGAGTAAAAGAGAGGAGTTTTTCAAGGCTATTGAAGATGGTGCTTTGCCAACCACATCACAGGTTAATGCAATGACCTATTATGATTATTTTAAGGAACTTCTTAAAGAGGGAGATGTACTTCATCTTGAATTTACCTCAGGACTTTCAGGTTCATGCAATAATGCCTATGAGGCAGTCAAAATGATAGAGGAAGAGGGAGAAGAAGAACACAGGGTAGTTGTTGTTGATTCTCTTTGCGCATGTACAGGTTTCGGTATGTTTGTAGAAGATGTGGCTGATAAATGGGAAGAAGGCGTATCTTTGGATGAAGCTGTTGAGTTCGCCAAAGAAGCCAGACTTAAGATCAGACATCAGTTCTTTGCAACAGATATGAAGATGTTCAAAAGAAGCGGACGTGTAAACGGACCAAAGGCATTAGTTGCCACAGTTCTTGGTATCTGTCCTGTTATGCATCTTGATGATGAAGGACGCATCGTGGCTTACTCCAAGGCAAGAGGCAAAAAGGGCGTTATGAAAGCAACTGTTGATGAGATAATCAAATCTCTCAATGATATAAATGCAGATCATGGCAGATTATATTTATCCCATGCGGACTGTATTGATGACTGTATGGAAATGAAGAGAATGATAGAAGAGAATATTCCATGTTTCAGGGATAAAATAACCATCTGCGAAATTGGAACAATCATTGCCAGCCACTGCGGCCCAACCACAGTTGCAATATTCTATCATCATGATAATGGAAGATAAGTAAATATCCATATAAATCCTAATTAATTAAGAAAAGCACCTTTGAAGGTGCTTTTTCTTTTGTTGTGAATTTTAAACTTATTATTTAGTTTTTATAGGTTTGGTTATTCAGATGTTTCTGCTGAATCAAAGAGATCGGCGGCATCAGGGGCTACGTCTGATGGAGTGGAGAGGTCAGGGACCGGGCCTGGCATTTCCTGGTTGCCGGCATATTAAGAATGGCATTTTGTAAAATCTTTAATATAAATTGTAAAATATAGTTGACAAAAAGTAAAAGCGGTTGTAATATAATGACATAAGCTGAATAGAAGAACTCATTCTTGCGCCAATCATGAAAAGAATGAAGGACTTTACGAATGATAACCGGTTAAGTCATTCGGGCGGCTAATTAAATGTTAATTGTTTACTGTGAATAAGGAGAAAAAATATGAAGACATTAAGAGCTGGAAGTTTTAAGGATTTACCACTCAATGCAAAAATAATGTCAGGCATCGGTCTTGTGTGTGCATTATTAGGAATGATTTTTCTTGTCATGGATGTGTTTGGTGTGATTGAATCCAATTTACCTGCAGAACTTGCAACAATAGTAGCAGGTCAGGTGATAGTATCGGCAGTATTTTTTGCAAATAAGAACATTGTATATAAAGAAGATTAATTTAGGAAGGAATGGTGAGTTATATGTTTAGCGGAACATGGTATGCAGCATGTATTACAATCGGTCTTATAGTTGGACTTTTGATAAGTATCATCATTATTAAGTTTACGAATAAGGATGGCAAGTCAAAGACACAATATGATGAGATGCAGGAACTGGAAAGAGGCAAAGGCTATAAGTATGGTTTCTGGACAATGTGTGGAGTAGGAGCTTTCATTGGATGTTTGTCATTGTGTGATATTAAGTTACCATTTGATATGTTTACTCTGTTTCTTATGGTGATTATAGCAGGTGCTTTGGTTCAGGCATCATATTGTATCATGAAAGATGCCTATATCGGTCTTAATACAAATAAAGTCAAAACAGGCATTGCACTTGTAGTAATAGGAATTACGAATTTGTTAAATGTTATATTATTTATTGCTCAAGGTAAGTTCTTTGTAGATGGCACATTTAACGTATCTTTCAGCAATCTCTTAAGTGGACTTGCAATGCTCTTTATTGGAGTAATGTTTATAATCAGGAATGCAGTTGGCGAAAAGGAGGACAGTGACGATGAAGAATCTTAAACTCAAAGCGGCAAGAGCCGGTATGGATCTGTCCCAGGATGAACTTGCCAAGGCAGTTGGTGTATCAAGACAAACAATAAATGCAATTGAAAAAGGAGACTATAATCCTACAATAAACCTATGTATCAGTATCTGTAAGGTACTTGGGAAAACACTGGATGAACTATTCTGGACGGAGGAGTGAGAAATCACTCCTCTTTTTAATTGATTTGTATAAATATGGGTGATATAATACTAGTAAGAAATTCTTACTTTCTTACTAGGAGGTGATAATATGGATGTGAGTATGATTTCGATGTCATCAAAAGGACAGGTTGTGCTGCCAAAAGATATAAGACAACAATTAAATCTTGGTGCCGGAGCCAGATTAGCTGCATATGCAATAGGTGATATGATAATGCTGAAAAAAGTAGAGATTCCTCAGGAGGCTGATTTTATCAAAAGTTTAGATGAAGCATCAGCCTGGGCAAAAAGTGTGGGATATAAAGAAGAAGATATAGATGATATAATCAAGTCTTACAGAAAGAAAAAGACAACATGAGAATTGTTATAGATACGAATGTTGTGATTTCGGGGATTTTCTTCGGAGGTAATCCCAGAAAGATACTAGAGGCAGTCGTAAACGGAGAGTATGTTGCATGCGTCATTAAAACTAATAGATGGTAAGTCAAAAATTGAAATATGCAGAGATCCGGATGATAATAAATTTATAGAATGTGCCGTAGATTCAAGGGCAATATATATAGTTAGTGGAGACAAAGATTTATTAGATATAAAAAAGTATAAGGATATTAAGATATTAACAGCTAAAGAATTTTGTGATATGTATATTAAATAATAAGAGCCACCGTGGGTGGCTCTTTGTTGTGATTTTATTTTTTGTTTGGTTATTCAGATGTTTCCGTTGAATCGAAGAGGTCGGCGGCATCAGGGGCTACGTCGGATGGAGTGGAGAAGTCAGGGACCGGGCCTGGCATTTCCTGGTTGCCGGCATATTCCATAGGATCTTCTAATTCGAGTTCCTCTTCTTCTTTCCAGAGAGTTTTCTTCTTTTCGTGTCTCTTTGCAAGCTCGCCGGCCTGTTTGGCAGCCATATACATATCCTTGTTGAATTCCATTAATTTCTTTTCATCTTTCCATGGAACTCTGTCGCCACGAGCAATGCGGCGTGCGGTCTCGATGATTTTGCCCTGGTCTTCAGCAGCCATTTTCATTACTTCGCCCTGTTGTTCGGAAACTTTGAGATTGGCGTAAGCTGCCTCCATCTCGCAGACCTTGGAATTATATTCCATAAGTTCTTCTTTTTTGGTATGTAATGCTTCCAAAGACAGTTCAAGAACGCCTGCACGTTCATCATTTTCTGCTTTCTTATCTGGTTTTATCTGGGATTCTTTATTGAGTCTGTCGATTTCATTACGCACTTTGACACTGGCATCATCGAACTTGCGCCAGTTAGCATAAGATGTACTTCTTGCTTCTTTGATTATCATATTTATACCTCCGTGTATAATACAATACCGATTCCAACCTGCCATCCTTGGCTTTTATTATCTATATTTTAAAATTTCCGTCCGTTCATGTCAAGGGATGGCTAAAATTGCTGAATTATTATTTAATGTTTAAAATAATTGACAAAAGCCCACAAAATGTTTAATATATTAAACATAAGGAGAAGGATTATGAGAAGAAATACTACAATTATATATCCAGATACAAGAAAAATACTTGAAACTATGGGATTGCAGATTAAGACTGCAAGACTGCGAAGAAATCTTTCCGTGGAGCTTGTCGCAGAACGAGCAGGAATAAGTCGTGCTACATTATGGCAGATTGAAAAAGGTGCATCTACAGTTTCAATGGGAGCATATGCAGCAACTCTTCATGCACTTGATGGCATGGATAAGGATTTATTGCTGGTTGCCAAGGACGATGAACTTGGAAGAACTTTGCAGGATTTGAAACTTACAACAGGTAAACGTGCAAAGAGGTAATTGATATGGAACAGAAAATATATGTATATGAATGTTTCACCAATCCTACGGATCAAAAGATGGGAACAATATATGTTGATGGTTCAACAGGTAAAGAAGTTTTCTCTTTTGAATATGATTCAGGCTGGCTTGAAAAGAATAAAACGATTATACCTTTGGATCCGGAGCTGAAACCATATGCAGGCAGACAATATGTAAATGGTCAGAATAATATGTTCGGAGTTTTTACCGATTCGTGTCCTGACAGATGGGGCAGGTTATTAATACAGAAAAAGGAAAATATCCAGGCAAAGAAAGAGGAGCGAAGGGCAAGAAAACTCAGAGATATCGACTTCCTTCTGGGTGTGTATGATGAGACCAGAATGGGTGCTTTGAGATATTGTATTAATGAGGGTGAGTTCTTGTCTTCAGATAAAGAAATAGCTGCGCCTCCTTGGACTTCGTTAAGAGAACTGGAAGAAGCATCCAGAAAGATTGAAGAAGAAGACAGAATGATAGAAAAGTGGTTACAACAACTTCTTGCTCCGGGATCATCACTTGGTGGTGCAAGACCGAAGGCAAGTGTTGTTGCACCTGATGGCTCATTGTGGATAGCTAAATTTCCGTCTAAACATGACGAAGTTAATGTTGGTGCGTGGGAGATGGTTGTTCATGATCTGGCACTGATGTGCAATATTAATGTTCCAGAGGCAAAACTGGAGAAATTTTCAAAAACAGGATCAACCTTTCTGACTAAAAGATTTGACCGAAATGGCAGCGAAAGAATTCAGTTTGAATCAGCTATGACATTGCTTGGAAAAAGAGATGGAGATGATGCTTCAACAGGAGTATCATATCTTGATATTGCATCATTTATTGCGAGAAACAGTGCATCAGCAAAAGATGATTTAAATGAATTGTGGAAAAGAATTGTCTTTAGTGTTGCTGTATCTAATACAGATGACCATTTGCGTAATCATGGTTTCATTCTGCATAAAGAAGGATGGCGCTTATCTCCGGCATACGATATAAATCCTAATTTCTATGGCGAAGGATTGGCACTTAATATAGACGAAACAGATAATTCATTGAGCTTCTCTCTCTGTGAGGAAGTTGCATCTGTATTTAGAGTTGACGATCCGGATGATTACATAGGACATGTAATAGATACAGTGGAGAATAATTGGCGAAAACTTGCAAATAAATATGAACTTGGCCGTGCAAAACAGGAGATTATGACTCCTGCATTTGATATGAGTTTAAAATAAAAAAACCGCCAGCTCGCACCTGACGGTCTATAAAAAAATGATTTTATAACCAACGGGAATCGGGCAACCGTCTATCGGTAATGCCTTTTCCTATATTTGATTATATGAAAACATATAGGTTTAGTCAATAAGAACTTCCCAGATACAGGGCGTTTTGGATGTTGATAAATTTGTTGAATTAAAATTCAATAAAAGTATTGACATCCATTTTTTATAATGATATATTGAATATGCATTCAATGAAAACCAATTCAACAAAAGCAACAAACACAATTAATCAAATGCGATTCAACGAATGCAATTAATAAAGCGCTTAAAACTAACAATATCAGAATAAGAACAAAAGACAGGAGAAAAGAAAATGAACAAAGAAAACAGAAAAGAAAAAGTAGTTATAATCGGTGGTGGTATCGCAGGGCTTTCTGCTGGTGTATATGCTCTGAAGGCTGGATTTGAGGCTGAGATATATGAGAAGAATGCAATTCCTGGTGGAGAGTGCATAGGATGGAACAGAAAGGGTTATCACATTGATAACTGTATCCACTGGCTTACAGGTACAAGAAAAGATACAGAGATGTATGATGTGTGGAAGACAGTTGGTGCCCTGAGTGATGATACAGAGTATGCTCAGATTAATGCTTTCTACTCAACCATCTGCGATGGCCAGACTGCAACACTTTGGAATGATCTTGAGCGTACAGAAAGAGAACTGATTGAAATCTCACCAGAAGATGAGGAAGAGATAAAGAAGTTCATTCAGTATGTTGAGTACTCGAAGCAATGCATCTTCCCTGCTAAGAAGCCAATGGAAATGTGGGGAGTAAAGGACTATATCGAGATGGGTAAAAGCATGGCTGATTTTCCAAAGGTAATGAAAGAGTTTGGAAAGATTTCTTTGGAGGATTACAGTAAAAGATTTAAGGCACCAATCCTTCAGAAGTTAATGTGCGATTATCTTCCTAAAGAATACTGTGCATATGCATTCCTGGTTTCATATGCAACCATGGCAGATGGCAATGGCAAAATCCCTATGGGAGCTTCCCTTCAGATGTCTCTTAGAATGGAGAAAAAATTTAAGGACTTGGGAGGAAAAATATATTATAATTCTAGTATAGATAAATTTGAACTGAATGGTAAAACAGCTTCAGGCATTAGACTTAATGACGGCACAGTGGTAAGTGCAGACTATATCATTCCTACAGTTGATGCATATGTTTTATTTAATAAGTTCCTTCCATCCAAGTTTATGCCAAAGGAAATGAAGGCTGCATATGATGCGCCGAAGGCTTATCCTACAATCAGTGGATTTCAGGTTGCTTTTGCAGTAAGCGAAACATATGACAGAGGCGAGACTGTATTTATTGATATTGATCCGATTAAGGTTGGAAACAGAACATTCTCAAGAATGTATGTGAAGGCATATGGCTACGATCCGATTTTTGTAAAAGATGGAAAACAGGTAATTCAGACCTGCATCTCACAGACAGATGAGGACTTTGAGGTTTGGAAGAGTTTAAGCAAGGAAGAGTATAAAGAACTTAAGGAAAAACTTGTGGAAGAAGTTCAGAAGAGAATCGAAGCAAACTTCCCTGAACTTGTGGGTGATATGCAGTTTCTTGACTGCTGGACACCACTTACATATGAAAGATACTGCAACGCTTATCACGGAAGCTACATGAGCTTCACCACAACACCTGAGGCTAAAAAACTTAAATTAAAAGGCAGACTTAAAGGCATAGATAACCTTTATCTTGCAGGTCAGTGGACAGGTTCACCGGGAGGACTTCCGGTGGCAGCAGCAAGTGGTAAATTTGCCGTTCAGAGAATCCTTAAAAATAAGAAACTAAGCATAGAAATCTAAATCTGGAGGTTAATATGACCAGAAAAGAACAAAAGGAAGAAAGAAGACAGAAGATACTGATGACGGCCCTGACGCTTTTCGTGGAGCAGGGATATTATGACACGAAGATTACGGACATTGCAGCAGCAGTTCCCATGAGTACGGGGCTTATGTTCCATTATTTTGAGTCCAAGGAAGAATTACTATTGGAGTTGGTCCGAATGGGTGCCGCCTGCACAAAGTCAGCAGGAGGCGCAGGAGCACCTAAAGACATTCCGGCTGATGTTTATCTGGAAAACTTCTTAAAGCAGCTTTTTTCCTATGCCAAAGAGCAACCATGGGTATTCAATATGTTTGTTTTAATGGGTCAGGTAAGAAGAAGTGGTATGCCGGAGGAAGCAAGACAGGTAGCTCTTTCTGTGGATACTATTGATACAACGGCGAAACTTATCAAGAAAGGTCAGAAAGAGGGAGTTTTCAGGGAAGGTAATGCAGTTCTTATTTCCAGATGTTTCTGGGCTTCTGTCCAGGGTATAATGGAAGAGATGGCAATGGATAAGGAGATGAAGGCACCGGATCCGAAATGGATTATGGGGATGCTTCTTAAGAGCCCATCTCACTTGTAATTATTCCCAAAAAGTTATAAAATAATCTATATTTCACTTTAAGGAATGTAAGGATTATGTTCAGTATTAGAGCGAACAATTTTAGCTTGGAGCAGATAGCTGATTCAGGTCAGTGCTTTCGTATGAAAAGAAGCGCTGCCAAGGTATATACAATCATTTCAGGTGACAGATATGTAAAGGCATATCAGTTATATGATCAGATAACTTTTAGCTGTTCATATAAAGAATATGAAGATTACTGGAAGAAATACTTAGACCTTGATTCAGATGCAGATTATATAGCTATTGATAAATTAATAAATAAATCAAATGATGAATATATTAAGAAAGCCTATGCTTTTGGAAGTGGTATAAGAATACTTAAACAGGATACGTGGGAGATGATAATATCCTATATTATTTCCCAGAATAATAACATTCCTCGTATTAAGAAAACCATTGAAAAAATATGCCGCAAGTATGGTAAACTCATTAGTGAGAAGGATGATATATATTCATTCCCGACGCCTGATATGATAGATGAGAATACTCTTGAAGATGATGAACTTGGGCTTGGATACAGAGCAGAGTATTTAAAGAATATAATCTCATATATTAAGGAACATCCTGAATATATTACCACCCTCGAACTTGCAAGTTATGAAAGGGCAGTTGAGAATCTTAAAGGTCATAAGGGAATAGGCCCTAAGGTATCTAATTGTATCTGCCTTTTTGCGCTGCATCATACCGGGGCTTTTCCAATAGATACACATATTAAGAAGATAATTAAAGCAAACTATCCTGATGGATTTGATAATTCCTATTATGGAGATTATCAGGGCATAGTTCAGCAGTATATGTTCTATTATGATTTGAATAATGAAGAAGAAGATGATGATGAAGAAGAATAATAAAACGCATCCTGTATAAGGATGCGTTTTTGTTATTGTCCGTCCTGTTTTGGATACCTTGGATAAATCTTATCCTTAATATCCTGCATCTGAAGATCCATATGTGAGATTGTATCAGCACATTCGTGTAACTGTGAACTGATGGCATCGATTAATTCATCACTTAAATCTTTCTTGTATTTAATTTCATGCTCAAGTGATGCCCAGAAGTCCATGGCGATGGTACGAAGCTGTACTTCAACCTTTAAGTCTTCCTTACCCTGAGAGAAGAAGACAGGAATTTGTATTATCATATGATAACTTCTGTAGCCATTTGGCTTAGGCTCTCTGATATAATCCTTATAATCAATCAGCTTGATATCATCCTGTTTAAGAATCATATCAGCGATTTCATAAATGTCATCAATAAAATCACAGATTATACGTATACCTGCCACGTCCTTAACTTCATTCTGGATATTCTCCAAAGTGAAATCCAGTTTCTTACGCTCTAACTTATTGATTATACTTTTTGGTGTTTTAATTCTTGAATAAATTGCATGAATCGGATTTCTCTGATTCCTTATTGAAAGCTCATCGTTAAGTACCTCGAATTTGGTTCTTACCTCTTTAATGGCACAATTATATTTTGTCATAAGTTCGCTGTATTCATCGATGGCCGGTCTGATTTTATCCATAGGAAGGCTGTTCTGCAGCTCTTCTATGAGTGTGATTTGCTCTTCTCTGTTCATATTACCGCCCCTGTTTTACATATATATATTTAATTTGTAAATGCTAATAACCATATATTTTTTTACTGTATAATTATAACACATTTTATGCATATATGTATATAAACAAACTATGAACAAAAGATGAAAAAATAGTGATTTGCCATCCACTTGACCAAGTGATATAATAGGTTGATGGGAAAAATCATAATTATCCGGATTGATGATTATGAATATCATATATGGAAGGAAGTGTTTGTATGTCAAAAATTGATATTATCTCAGGTTTTTTAGGTGCCGGTAAGACAACGCTAATTCAGAAATTATTAAAGGAAAGTCTGGCAGGAACCAAGGTTGTTCTTATTGAGAATGAGTTCGGTCAGATTGGTATTGATGGTGGTTTCTTAAAAGAAGCCGGTATTGAAATTAAAGAGATGAACTCGGGTTGTATTTGTTGTTCTTTGGTCGGTGATTTTGGCGAATCTTTAAAAGAGGTTATAACCACATATGCACCGGAGAGAATTATTATTGAGCCATCAGGTGTTGGTAAATTATCCGATGTAATTAAGGCTGTGTCAAAGGTTGAAACAGGTAATGCGCAGATGGAAGATGTATATCTTAATTCTGCAGTTGCAGTTGTTGATGCTTCTAAATGTAAGATGTACATGAAGAACTTTGGTGAATTCTTTATTAACCAGGTTGAAAGTGCAAAGACAATTATTCTTTCCAGAACACAGAATATGTCTGATGATAAGTTGAAAGAGGTTGTTGCAATGTTAAGAGAGCATAATGACAAGGCAACAATTATTACAACACCTTGGGATGATTTGAAGGGTGATCAGATTCTTGAGACCATGGAATGTGGCAAGAGTCTTGAAGATGAACTTATGGCTGAAGTTATGAAGGAGCATGATGAGAATTGCACATGTGGTTGTCATGACCACCATCATTATGATGACGAAGATGAACATGAACATCATCATCACCATCATGACGACGATGACGAGGATGAACACGAACATCATCATCACCATCATGACGACGATGACGAAGATGAACACGAACATCATCATCACCATCATGACCATGACGAAGATGAGCATGAGCATCATCATCACGAGCATGGAGAAGAGTGCACATGTGGTTGCCATGACCACGATCATCACCATCATCATGCAGATGAAGTCTTCACAAGCTGGGGAATTGAAACAACCAATAAGTATTCTATGGATGAAGTTAATGCACTTCTTGATGAACTTGAGGATGCCGGCAAGTACGGATTTATCCTTCGTTCAAAGGGCATGATTTATGACAAGGAAGGTGGTTTCATCTACTTCGATTATGTACCTGGTGAGAAGAATGTTCGTAAGGGTACACCGGAAGTTACAGGAAAGATTGTTGTAATCGGTTCTGAGATTAAAGAAGATAATTTGGCTGAATTATTCGGTACCAAATAAGACGGGAGATTAGTATGAAATCAGTTTTTCTGATAAATGGTTTTCTGGAAAGTGGTAAGACAGAATTTCTTACATTTACCATTTCTCAGGATTATTTCCAGATAAGAGGAACTACTCTTTTACTGGTATGTGAGCAGGGTGAAAAGGAGTATGATGAAGAACTTCTTAAGAAGACACATACAGTAGTTGAGTATATAGAAGATAAGGAAGGCATCAGCGCTTCAAAACTTATCGGATATGAAATGAAATATAAGCCGGAGCGTATTTTGATAGAGTATAACGGAATGTGGCAAAAGGCTGATCTTAAACTTCCGTGGCACTGGAAAATAGACCAGCAGGTTACATTGATTGATGCATCTACATTCCCGATGTATTTTGGAAATATGCGTTCACTAATTAATGACATGGTTAATGGTTCAGAACTCATTATATTTAACCGTTGTGACGGTATTGCTGAACAACTGCCAACATATAAGAGAAATATTATGGCCCTTAACCGTGATGCGGAAATCATTTTTGAAGATTCAAATGGTGAAGTTACAACAACCATTGAGGAAGAATTACCATATGACTGTAATGCTGATTTAATTGAGCTTGATGATAAGACATATGGCATCTGGTTCTTCGATATGATGGATACACCGGACAGATATGAAGGCAAGAAAGTTAAGTTCCTTGGCAGAGTTGTTAAGCCGGAAGGCTTTGAAAAAGGACATTTTGTTCCGGGAAGATCAGCCATGACATGCTGCGCTGAAGACATTGCATTCCTTGGATTTGTTGCCAAGTGGGATAAGGCAGATGAAGTTAATAACGGAGACTGGGTAAATGTAACGGGAACCGTTAAGCATGAATTCTGGAAAGACTACAAGGGAGTTGGTCCTGTACTTTATGTAGATACAGTAGAGAAAGCCAAAGCTCCGAAGGAAGAAGTAATAAGTTTAGTATAGTAAGATTAAGAGCCACTCAATTGAGTGGCTCTAATATTATCTATTCTTCTTCTTTGATCCGTCGCCCTTGCCGACTTTCTCTTCACAGTATTTGCATCTGTAGACTCCTTTGTCTTCATCAGCTAAGATAAAGATATGTGGAAGTTCCTGCTCGATGCTTGTAATGCATCTTGGGTTGGTGCATTTAAACACGTTCTTGATTTCTTTAGGAAGAGTAAGTTCTTTCTTCTCAACAATCTCACCGTCTTTAACAACATTAACTGTGATATTGTGATTGATTACTGCAAGCACGTCCATGTTAAGTTCATCAATGCCGCATTCAACTTTGAGAATATCTTTTCTTCCCATCTTGCTGCTCTTTGCATTCTGAATCATGGCAACGGTGCAATCCATATCAGCAAGCCCTAAGTGCTTGTATAATTCAAGGGACTGACCTGCTTCGATATGATCTAATACAAAACCTTCTTCGATTTTACCGACGTTTAACATATCATCCCTCCTTATTTAATCCAAGCAGTGTAATAATGAGTGCCATTCTTACATACTTGCCATATAATGCCTGTTTAAAATAAACGGCTCTTGGATCGTCATCAACTTCCACTGAAATTTCGTTAACTCTTGGAAGAGGATGAAGTACTAACATATCATCTTTGGCCTTGGCCATTTTGGCTTTATTGAGAATATAGAAATCTTTCAAACGGATGTAGTCTTCTTCGTTGAAGAATCTTTCTCTCTGAACTCTTGTCATGTATAACAAATCAAGTTTTGGCATAACATCATCAAGGCTTATTACCTCTTCGTAATCGATATTAAGCTCTTTTAACTTTTCGGTTATATATTCTGGAATTCTAAGTTCTTCAGGTGAAATAAAAATGAATTTGATATTGTCATATCGAATTAATGCATTAATTAAAGAATGGACAGTACGTCCGAATTTGAGGTCTCCACAAAGACCAATGGTGAAATTATTTAAACGTCCCTTTAATGAACGAATAGTAAGTAAATCTGTAAGTGTCTGGGTTGGATGCTGATGACCACCGTCACCTGCGTTGATAACCGGAATGGAAGAGTGTTCCATTGCTACCATCGGGGCACCTTCTTTAGGATGTCTCATGGCACATATATCTGCGTAACAGGAGATAACTCTGATTGTATCTGAAACGCTTTCGCCTTTTGCTGCTGATGATGAAGCGGCTTCAGAGAAACCAAGAACTTCTCCGCCCAAACTTAACATGGCAGATTCAAAACTTAATCTTGTTCTTGTACTTGGTTCGTAGAAACAGGTAGCAAGTTGCTTGCCCTGACAGATGTGAGAATATTTGTCCGGATTTCTTTCGATATCACCTGCTAAATCAAAGAGTCTGTCCAGCTCTTCGGTGGTGAAATCTAAGGGACTCATAAGATGTCGCATAAAAGATTCCTTTCGTAAAAAAATCAAATTCCTTACTTTTCTAGGCTATAATAACATACTCTAAAAGTAGGGCGCAACACATTTAAAAATGTTTTATAAAAAAGTTTGAAAAGTGCGTATTTTGGTTGTTTTAAGGGCAAAATTGTTATATAATTAATCTGTGTTTTCACTTATTCCATGTAGAAGGGAGATTTGGAAAAATGGAACAGAATAATAATATTATGGAAGACGATAACGGGACAGTCCTCGAAGAGAAAAAGAGGTGGGGATTTTTCGGATTACCGTTTACATTTACCAAATATACAGTAAAAGAAAATGTAGTGACAATCGACTCAGGATTTTTCACCAAAGTGCAGGACGATTGTTATATGTATAAAATCCAGGATGTTAAGCTTAGAAAGACTTTAACTCAGAGATGGTTTAAGCTGGGTGATGTTGTATGTTATACAGGCGATACCACACATCACGAGCTGGTTCTTAAGAATATCAGAAATTCGGATGAGATTAAGGATTTCATTTTGAAATATTCAGAACAGCAGAGAATTAAAAGAAGGACCATTAATACACTCAATATTGATGCTGCCATCGATGATATTACAGATATTTAGATTCAAAGCACTTAACTTCCTTTGGTGGCGGGTTAAGTGCTTTTTATGCGATGTAGATTGAGATAAAAATGAACTATAATCAGATAGAGTTGTTTTTGCATGATAATATTGAGCCAAAGGGCAGTGTGTTAGGACTTGATGCTGTCAGGGCGCTTCTTGACAGACTGGGGAACCCGCAGAATGATCTTAAATTTATTCACATTACGGGAACCAATGGCAAGGGCTCTGTGGGTGCCATATTAGAGAGCGTTCTGATGGCGGCAGGCTACAGCGTTGGAAGATTTACATCCCCGGCGGTTCTGGATAAGTTTGAGACAATAACATATAACAGGAAGAATATAACAAAGAAGTTTTATATAGAAGGCTATAGCCGGATTATTGAAGAATATAAGGCTATGGATGAAGAGGGAGAGAATACCCCGACAGTTTTTGAAACTGAATTTGCACTGGCTTTATTATACTTCCAGAGCAAAATCCCCGACTTTTGCTTAATTGAAGTAGGCATGGGTGGTGACATGGATGCCACTAATGTGATTCCCAAAAAGGAAGAAGCGATTATTACTCATATAAGCCTTGAACATCAGGCATTCCTTGGAAAGACATTAGAAGAGATTGCAACTCACAAGGCAGGGATAATAAAGAAAGGCGCCAGTGTTATTACAGCGCCTCAGGATGATGAAGTTCTGAATGTAATTAAAGATAAAGCCAAAGAGTGTGAATCGCCGCTTTATGAGGCTAATGAAGAAGACATTAAAAAGGCTTCATCAACTGTAAAAGGATGGAGTTTTGGATATAAGGATATTAAAAAAATCTTTGTTCCTATGGCAGGCGAATATCAAAAGAGTAATATTGTCACAGCATTAAAGGCAATAGAAGGTCTTAAGGATAAAGGTTATGACATATCCAATGAGGCAATAATCAATGGATTTAAAGAAGTATACTGGCCTTGCAGATTTGAGACGGTTTCAAGAAAACCATTGATAATTATGGATGGTGCTCATAATGTGGATGCTGCGTCAAAACTTATGCAGAGTGTTCAGAATTATGATTTGTCAGGCAAGCTTATCTATATAGTTGGAATACTCAAAGATAAGAATTATGAAGAGATGGTTAAATTATCATACAAGCATGCAAAGGCAGTTATAACGATAACTCCACCGGAGAATCCAAGAGCGCTAGATGGATATAAACTTGCAGAAGAATATAATAAATATATTGCCAATGTAACGGCGGCAGATTCACTTGAAGATGCCATATTTTTAGCCAGGGCAATGGCAGGAAAAGATGGAAATATTTTAATCTGGGGTTCCCTTTCTTATTTGGGAAAGATGAGGGAAATCCTTAAGATGAACAAATAATAAAAATTAGAGGGCGATATGATTAACGAAGACAAGATTAAACAGGGTGTGGAATTAATACTTGAAGGTATTGGAGAGGACTTACAAAGAGAAGGCCTTAAAGATACACCTGACAGAATTGCCAGAATGTATAAAGAGATAATGGCCGGCTATGATGACAGCGCAAAGACTCATTTATCCAAGAGATTCCATGTTGATAATAACGAGATGGTTATCGAGAAGGACATAGTATTTTATTCCATGTGTGAACATCATATGATGCCATTTTTCGGTAAGGCTCATATAGCATATATTCCGAACGGTGAGGTAGTTGGAATAAGCAAGCTTGCAAGAACAGTAGAAGTATATGCCAAGAGATTACAGATTCAGGAAAGAATGACTTCACAGATTGCAGATGCATTAATGGATGAACTTAAGTGCAAAGGGGTTATGGTAATGCTTGAAGCAGAGCACTTATGTGTATCCATGAGAGGCATTAAGAAACCGGGCAGCCAGACTGTAAGTTTCGTATGCAGAGGAGTCTTTGAAGATAACCAGAAGATGCAGGAGAAGTTCCTGCAGATAGTTAAAAGATAAGACTTAAAACGCTGTTTAAAACAGGGGTAAGGAGGTATTGATTATGCGTATAGGATCAAAAGAATTTGATGTTGATAATCATACACATATAATGGGAATTCTTAATGTAACGCCTGATTCTTTTTCTGACGGCGGTAAATATATGCTGGTGGATAATGCTTTAAAAAGAGCAGAAGAAATGATAAAAGAAGGCGCAGACATTATTGATGTTGGCGGTGAATCAACAAGACCGGGATATGTACCTGTCTCCGAGGTTGAGCAGATAGAGAGAGTAATTCCGGTTATTGAGAAGATAAAGAATAATTTTGACACTCCTGTATCCATTGATACATATAAGGCAGGAGTAGCCCAGGCGGCAATCGAAGCTGGGATTGACTTGGTTAATGACATATGGGCTTTGCAGGACAGCGAATTAATGGCTGAAGTGGTTGCCAAGAATGATGTGGCCTGCGTCCTTATGCATAACCGCAAGTCTCCTGATTATGATGACTTTATGCATGATGTCTGCCTGGATTTATCAGAATATATTAAGAATGCTGAAAAAGCAGGAATCCCTGATGATAAAATCATCATCGACCCGGGAGTTGGTTTTGGCAAAACTTATGAGCAGAACTTAATGATAATAAATAATTTAGAGGAGTTCCATATGTTTGGATATCCAATTTTAATTGGAACTTCACGTAAATCAGTTATTGGTCTTACATTAGACCTTCCAATATTCGAAAGAGTGGAAGGTACACTGGCAACAACGGTTATGTCAGTTATGAAGGGCGCAGCCTTTGTAAGAGTTCATGATGTTAAAGAAAATGCCAGAGCTATTAGAATGACAGAAGCCATTCTTGGCAGATAGGAGGGGGTTATGGATCATATTATTATCAGAGGTGTGGAAGTATTTGCTTATCATGGCGTTTATGCCAAGGAAAGAGAAGAAGGTCAGAAGTTCTTAATTGATGCAGATCTTGAATGTGACACATCCAAGGCTGCCAATTCAGATGAACTTGAAGACAGCATCGATTATGGTAAAGTTACTCAGCTTATCAGCACATTCATGATTAAAAATCAGGTTAATCTTCTTGAAACTTTAGCTAATCAGCTGGCGGTAGAACTTCTTACAACTTTCACAGAATGCAGAAATGTAACAGTTGAAATCAAGAAACCTAATGCTCCTATTCCTGTAACATTCCAGGATGTTGCCATTAAGGTAACAAGAGGATGGCATACAGCATATATTGCAACCGGCTCTAATATGGGAGACAGAGAAGGCAATATCGAGAATGCCATTTTAAATCTTGGAGCAGATACCAAATTCAAAATCATTAAAACATCCAAATATTACGAGACAAAACCTTATGGCGATGAGAATCAGGATAATTTCTTAAATGGTATGGTTAAACTTAAGACCTGCTGTACTCCTTATGAACTTTTGGACAGACTTAAAGTTGAGGAAAGAAGAGCAGGAAGGGTTAAGACATCCAAGTGGGGACCAAGACCATTAGACTTAGATATTATTTATTATGATGATATTATCATTGATGATGAGAATCTTACCATTCCACATGGCGATATGGTTAGAAGAGACTTTGTGCTTCAGCCGCTTAAGGATATCTCGCCATTCCATATTAATCCACATAACAGACTTAATACCTGTGAGATGTTGGACAGATTAACAGACAGATATATTATACAGTAATTTCTTAAAATTATTTCTAAGGGGGATGTATTGGTGGCAAAGGAAAAAAAGAGGAAATTAAGACTCAGTAAAAATGCAATTATTCTGATAATTGTATTTGCTGCGCTCATTGTTTTTGCGGCTATTGCAATGCTGATTACAAGGCATAGTATCAAAGTTCCGGCCAATCCTAAGGGGTTAATCGGCAATACCGGAAGTAATATCAATAATGATGGCCTTTTCGCAGAAAGAAACGGAGTCGTGTATTTTGCCAATTCTTATGATCATGGTTCATTATATAAAATGAATCCGGATGAGTCGGGCATTTCAAAACTTCTTGATGGTGATGTTCAGATGATTAACGCAGGTGAGAAGCATCTTTACTATTATCTTAAGGATTCTTCCACATCATCAGGTCTTGGATTCGTAATGAAAGTCGTGGGCATTTACAGATGCAATCTTAAGGGTAAAGAAGTTGAAACTCTTACAAGAGACCAGGCTCTTACAATTCTTTTAATGGATGATTCTTTATTTTTCCAGCATTATGACAATGAAAAAGGTGTATCTTTATACATGATGAATACCGAAGGCAAAGGTATGCATGAGATTTCTCCTGATATCATTAATCCGGCCAGCGGTCATAATGGTCTGATTTATTTTAATGATAATACCAAAAGCCATTTCTTATATGCCATGGATATAAACACTCAGGCCATGACTGAAAAGGTTCGTTATAATATGTGGAATCCTGTAAGAGAAGGTGATTATGTTTATTTCATGGATATGGAGAATGATTACCGTCTTTGCAGATATGACCTTATAAATAATGTGATTGATGTGCTTTCAGAAGACAGACTTGATACATTTAATGTATGTGGCAATTATGTATATTATGCAACATCTGTAGGTCAGAATCCTGCATTAGTCAGAGTTGGAATCGACGGCAGTGATATGGAAGTAATTGCACAGGGTGTATTTAACCATCTTAATGCCACATCAAGATATTTATATTTCCAGCAGTTCGACGATGATTTTACAACATATCATACAATGATTGGCAGCAGCACATATAGTGAATTTAATGCAGCCAATGTGCTTGGCAATAAAGCACCTGTAGAGTAAAAATGTGGTTATAACCACATATGAAGGGTATAACAATGAAGAAAATATTATTTGCGGCAATCGACGTAGGTTCATATGAAATAGCCATGAAGATATTTCAGATGTCTGATAATGGAATTAAGCAGTTAGAACATTTAAGACACAGAATAGATTTGGGTTCTTCATCCTATGCATATGGAAAGATTCCTTATGAAAAGATAGAAGAAGTATGCAACATTCTTGATGATTTTAAGAGCATTATGAATTCTTATAATGTAGATACATATAAAGCCTACGGAACCAGTGCTCTCAGAGAGATAGATAATACAATAATTGTTCTTGACCGAATAAAGGTAAGAACCGGTATTGATATAACGGTACTCAGTAACTCTGAGCAGAGATATCTTGATTATAAAGCGCTTGCCGCTATTAATGATAATTTTAATTATATTATTGAAGATAAAACTGCCATTATGGATATCGGTGGTGGCAGCGTTCAGCTTTCTTTATTCGACAAAGATTCTTTGGTTACAACCCAGAATATGAAGATGGGTGTTTTGAGACTAAAAGAGAATATCAGAAATATCAATTCATCTCCATATCATATGGAATCACTTCTTGATGAAATGGTGGAGAGTCAGCTCAGTTTATTCAAGAAATTATATATTAAAGATAAAGAAATAACCAATCTCATTATTATTGATGATTATATTTCAATCTATCTTGATCCTTACTTAGATGACAAGGACGGAAGAAAGTTCATCAGTGATGAGAGATTTATTGATATTGTAAAGAAAGGCTATTCACTTAGCAGGCATGAGATACCTAAATATCTGCCAATAGAAGAGGATAATATTGAGGCTCTTTTAATTGCAGGCGGTATAGTAAAGAAGGCTATTGAAACTTTCGGAATTAAGACTATATATGCTCCTGGATTTACGCTGTGTGATGGCATTGCATATGATTATGCAATTGAGAAAAAGATTCTTAAGCCATCTCATAATTTTGAGCAGGATATCATTGCATGTGCAGAGAATATATGTAAGCGTTATCAGGGCAGCAGAAAAAGAGGAGAAACTCTCAGTGAGATCTCACTTGCCATATTTGACTGCATGAAGAAGATACATGGTCTTGGTAAGAGAGAAAGGCTGCTTCTTCACCTTTGTGCAATACTTCATGACTGCGGTAAATATATTTCTTTTGCTCAGGTGGGCGAGTGCTCGTACAATATCGTAATGAATACCGAGATTATTGGTCTGTCTCATACTGAGAGAGAAATAATTGCCAACGTGGTGAAGTTTAATCATGAGGATTTCCTTTATTATGAGGAAATGGCAAAAGACAGCCTTATGGATAGAAATACTTATCTTACCATTGCAAAACTTACTGCAATATTAAGAGTAGCCAACGGACTTGACAGAAGCCATAAGCAGAAGTTTAAAGATATCAGAATTAATCTTGATGGCAATGAACTTATTATCCATGTGGATTCAACCAAGGAGATTGAACTTGAAAAGGGCTTATTCGTTAATAAGGCCAAGTTCTTTGAGGAAGTATATAATATTAAACCAATAATTAAGCAAAAGAGGAAATTATAAATGTCAGATTTTTCTAATCCTGAATATTATTACAATCGAGAATTATCATGGCTTTTATTTAATGACAGAATCTTAGGAGAAGCCAGGGATAAAGATATACTGCTTATGGAGAGAGTTAAATTCCTATCCATCACAGCATCAAACCTGGATGAGTTTTTCATGGTAAGAGTTGCATCGCTTAAAGATATGGTGGATGCAGGATATTCCAAGAATGACATCGCAGGTTTAAGTGCTAAAAAGCAGCTTAAGATGGTAAGTAAAAGGGCTCATGAACTGGTGGAGAATCAGTATGAAGTTTATAATAAAGCCCTGCTTCCTGCACTTAAGAAGATTGGTCTTCGAATAGTTACATCTCACGAGAAATTAAATGCTGAGCAGGCAGAATATGTGGACAGGTATTTTATGGATAATGTTTATCCTGTACTTACTCCAATGGCTGTGGACTCTTCAAGGAAATTCCCGCATATACTTAACAAAACCCTGAATCTTGGGGCCTTTCTTAAAGATCCGAAGAAAAATGAGGGTGAAGAAGGCATTGATTTTGCCATGGTTCAGGTTCCAGGCGTTTTAAGCCGTGTAGTGGAAATACCGGGGGCGGATGGTGAAAAGTGCGTTATTTTATTAGAAGAAATAATTGAAAGAAATATAAATAAATTATTCTCAGGAAGAGAAGTTTTATGTGTTCATCCATTTCGTATTATGCGTAATGCTGACCTTAGTATTGATGAGGATGAGGCTGAAGACCTTCTTATTGAGATTGAGTCCAAGATTCGTATGAGACAGTGGGGCAAGGCAATCAGACTGGAAGTTTCTGATGACATGGATGAAAAGCTTCTTAAGAGAATTGCCGAAGAGCATGACATTGAAGAAAATGATATTTATAAGATTAACGGACCTCTTGATTTGACCTGTCTTATGAAGGTTTATTCACTTGAAGGTTTTGACAGTTACAAGGTAAAGAAATATGATCCGGTTTTAGAACCTGCATTCAGAGACGAGGAGGATATTTTCAGCGCCATTCAAAAAGGTGATATCCTGATGCATCACCCATATGAAAGCTTCCAGCCGGTAGTTGACTTCGTAAGAAAGGCTGCAGAGGATGAGAATGTACTTGCAATTAAGCAGACACTCTACAGAGTCAGCGGTCATTCCCCGATTATTGCAGCCTTAAAGGAAGCAGCCATGAAGGGTAAGCAGGTATCGGTTTTAGTTGAGCTTAAGGCAAGATTTGATGAAGAGCATAATATTAACTGGGCAAGAGAGTTGGAGCAGGCAGGCTGCCACGTAATCTATGGCCTTGTTGGTCTTAAGACCCATTGCAAAATCACCCTCGTGGTAAGAAGAGAAGATGAGGGCATTAAGAGATATGTGCATCTTGCAACAGGTAACTATAATGATGCAACAGCCAAGTTATATACAGACCTTGGTATGTTTACATGTAAGGAAGAATATGGCGAAGATGCTACCGCGGTATTTAACATGCTTTCCGGTTATTCAGAGCCTCTTCACTGGAATAAGTTATACTTAGCGCCTCTTTGGATGAAGAACAGATTTATCTATATGATAAATCGTGAAAAAGAGATTGCTGCAAATGGTGGTCAGGGCCACATAATTGCCAAGATGAATTCTTTATGTGACAGAGAGATAATAGAGGCTTTATATGCTGCAAGTACTGCAGGTGTTAAGATTGAACTGATTATCAGAGGTATATGCTGCCTTAAGGTTGGCATACCGGGAGTCAGTGAGAATATAACGGTTCGCTCAATAGTTGGTAATTTCTTAGAGCATAGCCGTATCTATTATTTCTATAATGACGGTAATGAAGAATATTATTTAAGTTCAGCAGACTGGATGCCTAGAAACCTGGACAGAAGAGTTGAGATTTTATTCCCTGTTGAAGATCCTTCTTTAAGAGAAAGGGTTATGGATGTTTTGAAGGCTAATCTTGAAGATACACTTAAGGCTTATGTTCTTAATGAAAATGGAGAATATAAGAAGGTGGATAAGAGAGGCAAAGCATTATTCTCAGCTCAGGATTATTTCTGTAAAGAAGCGCAGAAAACAGTAGTAGGCAGCGGAAAGGTCAGTGGAAGAACTTTCATTCCAAAGATGAAACCATAGGAGAATAAATTGAAGATTATTTTAGCATCAGCATCTCCAAGAAGAAGAGAATTATTGGCACAGGCCGGTATTGAATATGAGGCTATGGTAAGTGAGGAAGAAGAAGTAGTTGAAGAAGGCCTTGCTCCTCATGAAATAGTTCTTAATCTTTCCGGGCAGAAGGCTGAGAATGTTGAAAAATTATATATATCAAAGCCGGATTACGATAAGGATTATCTTATTATCGGCTCGGACACAATTGTTTATCATATAGGACAGGTGCTGGGTAAGCCAAAATCTGAGACGAATGCGAAGGAAATGCTCAGAAGCCTTTCTGATTCAACTCATAATGTTTTCACAGGCGTGACTTTGGTGGCTGTGCTTGGAGGCGAAAGAAAAGTAGTATCTTTTTATGAAAAGACAGATGTTACCATGACATCCATAAGTGATAAAGCAATTGACAGAATGGTGGCATCAGGTGAGCCTATGGACAAGGCAGGCGCCTATGCAATTCAGGGCATGGCCGGAGTATATATAACAAAGATTAATGGAGATTATAATTCAGTTATAGGTCTTCCTGTTGGAAGAGTAATCAGTGAGATCAAGACACTTGGAGTTAATATATGAATCTGAATGATTTAATAGAACAAAGAGGTGAAACTAAATATTCATTATCAAAGAAGTGTAAGATAGCTTATTCTTCCTTTACTGATATGTGCAGCGGTAAGACAAGCCTTCTTAAGACATCTTCCCTTAATGTGCTTAAAATAGCATCAGCTCTGGATATGAGTGTGGAAGAACTTCTTGCAGCTCTTTATAAGGATGAGGTTAAGGATATTATTACTGTTAAGATGGATGCTGAACTTGGTACGTCTAAGAAAGTGGCCGGAAAAAAGACCGGCAGCAAAGATGCGTCAGCTAAAGTGGCTGGAAGTGACGATGGCGATAAAAAGCCTGCTGGCAGACAGACAGCTACAAAAAAGACAGAGACAAAAGCATCTGCAAAGAATTTTGCAAAAGCAAAAAATGTGGTTAAAACCACGGCTTTGACGCTGGAGGATTTTGGAGCAAAGGTTGCTTTTAAAAGTAATGTTAACCGCCTTATTGCCATAAAGGGTGAAGCAAGCTTTATAGAGATGGTCAAGGCCGGTAAGATAGTGGATAAACTTTTTGATGATGACAGATACGACGACTGCTGCTATTTGGTTGATAAGATTGATGCCTTAAGTTCAAAGAATCATATAAAGAAAAATCCTGATTATAATTTTGTCAGGGAATATAAGAAAGAACACAGATAGGTTGTATTTTTTCAAAAAATATGTAAAATAAGAAAAGTGTGCCCAAGTGGGCTTTGGAAATATGTTTTGTAAGAAAGTGAGAAAGTTAAAATGATCAGTGCCAACAATGTGTCTTTAAGATTTGGTAAGAAGGCTTTGTTTGAGGATGTTAATATTAAGTTTACCGAAGGAAACTGCTATGGTATCATCGGTGCCAACGGTGCAGGTAAATCTACATTTCTTAAGATTTTATCAGGTGAACTTGAGACTACAACAGGTGATATCGTAATTACTGAAGGTCAGAGAATGTCAGTACTTGAGCAGGACCACTTCAAATATGATTCATATAGTGTACTTGATACAGTTATTCTTGGTAATCCAAGATTATATGAAATAATGAAAGAAAAAGAAGCAATTTATGCCAAGGAAGATTTCACTGATGAAGATGGTATCAGAGCCAGTGAACTTGAGGCTGAATTTGCTGATATGGATGGATGGGAAGCTGAGAGTAATGCTGAAAGTTTACTTAATGGTCTTGGCATCGGCAATGAACTTCATTATTCATTAATGTCTGAACTTGATGGTAGCGAGAAGGTTAAGGTATTACTTGCCAAGGCACTTTTTGGCAACCCGGATATTTTGCTCCTTGATGAGCCTACCAACCACCTTGACTTAGATGCTATTGAGTGGTTAGAGGAGTTCTTAATTAACTTTGAGAATACAGTCATTGTTGTATCCCATGACAGATATTTCTTAAATAAGGTTTGTACACATACAGCAGATATTGATTATGGTAAGATTCAGCTTTATGCAGGTAACTATGATTTCTGGTATGAATCAAGCCAGCTTCTTATTAAGCAGATGAAGGAAGCAAATAAGAAGAAAGAAGAGAAAATCAAGGAGTTGCAGGAATTCATTAATCGTTTCTCTGCTAATGCTTCTAAATCAAAGCAGGCTACAAGCCGTAAGAGAGCTTTGGAGAAAATCGAACTTGAGGAGATTAAGCCATCAAGCCGTAAATATCCATATATTGATTTTAAGCCGGAAAGAGAAATCGGTAATGAAGTACTTCAGGTTGAAGGCTTAAGTAAGACAATTAACGGTGAGAAGGTTCTTGATAATCTTACATTCATCTTAAACAGAGATGATAAGGTTGCATTTGTTGGAAGTAACGAACTTGCAATTACAACACTGTTCCAGATTCTTACAGGCGAGATGGAACCTGACAGTGGTACATATAAGTGGGGTGTAACTACATCCACAGCTTATTTCCCTAAGGATAATACCAAGGAATTTGATTCAGATGAAACCATAGTTGACTGGCTTATGGGATATTCACCTGTTAAGGATATTACTTATGTAAGAGGCTTCCTTGGAAGAATGTTATTCTCACAGGATGACGCTCTTAAGAAAGTAAGAGTTTTATCAGGTGGTGAGAAGGTTAGATGCCTTCTTAGCAAAATGATGATCAGTGGTTCAAACTGCCTTGTACTTGATGAGCCTACAAACCACTTAGACATGGAGAGTATTACAGCTCTTAACAACGGACTTGTTAAGTTCCCTGGTGTAGAACTTTTTACATGCCACGATCATCAGTTCATTCAGACCACTGCAAACAGAATTATGGAATTCATGCCGGATGGTACACTTATTGATAAGATGACAACATATGACGAATATCTTGCCAGCGACGAAATGGCTCGTAAGAGAACTGTTTATGTTGCTCAAAGAGAAGATGATGAGGAATAATTAATGGTTGATTTGCACATTCATTCCGTAAATTCAGATGGAACCTTTACTCCATCTGAGATTATAGACATAGCCCTAAAAAAAGAACTTAAGGCAATTGCCCTTACAGATCATGATACAGTAAAAGGTATGGGTGAAATCTATAATTACGGAAAATATAAAGGCATAGAACTTATTGCCGGAACCGAGATATCAACAACATATCTTGGTGTGAGTGTGCATGTCCTTGGATATTACCTAAATCCTTTTAAAAAAGAATTTAATGATAACATGAATAACTTCCTTGTAAGCCGTACTACTCGTAATGAGCAGATAGCTGCAAGAATGAATGAGCTTGGAATAAAGATTAACTATGAAGAGTTCTTAAAGGAAATGGGCACCAGGGTTGTTACCAGGGCTCATTTGGCCAAATATATGGTTCAAAAAGGTTATGCTTCCACCATAACGGATGCATTCGATAAATATCTAAATCCGGGAATGCCTTGCTATGTTCCAAGAGCCAAGGTCACCCCGTCAAAGGCAGTAGAGATGATTCTTTCCGGTAACGGAATCGCTGTTCTTGCGCATCCTTTACAATATGAGTTTTCTGAAGATGTTCTTGAAAACTTAATTAAAGAAATGATTGATGCAGGAATGAAAGGAATGGAAGTCTACTATTCTAAATATAATCCTGAACAAATTAAATATTTGGAAGGCCTTGCAGATAAATATGGTCTTATTAAAACAGGTGGCAGTGACTGCCATGGTGATAACAGACCGGGCTGCGAGATAGGAACAGGTTATGGAGCTATGAATGTTCCTGATATTGCTGTTTCAAATCTTAAGGAGGAATATCTTAAGAATTTCAAGGTATCTGATAAGCCTGGAATTATGTTCTTTGACATGGATGGCTCTTTACTTAGTGAGAAGAAGGTTATTACGCCTGCAACTTTAGAGGCGCTTGATGACTGCGTTAAGAAGGGCTATGTATTCTCTATATCCACGGGAAGACCATTAAAGTCAATTGTGGAATTATCAGACAGACTTGGACTTACAGAGCGTTATAAACCGCTTATATCATCCTATAACGGCAGTGTGATATATGATACTTCCAAAAAAGAAATTCTTTCAGAAGTATATCATTCATCAGATACAGTTAAAACAGTAAGAGAGATAGCATATAAGAATGGAGTACATATTCATTCATATTCCCTTAATGAGATCTTAACAGAGCGTGAGACTGAAGAAGTTAAGGAATACTGTAAGTATATCAAAATGGATTATAAGATTATTGATGATATGCTTGATAATGATAAAACATTTAAGCTTATGATAATGGATTTAAATGATAATGCGCTGCTTCAAAGAGTAAGAGATGAAGTGATGGCAGCAGTTGGAGATAAGGTTGAATGTGTTTTCTCGACGCCGATTTTGCTGGAGGTGCTTCCTAAGGAATCCGGCAAGGGAAAAGCCCTTGTTACCATGAGTAAGCTTCTTGGAGTTGATGTAGATAATACATATGCTTTTGCAGATGCAGAGAATGATATTTCAATGCTTAAGGCTGCCGGCAGGGGAGTGTGTCTGATAAACGGCTATCCTAAAGCCATGGAAGCGGCAACACATATATCATTTACGGATAATGATCATGATGGTTTAGTTCCATTTCTTAAAGAACTGGTTAAATAAAAAAAGACGGTTAATACCGTCTTTTTATTTTATATTTTTGGGATTATTAATCTTTAAGGTATATAAAAGTGCTTCAATTGTTTGCAAATCATAACAATTGGAGCACTTTTACAAAATGGAAGAGGTATGAAAAAATAATATTTGTTTTATTATTTGCATGAATAATACTTTTTTGGATTGAATAAGAGTTATATATTTGAAATAGGATTAAGCATTGAGAGGTGTGTTTGGAATTTGTATTTTGATAAATATAAAGTATTTTAACATAAATAGGCTTTTTTTAGCATAAATAGCATGATTATAAAGCTAATTATTATAGTAGAATTGCTGTATATGGACGTAAAGTTGGAAGTCTAAAACTAAAGTTATGATGGTTCGGATGCAATTATTATGATTAATGTTATTAATCGCTGTTTTTATTTTTGAGTATAAGGGGGACTGTATGAAGAAGATTGAGCGTAAAAATATTAGAATTAGAAAAGGATTATTTAATACACGAACAAGAGTAATGGCAGGATTCCTGGCAATTACTGTCTTTTTTTCTGTTTGTGGAACTGCGCTTAATGTCTATGCAGAAGAAATATCAGATATATATCACATAATAACCGGTGATCCTGTTTCGGACAATGCTTTTGATTATGCTCTTTTTGAAGGGGATGACGGAAGCATTTTTAATATTAACGCAAATAGTCTGGATGTTACAGGGGATGTTCATTCAAATGGAGGTTTCATATATCGTGGCAATGCTATAAGTGTAACCGGAGATATTGAAACTGGAAACGATAACCTTATTGTAAGCGTCTCAGATCCTGATTATCGCGCTAAAATTGGAAATATACATAAGTATACAAATTATGTTGAAATGCCACAGATTGTTGGTGAGATAAAAGATGAAATTAGGGAAACAGCAACAGTTTATGGAGGCTATACATCTTTCAATAATACAGTTTTATCAGGAGATATGATTGTAAATGGAGATGTTGGAATTTATAGCAGTATATGCTCTACAGAAAATAGTGTAATCGTTGCGACAGGAAACATTCAAATGGGACTTGAAAATATTCAGAGTTCTAATGAAGGTTTCCTTTTTATGTGTTCAGAAAAAGGGAATATCCAGATAAATGCTATGGATTCTGAACTGAACGGAATTTTGTACGCTCCAAACGGATATGTAATGATAACCGGAAATTTAAATCTTAACGGAAGAATTATAGCTAAACAAATCTATTATTATGGAAGTAATTTAACAGTAACCGCTTCTGAAGATGACTTGTCTGTTCTTGGTTGCCTCAATGAATTGGATGAACCTGTAATCACATGTAATGAAGAAGTAATAGAGAATCATGTTTTAGAATTATCACTGCTTGATAATGACTGGATTTCTAAGGTTAAAGATGAAGATATTGAATGGATTGTTTCAGATGTTGAGACAGGAGAGAGCCTTATAGAGAATATGGATTATTTTGTTCTATTGGAAGATACAAATAAAAAAATATCAATTGTATTTCTTAATGAAGGAACCTATGAAATATCTTCAAATATAAAATATCGTAAGAAAGAGTACATTGCAGCTAAAGAAATTACTGTGAATAATGATGAAACTGCAGTGGCTGATTGTATTACAGATGATTATTATTTAAGGGATGAAAATGGTAAAGCAAATATAAATATAATTGATATGTCTTTTTCTCCGGATGGCGATAATCTTGGTGTTAGATCAGTTGATGTTTATTATGATGTAGCAGGAAGTGGTTTATATGGAGAATTTGTAGGTTCATTCGAATTTGATGTTGTTGATTATTCATTAGAACTTAATAAAGTTGGCCAGTACAGACTTGTTGAAAAGGTTTCTGAAGAACTTGATTCAAATATAAAGGCAATATATGAAGAAAATGGTATTGATATTGCGTCAGTAAAACCTGTTTCAAGAGTAGAGAAATACTTTGAAATTGGCAACAGAGCGCCGGAATCCATAGCGAATGTTTGGGTAGATGAAAATCCAAATATTATCGTTATATGTAAATCTGAAGAAGAAAAGACCACATATAAGGAATCAATTGATGAGATTGTAAGCTCTTTGGCTAATCTTGGATATGAATCAAGTGTCAAATACGTTGTTATTACTAATTATGGTGATGATGAAGTTTCATCACAGATTAAAGAAGTCTTGAATTTATATGATTTAAATACTGATAATATCTATCTTATTGGTGATTTCAATTATTCAGATGAATTATCATTAAAAGGAATTGCAAATATTGAAAAGACTCTTCTTGAATCTGGTGGCCATGTTATTCCTGTCGCTGGCACGATATCTGTAAATCAGATTCTATCTGAAATAGTTGCAAATCAACAAAAGAGCGAAGAGGCAGATTTAGTAATCAGTGGTCAGGACTTGGCATATTCTTCTGCATATATGGATTATGAAAATGATCCTCTATATGATCGTATATTCACATATGAATGTACACCACATGATGGAAGTGAAATGATTGTAGAAGAGTGTAACGAGCCAAAAGAAAGTCTTACTCTGCCTGGTGAGTATACAATAAGTATCAGACATAGAGACAATCCTGTTGGAAATAATGACGATTTAGATTCATATCGTATGTGGTCAGAAGGATATATTATTTCCGATGGCTTAAATGTTGTTGGAAGACCTTTATTTAATACAACCATTAAGCAAAATGATAAGGAAGAAGGATATACTCTTAGCATTACAGCAGATAATAAGGACTTATTATACGAGGTATATGTAAAAGAAATAGGACAAAGTGAATGGATCATTTTCACAGATGATTTGCTTTTCTCAAAGGATAAAATTTATCTGGTTAAAATTGTTGCGAAAACAGAATCCAGTGTTGAATCTCTTCCAAAGGTTTTTGTGGCTGAATATGAAGATGTTGATAAAATGGTAGGCACTGTTGAAAGAAATATTTCGACAGAGGTACTTGTTTTAGCTTCGGAATATAATGCTGAATATAGTACATTGGTTAGTAACTTAAGAAATAAAACAGATTATTTGTCCACAGGTTATTTCTTTGGTACTCAATTGTATGAATATAATCAACACTTATACTTTGTACCGGAAAATGCACTTTTCTGGGATGATTCCAAAGAAGCATGCGAAAGAATGGGTGGCCATTTAGTTACCATATCTTCACAGGGTGAGAATGATTTTGTAAAAGATACAATTATAGCTGAGGGAAAAGCTGGCTATCTTCCTTTGGGATTTTCAGATGCTGAAAAAGAAAGAGAATGGAAGTGGGTAACCGGTGAAGAAATAACATATACAAACTGGACCGGAAGAGAGCCTAATAATGGAAATGGTGGAGCACCTCAGAATCATGCATATATGTATTCTAATGGAGGATGGGATGATGGATGGGATTATTATAATAGAAATTATATGTGTGAATGGGATTCAAAGGAAGAACTGATTCACGGTATTGAGAACTATATTAAAGAGTCATTCAAATTTGAAAATAGCGCAAAAGTTATTGTGACCGACTTTGATGATGTTTCATTTAATTCTGATGAATTAAAAGCATATTTTGAAAAGGCTATGTATGAAAGCGGTGCAGAGATTATTAAAGTATCAGATTATGAAGATATTGATGCGTTATATGCAGATGTGGAAAATCTGGCACAAACTAAGAAAATACAGTCTGAATCGAAGCCATATATGATTGTGGATGATTTAAAAGTATCTGTCGAATTGCCAGATGAATTAGATAAATACTATTTATCATACCAGGTAACATATCAAAGCTTTGATAATAGTACATCAAATACAACTGTTTCTGATAATTTTGAAAAGCCTGTCTTACCGGGAAGATATAGTGTTAAGGTAACAGCAATAAATAAAGAAACAGGTAAAAAGAGTGAGACTGATTCAGATATTGAATTTGTTTTATATGATGCACCGGGAATAGAATATATTACATCAGGAGAAATAGAAAGAATTCCTAATGACAGGGAACATTGTGTGCTTAGTATTGGTACAAGTGTTTATTCTAATCGTCTTGAAGGTACAGACAATAATGGTATTTCCGGTATAACTTATAAATACAAAAAACTTGGAGAGTCAAGTTGGACAGAAGGACTTTGGTCTGATTTATGGGATATAGACAGCATATATCTTTTATATGCATCAGCAGAAGATAATGACGGTATTGTATCTAATCCTTTTGTTTATGTTTTATCAACAATGAATCTTCCGACAGAAGATGTATATGGTACATCTATCAGCATCATTATTTCTGATTATTATCCAACACTTGGTGATAATGTAGAAATAAAGCTTGAGGCTGTTGATGAAAATGGCGTTGAATCTGCAGAACTGTATGTTGCAGGTGATAAGGTATTGTCTGAAAATGGTAACTATAGTTATTTTGCCAAGGATGCCGGAAATATACTTATAAGCGCTATTGCAACAGACAATAAAGGAAATGTATCAACAAGAAGTGAAACAATTTACGTTAAAAAAGGCAGCACAAGTGATGTAACACCTCCTGAAGTTCATATAACCAGATATGAAACAGACCCAGATAATGCTGATGTTATAAATGTTTATGGTAGTGTAAGTGATAATAAGAAGCTTCTTGAGTATAGATTATATTACTCTGTAGAAGGTAAAGATGGAACAACTACAATTTCAAATGGAAGTGCAGCAATAACTGATACATTTTTAGGTAAGATAACTCTTGATGATGAGAAAGGCAGTACATATGTAATTACTCTTTCTGCTAAAGATGCGTCAGGTAATGAGAATTATGACAGTATTACAATTACAGAAGGAATTCTTGGAGTAGACTTCTTTGATATAACTATGTCTGAAGATGGAATTATATCCATAATTGGTTCTATATATGAAGGAGCAGGATTGTCGGATGTAGTAATGAGTCTTAAAGGTAAGACTGTTGAAAAAGTGGAAAGTGCTTCTGAGAATAATGAAGAGATAACTGACGAGACTGAAGTTGAAGACACTGAATCAGAAAATGCAGAATTTGATAGTGAAGAAATCGAAAGCGAAGAAACCGAAGACGCTGAGATTGACAATACAGAATCTGTAGATACAGAGGTAAATGAATCAGATACCAATGAAAATGTGCAGGAAAGTGCGGATGAGGGCGAAATTGAATTAATAAGAGAAAACTTGGAAGAAGGCGTGTTATGTAAGATTGATTCTGCCCTTCTTAAAACAGGCGAGTATACGTTAACCGTAAATGTAAAAGATATTGACGGTAATGAAGTAGAAGGTTTTGTCATATTTACATATTCAGAAGGCGAGATTATCGAAGAATCTTCAGTAGAAAGCATAAGTATAACTCCTTATACATGGGAAGGAGTCGAAAACCTGGAAGATAGAATTGTGGTATATGGCATTCCGGGAAATCAGGAGTATATTTTCACATGCTTAAATGACGCAGGAGAAGAAATAAATCTGTTGCCATTGGAAGAAGGTGACAGAAATGGATTTTATATTGATAAAGAAAATCTATTAGATGGTATTTATACAGTTACTGCAACAGCTGTCAATTATTCAAGTGTTTCTTCATATATAACATTTTCATATATAACAGGTGAAGAGATAACTGTATCTGAAAACATAGAAAGAAATTATCCTGAAATTAGTGGTATTAATTTTGATGAAGAAAGAGAGAATATTGTTATATATGGTAATTTGTCTTCGGATGAGGCGACTTTCGAAGTTGATTGTGTCAGATTATCCGAAGAAGGAGATGTGCCTGTTGAAATAATATTGTCAGAAGATGAAGGTATAATCGGAAAAATATCAGTTAATAATCTTACTTCCGGGGATTATAGAATTAGTGCAAGATTTGTTTATGATGATGGAACTGTTGCTGAGACTATGTCCGGATTTACATACAAAGAAGAGGTAAAAGAAAAACCATCAGTAAACAAAGTGGCAACTAATAAGGATGAAGTAGTTGATCCTTCAGATTCAACTCCTCCAACCGTTGATTTCTTGTTTGATATAGAAGGCAATGTGATTGCGGAAGAAACAGGAGTCTATGTTTCTGTTAATGATGATATCGGAATCAACAGTTATTCATTGGAATATCGTCTTAAAGGATCTGAAGACTATACAACAATAGCATCGGGTAAAGGCACAGCCGATAATTTGCTTATTGGAAATATTAAGCCTGATACAATGCTTAATGGAATTTATGAATTTAGACTGGTTGCAAGGGACTTTGGTGGTAATGAAGTAGGAATATCCAAAGAATATAGTATTTACTCATCAGCAAAGATAGGATTTATGTCCATAGGATTTGTTGATTATTCTAAACGTATCGGTAGTATGAATCTTCAGGCTGAACGTATTTATAGTAATCTTAACAAGTATTCCGGTGATTTTGGATATGGATGGAACTTATCACTTAGTTCTATGACATTAAAAACAGGATCAGATCTCTGGAATGGTTATGTTCAAAATACTTCCGGTAACGGATTAGGAACAGTCTTTTATATATCTGAAACAACGTGTCATGATGTTGTTTTAAATATGGGTGACGGTACTACAAGGACGTTTAAGGTATCATTATCGCCTGAAAGTCAGTCTTTTAGACCGATCACTTCAGTAAATGTTGGTTTTAAGTGTAAAGAGGATCCGAAACTCAACCTTTCCATTATTGGTGATAATTCTGCTGAGTACTCTGAAGGTTTATTATATTGGAACGATGAAAGTAATTACAATTCTCTTAGATTCCTTTTGACTGATAATGAAGGTAATAAGTATACATTTAACACATCCGGAGAGGTTGAAAAGATTGAAAATACCTTTGGAGAGACAATATATGTAAGTAAAGAGGGATTTGTAAACGAAGAAGGTAAGGGACTTCATTTTGTTCGTGATGACAAGGACAGAATAACATCAATATCCGATGATTACGGTCAAAGTGTTTACTATAATTATGATGAAAAAGGCAACCTGTCATCGTTTGTTGGTATAGATGGAGTGCCGGTCAATTATGAATATGATAAAGAACATAATCTTACAGCTATTCTTGATAGCGAAGGCAGGATTGTTGCAAGGTCTGAATATGATGAAAACGGAAGGCTTGTTGCATCAATAGATGCAGAGGGTAATCGTATAACATATGAATATGACCCAAACCTTTCTATGCAAAAGATAACGGATAGAAGAGGTAACAGTACAGTCTATTACTATGATGCATTTGGACTTGTTACCAAAAAAGTTGACGCTTATGGCAATGTATCATTAAACGAATATGATGATAATCATAATCTTGTTAAAAAGACAGATGAAAATGGAAAAGAAATCTGTTATCAGTATGATGAAAAAGGTAAAATTACAGGTTTTGTTTATCCAGGAGGTGTATCGGCAGGTATAGTTCGCCAGGAAAACGGGCTTATTGATCAAATATCTGTAATGGATAGAATTGTGTCTTCTTACATTTATGATTCAGTAGGTCAGATGACATCTGTAACGGATGCGAATGGAAATAAAACGGATTATACATATGATGCTAATGGTAATACTACAAGTATCAGCGATATGATTGGCACTAAATATAGGGCCGTATATGATGACAAAGGAGATGTTCTTACTCTTACACTTCCTAACGGAAGCGAGCTTAGATATACATATAACGAAAGAGGTGAATGCGTTTCTATAACAAATGTTCTTGGCGATTCAAGTTCTTCAATCTCATTTACATATGATGAAAGAGGAAATATATCGTCTTCTTCTGATGCTCTCGGAAATACAAAACATTATACGTATGATTTAAGAAATAATCTTGTTTCTTCGGTTAATGAACTGGAAGATGCAATCACTTATACATATGATATAGAAGACAGACTTGTAAAAACTGATTATCCGGATGGAAGCAGTGAATATTTTGCATATGATAACGAAGGTAATCTTACAGAGTCAGTTAACAGGCTTGGTCTTAAGACATCATATGAATACGATAAATTAAATCGTATTATTAAAACTATTTATCCGACAGGTAAATATGAGTCATATACATATGATGCTGTTGGTAATATCCTTACGTATACATCAATCTATGGTGATGTTACAACGTATTATTACGATGATCTTTACAGAAATATAAAGACTGAAAGTTTGGTTATCGGAGAAACAACATATGAATATGATAATTTTATGAATCTTGTGTCGAGTAAGGATGCTTTGGGTAATAAGGTTTCATACGAATATGATAATAACAATAATCTTACTAAAGTTACTATGCCTGATGGAAACACCAGGTCATATGAATATGATTCAAGAAATAGGCTTATTAAAACCATTGATGGTTATGGAAAGTCAACAGTATATACATATGATAATGCCGATTTATTAACATCTGTAACTGATGCAGACGGCAATAAAGTGACATACGAATATGATGTTCACGGAAATGTTTCTTTAGTGACTGATGGCAATAACCAGATAACCAAGTATATTTATGACGATGCTTCAAGGCTTGTTGAGACTGATAATGCTCTTGGACAGAAGAGGATTTATGAATATGACGCCATGGGAAGGATGATAAAGAGCGTTGACCATAGTGGATATGCGTTCGAATATTCCTATGACACAAATGGAAATGTAATTCTTGAAAAGAGCCGTCTTGGTGAAACAAGTTATGCATATCAAAATGGAATGCTTAAAACTGTTTTTGGAAATGATGGCGCTACAACATATACATATAATAATCTTGGGCTTATTGATTCTCAGACTGATGAGTATGGCAATTTATTGAATTATACTTATGACTCATATGGAAATGTAACCAAGATCGAAGGTCTGCAAGTTAGTGAGAATTATTCTTATGATGAATTTGGAAGACTTGTTTCAGTGACTGATGAAAAAGGTAAGGGCGTGTCATATACATATGATACATTATCAAGAATAAATACCGAATTATACACAAATGGTATTAAGACTTCATATACCTATGATTCTTTAGGAAGAGTATCTAAACTTATTACATCCGGAAAAGATGGAAGCGTTCTCGCGTCTTACGAATATACTTACGGTAAGAGTGGAGAACTTCTCACGGCTTTAGAGAATTATACTCTTGATGGAGAGATGGTTACAACGTTAGTTACATATACGTATTCCGATAGCGGCAAACTTCTTTCTGAAACAAATAAAGAAGGCGATAACTCTTTGACTCAAAGATATACATATGACGCTGCCGGAAACAGAATTAAAAAAGAAATCGGAGTAACCGGAAATATCAGTAAGATAACTGATAATGATATAAAGTCTCAGACTATTACTTATACATATAATGCAATTAATCAGCTTGTAGCAGAAAGCAAAATTTGTAACGGTCAGAAGTCGGAGACAACATATACATATGATGCTAACGGAAATCTGATTAAAACTGAAGGCGAAACAAATGCATTATACAGATATGATTACAATAACAGGCTTATTGAGGCTACTATTGTAACTGGTGACGTGACAAAGAAAGAATCTTATCATTATGACGCATCAGGCATTAGAAATGGTATAATAAGAAATGGAATAGAAGAGCGATTTGTTACTGTAACGATAAATGGTCTTTCTTATCTGTTTGCAAAGACTGATGCTGAGGGAAATCCTAAAGCATCATATCTTAGAGGCTATAGTATTGTCAAAGAATCTCTTGGTGATGAGAACTATTATTACTTAAGAGATGCGCTTGGCGATGTAAGATGTCTTGTTGATGAGACAGGAGCAATAACAGATTCGTACCGCTTTGATTCCTGTGGAATGACATTAATCGAAAGAGGTGATTCAGATAACCCTTACGGATACAGGGGTGAAGAAATAGATGAATTAACAGGTTTTGTATACTTAAGAGCCCGATATATGAATCCAAACACAGGAAGTTTCATATCCGAAGACACATTTGGCGGATATATGAATAATCCTGTCACAATGAACAGATATACATATGCAAACAATAATCCTGTTGGATATGTAGATCCTAGTGGAAACACTGCGTTACTTAGTGCAGAATTGATGGCTGAGTATATCATGGATTCACTTGTAAGAAATCAGCAAACAATATATTTATCTACATTTATTGGTGGATTAATAAGTGTAGTTGATGCTTCTCTTACAAACAGTGATATTGAAAGTGCATTAATAAGTGGAATGGAACAGGGCTTCGCCTGGGGCGTATTATTCGCAATGCTTGGTCCACTAAGTGAAAGCATAGGAGTGTTCAAGGCTTTCGAAATGACATTAAGTGCCGCATTTATTTTTGCAGGATATGTATCCGGAATGCAGGCATTGAAGGAAGGACAATATGACGCGGCTTCCTTTAGATTTGCGCTTGCCGCAATAGCTTTGCTTGGATGGGGATGCCAGTATGGGAATGATATACAGGGGGCATTGTCAAAGGCTATATGTTCAAATGATAGTATAAATGTGAACATTAATAAAGAAGTCAGTGGAATTAACAATCCACTTGAAAATATTGTGTATACAGACAAGGTTTTACGACAAATGCAACAAAACGATTATCATTCTTTTCCTGATTCTGTAACTGCATTTGGAGAAATGGCAAAATCAGAAAGTATTGTTGGTGGAGATAGTGTTGTACGTGTTAAATATGAAATAGAGGGTTTCTATGATGGAAAGGAAGGGGTTTTTCAATTTATAATTGAACCTGATTGTAAAACTTGTAATCATAGAATATTTGTTCCTTCTCAATGATAATAATTCGTTGGATTATGAGATGATTTAGACAATTATTTATGGAGTATCAAAAATAATGAATAGATTAAATGATGTTTTAGGAGATAAGATAAAAGACGCCATTCCATTGTATTCCTTTGGAATAAATGAAATGGCTTGGGATTTCGATAATGTGATTGAAATAATCTCATTATTAAGAACGGAAAACATACCAATATTGGGGGGAGATGTATATTTAATAAATGATGGAATCGTTAAAGCGACATTTGATTCTTGGTATTTTGATAACATAATAAATCTTGATTGCGAATATAGTTATGAAAAAACTATTGAATATATAATGATTTTTGAAAAAAAAGATGAAAAATACGTTTATTCAATTGTTATATAAAAAAGTATAAAAATTGCTAAGCAGATAGGTGGTGACGTAACTATCTCGCTCATAGTGTTATAGGCGTAATAGATGAATAAATAGATGAATTAACAGGTTTTGTATACTTAAGAGCCCGTTATATGAATCCAAACACAGGAATTTTCATATCCGAAGACACATTTGGAGGATATATGAATAATCCTGTCACAAAGAACAGATATACATATGAAAACAATAATCCTGTGGGATAGGTGGATCCTAGTGGCCATTTTGCTAATCTGACTAAAGAATTGGTTTGTGAATATATTGCAAACACATTGATTCACAGTATTGATACAATTATTGTGACGGCGGAAATGGGTGCAATAATTGGAGCGATTGATGCAAAATTATCTGGAAATGATATTGAAACGGGCATTATTAATGGATTAGTAAATGGAGCAACTATTGGAACTGTATTTTTTGCTCTTGGAATTGCAGGTAACTTCTTTAGAGCAGCTAAAGGCATAGAAATGGCTTTTAGTGCCACATTATTAGGTTTGGGTTATGAATCAGGTTTTGAGGCACTGAAAGAAAATAAATATGATGCTGCTTCGTTTAGATTTTTCGTTTCAAGTGCAGTTTTGCTTGGATGGGGATGCCAATATGGTAATGATTTGCAAAGTTCATTAACAAATTTATTTGGGAAAGGAGTTGATGGCAAAACAACATCAATCTGAACGATAGTTAAGTAGGTGGACATGTTTTATAAAGAAAACACATTGAATGCAGCTCCATAAGCCTAACTCTAGTACACTTCTTCTTTTTTAGGAGTTAAAAAGATGTAAAATAATGTATTTCGAAGCACAAAGGAAAAGAAAAATCACGATTAGAATACTTTTTGTCTGCTGGGGCAACATGTTAAACCTTTTGGAGAATTGTAAATTCAATGTTTTCTAAAGAAAACAAAGATTTACAACTTTTGAAAACCACGATATGATAAGCGTATAATGGATTCATTGGAGAGACAAGCGGAGATAGTAGATATTCTTGGAAAATGTGAAAGAGTAATTGCTGCAAGAGAAAATGAACTTCAGAAACTTGATGAACTCATCAAAGCCCGATTTGTCGAGATGTTTGGTCATCAGAGTCATAACGAAAAAGGATTACCATATATGACAATTGATGATGTGGCAGAGATTTACTTAGGGATAACGCATACGCCTGAATATGTTGATGAAGGAGTTACGTTTATATCAGCCAAAAACACGTCAGGAGATTTTCTGGATTTAACTGATGTAAAGTACATTTCCAAAGAAGAATTTGCTTCAGCACCTAATGGTTCTAAACCCAAAAAAAATGATGTTCTATTTTCGAGAGTCGGTTCAAATTTAGGGCATCCAGTTATTTTGGAAGATGATATAGAGTTGTGTACATTTGTAAGCCTAGGTTTTTTGAGGACCAAAGGCATGGTGACAAGCAATTACCTTAAGCATTGGATGAGAGATGATTATTTTCCATTACAGGTGGCAGAGCATGTAAAGGGTGGAGGACAGCCAAATCTGAACACAGGATGGTTGAAGAAGTTTAAGATAATTGTCCCAGATTTAGATGCTCAGGATAAGTTTGATGCATTTTGTCAACAAATCGACAAATCAAAAGTTGTTGTTCAAAAGGGGTTAGAAGAAACACAAAATTTATTTAATAGTCTGATGCAACAGTATTTTGGATAGTGGGAGGTGTGAAAAAATGGGACGAATTATTTGGAAAGATCATACTACTGGACAAAAAGCACAATTCATCGCGGATATAATGAAAGAATCTTTGTTTGACTATTCGTTTGATTCAAATAGAGTTCCTTCACTTAATTTACATTATTTTTGTGAGGACTATATCATGACCTTTGAATTGGTTGAAGAAGGGACAATGCGAGAAGGCAATATGGTTCCTTTAGTTGAGGAATTTGAGTGTATTATAAAAAAAACAATATGGTTACCGCAGGGGATATCCCCTGTGATGTTATATTTCAAAAACAAGAATGGAAAATATGTAGACTCATCTACGGATAAATCACTTGATGAAAAGACACGTTCTAGGTACTACTTGGAAAATGTAAAATATATTCAAGATGTGCTTGAATCCGATAACAATTATATGCATATTTTAATCGAAGAATTGAATAGCCTTCTCCTGCAGAGTACGTTTTCAATTGATGATAAAAAGAAGTTGTTTTTTTGTATAAGGGAGTTCCTGAGCGAATTAATTAACGCTGGTGTTAGCAAAACACACTTGTATAATCAAGTTCAAACACGATTGTTTAATTCTAATATAAAACCCGAGAATGATATTGAGTATGTTATTTCTTTTCTCCGTTCATTATTACCTGTTAAAAATGAATATGAAGTGATATTTGGGATTACTGATGAAGTATATGAAGTAAAAGATATTATAACTGGTTTATGCGAAGCGACCGATGAGGAAGAGAGTATAATATCTGCAAAATATGTCGCTAAGAATAAATTCAAAGCGTATGATCCGGTAACCGCTCTTTATACGGCTAAAAAATCTTTTTCGGCCATATTATGTATATATAACGCCTGTAAGCATGATACGAATATAAAGGTGAAGCCTAACGGGATGGTTCGTCTGGCATCTGAAGATAAATTCCGAATAATTAAAGATTCTAAGGGAGCGTTAAGTAAAAATAAAAACAAAAATCGGAGGGAACGAGAGAAGTGGCTAAGGACAGCAATCGAACGACCTATTTCGAGTTCTTTAATTAGCGCTTTCGAATTGCACAATATTGCGCTGGAAATAGATGATCCGCAAACGCAATTGCTTAATCTTTGGACCATTCTTGAACTTCTTGTTGAAACGAAACAAGATGTTATGAACCGAATAAACTACATTTCAAATGTTCTTTGCTCTATTTTGTGCATTATTTATTATGATAGAAAAATTGAAGCACTATTAGAACAAATAAAGAGAACTGAAGGGATTGATGAGATAATAGAGCGAGAACTTCGTGGAGAAGGAACTGTTCAGAAATTTGCTTTAATACTTAAAGATAATAATTCATTGAGACTGGAAATATTAGATTTACTTAAAGAGTATCCACTTGAAATGTTCATGATTGACGAACTTGCTTCATTGTTTGTTTCGAAAGAATTAATGAAAGAAGATATCGAACGGCATAGTAAGAGACTGAGGTGGCAAATAATGAGAATATATAGGAATAGGTGTATGATAATACACAATGGCCAATCTTTTTCTCAATTAAATAGTATATTGGAAAATGAACACTACTATGTTGATGAATTGTTTAATTATATTTTTCTCAAAAGAGAGAGTGGAATGATGGACGTAGATGCGATTTTTGCATTATCTCGGATCAAAGAGCAAGAGCATCTGAGATTATTAAGTGAAAAAGGATCGCTCTCAAATGAAGACTTTCTTTCGCTTATTTTTGATTATTGATATCTGAAGGCGGTGGTTACATGACCAATTTCGATTATTTGAAAAAAGAGCCCAAATTCAGCACATTTTCCGATGTGGCGATTGCGGCTGAGAAAATAATATATATAGACCCTACCTCCTGCATCATCAACTGCCGCAGGGCAATGGAGTTTGCAATAAAGTGGATGTATTCGGTTGATGCTTCCCTATCTATGCCATATCAGGATAATCTGATAAGTCTCATGAGCACAGAGGAATTCAGGGATATCATTGATGAAGATCTTAAGAAGCGTATGGACTTCATCCGTAAGATGGGAAACAATGCTGCTCATTCCGGTAAGAAGATCACAGAGGATCAGGCGATTCTTTGCCTTGAAAACCTGCAGATTTTCTTCGATTTTGTATGCTATTGCTATGCTGATGAATACGAAGAACATACCTTTGATAAGACTTTACTCGTAAAGGATGAAACGGAGCAGGTTGAAAAAGATTTCCCTGATGTTGATATAGAAAAGCTGATTGCAGAGAACTCTGCATTGAAGAAAGAACTGACATCACGACGTGAAGAACAGGTAGAGACCTATGTTCCGAAGCCCCTGGATCTTTCCGAGTATAAAACACGAAAGATTTATAATGATGCCATGCTTATGGATGCCGGTTGGAAAGAAGGCTCAGACTGGATCAATGAAGTCGAACTCCCGGGGATGCCTAATAAATCAGAAGTTGGCTATGCGGACTATGTCCTTTATGACAATTCTCATAAACCACTTGCGGTTATAGAAGCGAAGAGAACCTGTGTCGACGTATCCAAGGAACGTCAGCAAGCTAAACTATATGCAGACATCTTGGAAAAGCAGTATAAGAGAAGGCCTTGTATTTTCCTAACTAATGGTTTCGAGACAAGAATTATAGATGGGCAGTATCCGGAAAGAAAGGTTGCCTGCATATACTCCAAGGCTGATCTTGAGAAGATGTTCAACTTAAGAAGGATGCGGACATCTCTTGATCATATAAGCGTCGATAAGAAGATTGCCGGTCGATACTATCAGGAAGCAGCAATAAAGGCAGTGTGCGATAGTTTTGATAGGAAGAACCGCAGAAAAGCCCTTCTTGTTATGGCAACAGGTTCAGGTAAGACAAGAACCATAATCGAACTGTGTCATGTACTTCTTGATGCGGGATGGATAAAAAATATTCTTTTCCTCGCCGATAGAACATCTCTTGTAACACAGGCTAAGAGAGCATTTGTGAACAACTATGCATCGCTTTCAGTGACAAATCTTTGTGAAGAGAAGGATAACTATAATGCTCACTGCGTTTTCTCTACGTATCAGACTATGATGAACTGCATTGATTCCGTGAAGGTTGAAGACCAGAAGTTGTTTACTAGCGGACATTTTGACCTTGTCATATGCGATGAGGCGCACAGGTCCATTTATAATAAATACAGAGATATCTTTACCTATTTCGATGCGCCGCTTGTAGGTCTTACGGCTACACCTAAGGATGATATCGATAAGAATACTTATGAATTATTCGAATTGGAGCCTGGAGTTCCTACATTCGGTTATGAGCTTGGTCAGGCTGTAACCGACGGATATCTTGTTGATTTTTTATCTGTAGAAACGAAACTTAAGTTCATAGAGCAGGGAATCGTTTATGCGGACCTTTCCGATGAAGATAAAGCTATTTATGAGAGCACCTTTGAGATGGAGGACGGAGAAGTTCCAGAGGCTATCAGTTCATCTGCGCTCAATTCATGGATATTCAATGAAGATACCATCCGTCAGGTACTGCACACTGTTATGACAGAGGGTATCAAGATAGATTATGGTCAGAAGCTTGGTAAGACTATCATTTTTGCAAAGAACCATGATCATGCGGAGAAGATTCTTGAAATCTTTAATAAGGATTACCCTTATTTGAATGGATTTGCTCAGGTAATCGACAACAGGATTAATTATGCTCAGACTCTTATTGATGAGTTTTCGGAGGCCGATAAACTCCCTCAGATTGCAATATCCGTAGATATGATGGATACAGGTATCGATGTACCGGAAGTATTGAACCTTGTGTTATTTAAGAAAGTTATGAGCTATGCAAAGTTCTGGCAGATGATAGGACGTGGTACCAGACTTTGTCCGGGGCTTATTGATGGAGAAGACAAGAGTAAGTTTTACATTTTTGATTTCTGTGGTAACTTTGAGTTCTTTCGCATGAGTAAAGGAAAACCAACTGCTAATATGATTGCGCTTCAGGGAGCAATCTTTAATCTGCAGTTCGAGATTACATATAAGCTACAGGATTTGGAATATCAAGTAGACAGACTTATAGCATACCGTAATGCCCTGGTAGAGATGATGACCGGTAAGATGCAGGAACTTTCGCGTGAAAATTTTGCGGTGAAGCAGCACCTAAAATATGTTGACTTGTATTCAAATGAGGCGAATTATCAGACGCTGACATATGAAGACACATTGATTGTTAGAGAGGAACTTGCGCCGCTGATTCTCCCGAACGATGACGAGGCAAGCGCGGTGTGTTTCGATGCGCTTATGTATGGCATAGAACTTGCACATCTCGTGGGTAAGAAATACGGTAAAGCTCGCAGCGATTTGTTTAAGCGCGTCAGGGGTATCGCCAGCGTTGCTAATATTTCGGAGATAAAGGTGCAGGCAGAACTTATCGATAAAATCCTTCATACGGATTACATCGATAATTGCGGAATTGTTGAGTTTGAGGAAATCAGAGAAAGACTTCGTAATCTTATGAAGTATATTCCAAAACCACATCTGCGCTATGACACAAACTTTGAGGATGATATCCTTGATGTTTCCTGGAATGAGTCAGAATTGGAAAACGATGACCTTAAGAATTACAAGGCAAAAGCGGAATATTACATCCGAGAACATCAAGACAATGAGGCAATCAAGAAGCTTAAACCTAATATTCCACTGTCTCACGATGATATAGAAGCACTGGAGAAAGTTCTTTGGTCTGAACTTGGTACAAAGGAAGAATATGAGCAGGAATATGGTTCCAAGCCTTTGGGCGAACTAGTACGTGAAATTGTTGGTCTTGATATGAACGCGGCTAAGGCAGCATTTTCAGAGTATTTGGAGGACGCAAATCTCGATAGCCGGCAGATATACTTTGTGAACCAGATTGTTGAGTATATCGTTCATAACGGCATGATGAAAGATCTGTCCGTGCTTCAAGAATCTCCGTTTACGGATCAGGGCAGCGTAGTTGAGATATTTACGGATATGAACGTTTGGATGGGGATACGGAAGGTTATAGAAAGCATAAATGATAACGCAGTAGCAGCGTAAGAAAAAAAATGTAAGAGGAGTAGTGAACTATGATAGATAAAATATCCATTTTGAATTTATGGAATGAGAGAAACTACAGAATAAAGTTAGTTGATGATAGTTTGATAATCGTAGGTGAAAATGGCTCTGGTAAAACAACGGTACTTCGTATTATATATAATGTTTTATCGCGTAATTGGCTTCAATTATTTGAAGAGAATTTTGAAAGAATAGAATTGAGTGCAGGTAATGAGGACATAAGCATAAGTGCTGATGATGCGCAGGGTTTAGAAGACTATTTTGTTAATATCCGTCAGGATTTTCAGGATTCTATACCCTATAACGTAGTTGCTGATCTTCTCAGGTATTGCGGAGAACTAACTACACCGGAAAGAGTCGTAGAGGCTTGTCGGGTTTACCATTTTCCTGAAGCCTATGTTTCATATATTAATAGAATTGTAGAACCAAAATCCAAAAAAGTGCCAGATAAAATTCAGGAAATAAGTGAATGGATAAAAGAACATAATACTTATCCTATCATATATCTTCCAACTTATAGGAGAAGTGAGCGATATCAACAGGATAGAGACTATTTGGATAGCAGAATAAGGCGACATCTTGGATATGATAATTTAATTGCAGATATTGAAGTTGCAAGGGAAGGAATGAAAGATGTTGATGAAACTATAAAGGCAAAAATAGCTGAGATTAGAAACGAATATGCAAGGAGTTCATCTGAATTAAACGCTAAATGTTTTAAGGGGATTCTTACAAGAGAATACGGTAGTGTGAAAACGCCAGAAGAAATAATTAATTCTGAACTGATGCAGAAAGAGTATTATGAGAATCTGGATTCGGTTTCTACGATATTTAACAGCATAAGCGGAACCGAGTTTTATATCGAAAATACTAAGCAGATCGAGGAACAACTTTTGCAATTGCTGGCGAAAGGTGGGCAATATGATGATTACGATAGAATTGTTGTGTATTTTTATCAAATGTTGATTGAGAGATATGAGCACATGAAAGTAATAGAAGAACCACTTGAAGCATTCTTCTATGCTTGTAATAAGTATTTGACAAATAAGAAGATACAATATTCTCCTAATGATTTTAGATATGAAATAGTATTAGAGCAGGGTGATAAACAAGAGAAAAGAACAATCGATTTAAATCATCTTTCTTCTGGAGAAAAGCAACTGGTTTCGCTTTTTTGTTATATATATTTATCAAATCCAGAGAAATGTATGGTTATTATTGACGAACCAGAATTATCTCTATCGGTAGAGTGGCAGCAGAGCATTCTTGAAGATATAAGAAAGAGCGGAAAATGTGGATCCTTGATTGCAGCTACACAGTCACCGTTTGTTTATAATAATTCACTTCGTCCAATAGCAAAGTCTTTGGATTCCTTTTTGACGGTGGTGTAAATATGAGCTTTTTAGAGCAGTTAGATGAGTCGATTAAAATACCAAATGTATATTATCACAGATTTATTTTGTCATATAAGAAGGATACGAAGGATTTGTATATGTTCTGTGAAGGAGATGTTGATCTGAGCTATTATGCGGAACAGATAGAGAGAATTGACTCAGAGGCGGTGATTCATAAGTTCCCGGCAGAATGTAAAAATAATGTTCTAAAAATCTGGGAATATATCGACTGGAACAATTATCAAAAGAATAGAGTGCTATTTTTTGTGGACAGGGATCTCTCATATTGGACTAACGAACCGCAGACTTATGATTCAAATGTATATATTACTGATGGCTACTCTTTTGAAAATGATGCTGTTTCTGCGCGGATGTTTATGAAATTGCTGGAAGATTTATATGGATTTGCGAGTTGTTCTATAGAAGAAAAGAATGAAATTGAAAAATTATATGACGAGAAATGGAGCGCCTTTGTAGAAGGCTCATATGATCTGATGGGGTATATTTTGCATAAATATCAATATTCAAATGAGCACACGGCTCAGAATCTTGATGTACGCAAGTGCATAGATTTTGGGGACAAAAATATATGGAAAAAAATGATAAAGGGGATGTCTAGTGAGGCATACATTCGAAGTAAACTTCGAGTAGAGGAGGTGGCATCAGAGGCAATTCAAGAGTATAAAAAGCGATTTCTAGAAGAACCGAGTCATTACAGCATTCGTGGAAAATGGTCTTTGGAGTTTATGATTGGCTTAATGGATTTCGTGCTTGAAAGAGGACAAGAGTATGCGCCTTCATTATTCGATGGCAAAGCAAAAGTTCCTAAAAAGATTGTAGAGCTTACAAATAGAGGAGCAATGGCTACAATTGCACCTAGAATGATTCCAGCGCAGTCACTGGTGGATTTTTTGTATTCAAACATAGGAGATGACAATGAGTAGAAGGATTTTTCTGTCAGGTGTTCACGGAGTTGGGAAAGGTTATTTTATAAAAAACAAGCTTGAACATATTAGCAATTTAACAGTTATTTCAGCAAGTGGAATAATAGCTCAATATCATGATGCAGAAGATGCAGGTAATAAACGTGTTAACGATGTGGAGGGAAATCAAAATCTTCTCTTAGAAACATTAAAGGGTTTCTTTGATATACACAAAGAAACAGTACTCATGGATGGCCATTTGGTTATTTTAGATGCGAATGATAACATTAAGAAGATTCCAACAAGTTTTTTTGAAAAAGGAATGTTCGATACAATTATTCTTCTTCAAGATGAAGCACACTTAATATATGATAGGCTGTATGCACGCGATGGCATGCATAAACTTGATATGAACCTAATAGAGCAAATTCAGAAAAAAGAAGAAGAGTATGCAATGGAATTGGAACGACGGGGAATAAAGATATACCATTTAACCCCGTTTTCTGAAGAAAACTTATATATAGATTTATTTTAGGAGGTCGGAATAAATGGAATACGCTAACTTACGTCATCTTGGATTTGGCGAAATTAATCTTTCAGATCCTTTTTTTAATTCATTGAAAGAAGACTATGGAGACTTTGAGGACTGGTATAAAAAAAAGATTGCAAATCATGAAGATGCATACGTTCAGTATGATAATAATTCCAATTTGCAGGGCTTTTTGTACATAAAGATGGAAGAAAAAAAAATAATAGATGACGTGATTCCTTGTATTGAAGCGGACCGAATTTTAAAAGTAGGTACTTTCAAAATAGATGCGCATGGAACAAGAATGGGCGAACAGTTTTTGAAAGTGTTATTTGACTATGCAATTGATAAGGATGCAGATGTATGTTATGTAACTATTTTTGAAAAGCACAAGGGATTAATTGATTTGATTAGCCAGTATGGTTTTAAGGAATGGGGAATCAAGGAAAAGGGCGGGAAGACGGAAAAGGTATTCTTAAAGGATATGCGTTCTGTTGTTGGAGATGTCTTTTTGGACTATCCCCTTGTTACAAGCAAAGGAACACGGAAATATCTTTTAAGTATATATCCTAAGTATCATTCTAAAATGTTTCCGGAATCTATACTAACAAATGAAAGTAGAAATATAATTAAGGACATTTCGTATACAAATTCTATTAGAAAAAACTATGTTTGCTCTATGCAGGGTGCAGATGATTTAACGACAGGAGATTTGATTGTCTTATATAGAACAGCGGAGAGTGGGAGAACCGCAGAGTATTCGGCTGTGGCAACAACAGTTTGCACAGTGACAGAAGTTCGGAAGCAAGACTCTTTTAAAGATTTTGAGGATTTTTATGCTTTTACTAGTAAATATACAGTTTTTGAACGGGATGATCTTGCATATTGGTATAAACGCGGTGGATTAAAGGTCATTAGTTTGGTATATAATTTTTCCTTAAAGAAAAGAATAGTACGCCATGAATTAATTGAGAAAATGGGTTTGAAAAGAGATATTTATTGGGGTTTATTTCAACTATCAGACGAGGAGTTCATTGATATTGTACAGCAAGGGCAAGCAAAAGAATACTTAAGATAGAACAAAAGTTCGAAAAACTATTGAGGTTTGATAGGGACTTGGCTATAATAAAAGCATGGATATAATTAAGAAAGCGGTGAGATTAGTATGTGTTCAGTTTTAATGTCAATAAAACCGGAATATGTTCAAGGAATCATGTCGGGAAGAAAAATATATGAATTTAGGAAAAAAGCTTGTAAAAGAACGGTTGATCGTATATATATATATTCAACTGTTCCGGTAAAAAAGATAGTAGGTGAAGCGGAAATAGAATCTATAATAGTTGATACTCCGGAAGAACTATGGAAAATAACTCATAAGGGTGCTGGAATAAAAAAAGAATTTTATGACCGATATTATGAAAATAGAGGAGAAGCAGTGGCTTATAAACTAATTAATATTAAGAAATATAAGAAACCAAAGAATTTGTCTGAATTGGGAATAAAAACAGCTCCTCAATCTTATCAGTATGTAGAAGAATGATAATATCATTTTGATGTCAATCGAGAGTCTTAAATGAAAACTTCATATAATCAAAGATAAGGCATTGTTGTTATGTGATACAGGGGTCAATGGTAGTGGGTTTACAAGGGAAGTGTCTATTGCATAAATATATATTTAAAGGTCAAGAAACGGATTATTTGTGTGCCACTTCCCATTATGGCTTTTTTCAATATTAGATATATGTGTGTTGTTTGTATGCCGATTTAAAGGTAATTCTTGATAGATTAATGGGTTTAACGATAACATGCCACTTGTGGAGATGCTAAATGTTAAGTGCTATCGAATAGTCTGTTTCCAATATATATAATAGTTTGATAAGACAAAACTATATGAATAGACAGCATAGAGGTTAATAAACTGTTATGTATACGAAGAAATTATTAGTGAAATATTATGATAAAGGATATTTTAAACGTATATGAACAAAGAAATACTTTATATGGTAAGTATTAAATTTGAAAATTGTTTTTAAATTAAGATTGAACATATGGTCATTTTCTTAGTCTACAGTATAAGTGAATTTCTATTGTTTTTACGCTTATAAAAATAGGATAATCAAAGTTCTTTAGGGTTTGCCAAACTTTTTTAGGGTATGACTTTAGGGGCTGATGTATAAACTACATGAGTTGTTTGGGGTCTGGTTTTAGGGTTTGGTTTTAGGGGCAAACATTAGGGTATAACTTTAGGGTCTGATAAGTTTAAGGCTTGGCGAATGCCAAGCCTTGATTATTTTCACTAACAATCTTCCTCATCATCAAGTGAATATAGAACCTGATTGCTTTCAGAGACCCCGTTTAATACGGGGTTATTTCGGGTTGCATAAAGAATGCGATTTCGAAAGTGCTCAAAGTTTTTAAATCCACGTCCCAGGCGCTTAAGATCCTTCACCTTTCTGTTTAATGATTCAATTGGTCCATTAGAGAGTCTGCTTGCATAAATGCCGCCTGAACCATGTTTTTCTACCATTACAAAGGAATTGATTATAGGCTGTTTGTAACGGTTAAGCAAGGAAGCGAATTCAATAAATATACTATCTTCACTTTGATAGTAGCGTGTAATCAGTTCATCAATCTCTTTTTCGGCGTTAAGTGGCTGCCCGGCGTTTCTTGTATTAAATGAAATGTATTCCTCCTTTAAATCTCTAAGCGTTTTTAAACGCTCGTCCATGGCAAAAAGCCGCTCTTCATAGCTGTATGTATTCATCAGCACTCTGAAATGTGGATCTATTCTTAAATCTTCATGATAGGTTATGTTGTTATGATTGGATAGAATCAACCAACGAAATTTTTTTAGGAGATACATTTCGTCAGATAAGGGAAGGACAACGGGATAACCGGCTTCTAATGATTTTTTATCCTGAAGTTCTCGGTCTCTTTGACGATAATACCGTTCTTTTTGACGGATATACATATCTATGGAATGTACAATCCACTGAGTAACGTGAAAAGAATCAACTACAGGAACGGCATTAGGAAAGTATTTATCTACATATGAGATATATTGGTTATACATATCCGAAATAAGATACTTTACATTTTTACGTTCTTCTATAGGGATAGAAGCAAAATAAGGTTCTGTTATATTGCTTCTTCTGTTCCTTAATAAATCAATAGGATCACCTGTATAAAAATCCTGTATTACAAGCGCATATTTGCAACCGTCTTCCATATCTGTATATACTTCATCAACGGAAATGATATCACTAAGCGGCAAGCGATCTAGTTTTACATACCTGTCAAAGATTTCATTGACGTGAGTATCGGAGGTATTAAACCGTTTGGCGATAGCTACGGATGTAGCGCTTAAATCCCTAAAAGCAAATACAATCATCATGTCGGTAGCATTTGTTGAGCGACGATTACGATTTACGAACCGAAATTCATCATTAGTTTCGAAACGGCAATCTTGGTTAGTACAACGCCAACGGCGTTGTTTTAGAAGTAAGATAAGTTCATAACCATCCTGAAGAATAGGATGAGAGATGGTTCTTTCTTTGATGCCACGAGAATGCATTCTAAAGCCACAACAAGGGCAAAAATGAGCTGATAGACGAGTTTCCAGGAAAAGTATTTTTTTATTCCCTTCAACCTTTGTGTCTGAAACAATAATGTCCGAATCTTCCAAATTTAATAAATCTGTTATAAAATTCATATGACCTCCTTATTTTATGAAATGGTTTGCAAAATAATCATAAAAGAAAGAGGAAGGGAAGGACAATGATGTCCTTCCCTTAATTTATTTATCAGCCCCTAAAGTCAAACCCTAAAACCAGCCCCTAAAATCAGCCCCCAAAGTTTGCCCCTAAAAGTAGACCCTAAAAAAGAGAGACCCTAAAAAACTTTGGAGACCCTAAAAATACCCGTCTCATGAATGAGACGGGTATTTTTTAATGACCATAGATTATAATGATTTTATTTTTATATTGTGAATTTATTTCTCGGATGCTTATTGCATAGGATATATTTTTGTTTTGATCGGGATACGTGTGTATATATTTCTGTAGTTCGTATTGAACTATGCCCCAACATTTCCTGGATATATCGAATATCAACGTCTTCTTCAAGAAGTAGTGTCGCGAAAGTGTGACGCCACATATGAGGTGTTATATGTTGATCAATGCCTGCAAGTTCTGTGTAATAGATAATCATACGTCGAACGCACTGATCACTAAAAGGTGTGCCTTTTTGATTTGTAAAGAAATGATTACAATTTGATATTTCTTTCTCGTAAGTATTTTTATATTTAACAAGTGCGTTGTGTACCTGTTCATTTCCAATCTGAAGTATTCGTTCTTTAGCCCCTTTACCATTTATAAGCAGTATATCTTCAATTAAATCAATATCATAAGGTTTTAATGAACATAATTCAAATATTCTGATACCTGTTGCAAATAACAGTTCGCAGACAGCGGCATCTCTTATGGCATTTTTGCGTCTATATGATGTTTTCCCGTTTTGTATTTGGTTATATATACATTTTAGAATACTTTGAATGTTATCAAGAGAAATAGTTCGAGGAAGTGTAATCGGTTCTCTAAATTTATATTGGACACGTGACATTGGATTTGTAAGGATAATCTCGTTGTATTCCAAATATGTAAAGAATGCTTTCACAGAAGCTATTTTTCTTTTTACACTCTTGGGTTTGTAATTATTATGAAGACTTTTTATATAGTTTTCAATGTCCGTTGATTTTATCCGAGACATATTCGGTGAATGCATAAAATTGATAAATTGCAATAAGTCGGTTTTGTAAGCACGAACTGTCTTTGGACTTAGTCGTTTTTGATTCGCGCAGTAGTCAAGGTAATGGTAAATATTTTTTTTGATATTGTTCATATGAACCTCCTTGGAAATAGTTTTGATTAATTATATCATTTGACATTGATTATGTTATTGTGGTGCTTTAAAAGATTAAGCTTGATTGTATATTGCAATTATTAAATCAAAATGTTTTATTTGTATTAAGCAAAAATATAATTAATTGAAATAAACAATTATAGGGATTGAATATATAGGTAATAATCGATTGTGGAATTAGAAGAAGTATTACCATCCCAGCACGGCAGGGCGAATAATCTGTGGCAGGCGAAAAAGTGGGTGAATATGACCATGAAATATTCGTATGTTACGCTAAGTGTAAAAAATGCGGAAAGCAGATAGTAATTAAAAAATTAGGATAACTATACTTCGTACAGAGCGCGATGCGAAATGAAATACGAGCCTGACAAGTAGCTTTTTATAGCTATTTGTCAGGCTCTTTTTTTGTTTATCCCGATTTTTGCGATAATCCATCTGATAAATTAAAAAAAATAGTTTTATCTCTTGATTTGTCTAATTTATATAAAGATTTAGAAAGAATTTCTATCCCGCCCAATATATCACAATCGTATCCAATGTCACATATTGATTTTTTTATTTCAAATATGCTTTTTCTACTATAATGGTCATTGTATTGTTTTTCTTCAAGTATACTAGGAAAATCTTCTCTACAATCTGCAATAATTAATATTTTCATAATCAATACCTTTATGTTCCGCAATATATACTAACTGATAATCAGCAATTATCGATTTATTTTTCCTAGATTATTAAGACAATATAAATAATGATTTTTCCTCAGATTCAACAATGTATATATCATTGTTTGATAGCAATTGTAGTCGAAGGAGATATGCGGCGATTGATAAAAAATGATAATCTTCAGCGAATGCGTTCTGCATAAAAAAGCTTTTTTTTGCATAAATGGTACAGTATTACATATTTGGGATATAGTAAAATGAAATGTATGTAAGGTATTGAATAACACACAGAAATGATAGATCCAAGGTCTGAAAGAAACGACATAAACCTGTAATATTTAAACCTTCGGTTTAATTGTGATTAATATCTTTTTTGTTGAATGTGGATAAGTGTAAAAGTAACATATATTTGTGTAAAAGGAAGATCTAATGAGTAATAAATTATGTACAGGTTATTTGTGTTTTCTAGTGGTTGTCAAATTCTTGGGAATCGCAATTCCACAAAGTGATGCTGAAAAGTTTATTGACTGTTCTTCAAATGATGAAATTGAGAAGAATATTCTTCTTGTTTCGAAAAAAATGCACATGAAATCCCGAGTTGGGAAAGTGAATTACAATAAACTTAAGAGTATTACCACTCCTGTTATAGCTAAAAAGAAAGATGATGAGTACATACTTTTGTTATCATATATGGAAGGTACATGGACTGTACTTGATCCTTTGAAGAAGACTCCGGAGAAAATGTCAGATGATGAAATCAAAAATCTCATTACCGGACATGTCCTTGTTTTCGGGAAAAAGAATTCATTACATAATACCGATACAACTAAGTTCGGTTTTAGATGGTTTATTCCAACAATTCTTAAGTTCAAGAAGCAGTTCATTTGTGTTTTAATTGCTGTTTTTACAGTACAGATAATCGGTATTCTTACGCCCCTTATGACTCAGGTTGTTGTAGATAAGGTTTTAGCTCATCACGCATTATCCACCCTTACAACAATAGCCATAGGTATAACCATTGCATATATTTATGAGCTTCTCATATCTTTATCAAAGAATTATCTATTTACCCACACGACAAACAGAATAGACGTGATTTTAAGTTCGAGATTATTTCATCATTTGTTTTCGTTACCGCTTAGATATTTTGAATCCAGAAGAGTAGGCGAGACGGTTGCAAGAGTGAGAGAACTTGATACGATAAGGTCATTCCTTACAGGAACACCGTTATCGTCTTTTATTGATTTTGTTTTCATTATTGTATACATAGTAGTTCTGTATTTTTATAGTATTCCTCTGGCGGTGATCGTTACCGCATCCGTTCCTGTGTTTGCAATACTATCTTTAATTGTTACGCCCCTTTTTAAGAAAAGCCTGGACAGAAAATTTGAAACAGGAGCTAATGCACAGTCATTTTTGGTTGAATCCATAACCGGAATCCAGACTGTGAAATCATTTGCACTTGAGAATAAGTTCGAAGATAAGTGGGGAGATCTGCAGTCTGAGTATGTCAAAGCGGGATATAAAACATCAATGATCTCTTCGACGTCCGGAAGTGTAGCAACTTTTATTCAACGAATAACAGATCTCATTATTCTGGTGATGGGAGCAGGATTCGTAATAGACGGCAGAATGACAATAGGTCAGCTTGTTGCTTTTCGTATGCTGGCGAATAGAGTCAGCGGACCTGTGTTAAGACTTGTACAGTTATGGCAGGAATATCAGCAGGCATCACTTTCGGTGCAAAGAATCGGAGATATATTTAGAAGTCCGATGGAAAGATTGTCTAATAATACAATAAGCAATTTGCCGACACTTAAGGGCAGAATAGTATTCGAAAAAGTATGGTTCAGGTATAGTGCCGATGCAGGAGATGTTCTTAAAGATATATCCTTTGAAATACATGAAGGGAAGATAGTCGGATTGGTCGGACGAAGCGGATCGGGTAAAAGTACCATATCCAAACTGATTCAAAGACTGTATTTACCACAGAATGGTAAAATCACCATCGACGGTATGGATATTTTTGTTATGGATCCGACATATCTCAGAAATCAAATCGGTGTTGTATTGCAGGAGAATTTTATGTTCAACGGAACAGTTGCAGAGAATATTTCGATTCATTGCAAAACAAAAACAATGGATGAAATAATATCGGCTGCCAAGATAGCGGGTGCACATGATTTTATTATGGAACTTAAAGAAGGATATGACACAATAATCGGAGAAAAAGGAGTTCAGTTATCCGGCGGACAGAAGCAGAGAGTAGCTATAGCAAGAGCAGTTATACATAATCCAAGAATACTTATATTTGATGAAGCCACATCAGCTCTTGATTATGAGTCGGAAGCTATAATCCAGAACAATATGAAAGAGATATGTAAAGGAAGAACTGTGCTTATTATCGCTCACAGGCTGTCAACTTTGCAAATAGCGGATGAGATAATGGTTATGGATAAAGGACAGATTACGGAGAAGGGTACTCACGAAGAACTGATAGGTAAAAAAGGACTGTATAATCATCTACATGAAATGCAGTTAAGGGGAGAAGTTGATGAGTAAGTCATATATAGAAAAACAAAGCAAAATCAAAGAAGAGAATCTAAAATATGATTTTCTTCCCTCAATGCTGGAGATAATAGAGAAGCCGGAAAATAAGATGTCTACAGTAATTATAATTCTAGTGCTTGCTTTATTAATCACATCAGTCATATGGGCCGCATTTGCAAAGACAAATATAGTTGTTACTGCTCAGGGAAGCGTAATTCCTAAGGGTAATCTCATTGCTGCTACAACCATATATGGCGGAGAAGTATCGGAAATATGTGTTGAGGAAGGTCAGGGAGTAAAAAAAGGCGACTTATTATTATCTATAGATTCAACTAAGGAACAAGAAGATAAGGATTTGCTTGAGTACGAACTTGATATTCTTGTAGCACAAAAGGAATCATATGAAAAGATTAAAGAATGTCGTGAAGCTAAAGCAGAAATGGATAATGAAGAAGAGAATAGTATTGAGAATTACGGAATAGATGTAATAAAGTATGGAGATAACGCTTCTGTTGCGGAAACAATTATCGCAGAAGAAAACCTATATGAATTACAACTTAAGGAATATAATCTTGCAATAAGTGATTCACAGAATAAAAAACTGGCTGAAACACAAAAGGAAGAATTTATTGCACAAAGAGATTTGACAATTCTTCAAAGTATTACCTCGCTTGAAGTAAAGATAAGGGATGCGGAAAACAGCATAGATGAGAACAAAAGAATAATAGAGCAAAAAAGATTATATGCTAATGCGGATGGTATTATAACAAATCTATCGGTAAATACAGTTGGACAGGTTGTTCAATCAGGAGCACAGGCTATGTATATAATACCGAGTGATGAAGAATTAATTTTTAAGGCTTATGTTAGAAGTGCTGATATAGAAGGCGTAGAAGAAGGAGATAAAGTATCAGTAAGAGTAGCAGCACTTAAAGATACAGATTATTCAAGGATAGAAGGCAATGTAATAAGAATAGAAGATGCAGCAGTAAATGTGGATGGGCTTGGTAATGTATATCAGGTGGATGTAAGACTTGATGATGTACCAAGAGAATTTCTTAAAGTAGGACAGGAAGGAAGTTGTGATATATCAATCGGAGAAAGGACAATACTAAATTATTTTATGGAACCTTTTATAGATGGATTTAAAGAAAGTATGCATGAGAGATAGGAGGGTAAAAATGAAAAGAAAAAATAAAATGTTCTTATGCTTAACATTAATAATGATATCAACAGTCGTGCTAGTGGGATGTGGAATGAGTACAGCCCAACGAGAAAACAAATTAAAAAAACTTCTTCGGGATAAGTATGGGGAAGAATTTGAAGTGAGAGAGTTACATATTACTTCTGGAGTACATGCATGGTGTTATCCGGTAACAGATTCATCGTTGATATTCGAAATAAGCACCTCGGCAAGGATGGACTCAATTACTGCAGATGATTACCTGCAGTGTATCGTTGAAAGACAACTTGACGAAGAATTTCAGCCTTTGGCGGAAGAATATTTTGGGAATGATTGTATTGTCTCGATAGATATTCCATTAGGGGCAACGTCGTCATTTGATAACCCTAATTCGCAAGATATAGATTTAGATTCTCTTTTGGAATATATACACGAAAATGGATTCTCGGATCGTTTCTTTCTATATATTTTTTGCGGTAATGATGATGAATACAATGCTACAAATGAGTACGAATTTATCTCTACTATTGGGCAAAAGTATCAAAATGGAGAAATGCCATATATGATTTTGAGTATATATTCAGGTGATGAATTATTTCTAGACAGTGTTAAAAGTGCTTTAAAAGAATATGGCTGGACTATAGCTATAGGTTCTGATTCAAGGTGGGATATTGATGATGTCATAAGAGAAAAAAAGGGTATACTTATTCATTATTACGAGGATGGAAGCCCCTATACACATAATAAAGAGCTTGATTTAATTGAGGATTTAACTATAGAGAAATACAAAGAGTTAAGAAAGGAAATAAATAATGAATAAGGTAGGAGAAAAAACAATATACACAAATCAAGAAAGCGCTTGGGCAGCAAAAATAGCTTATTTGGATTTTACAGATGATTTACTAGCGCGTTATTATACTTATTCATCGAATAGCGAACCAACTATTGGTCAAATATGTGATTTCTGTGTCGAGCAAGATATAAAATTATTTGATGATGATTCAGATGGGTCAAAATCTGCTTTTATCGCTGAAGCTTCGTCTTTAGAATGTGGACAGTGGAAAATAGTTGCTATATGTGATGATAATGACAAGTCGGGGTTATATGCAGTGGCGTTAGAAACTGGAGAATATTCAGCCAATAACGTCGAAGATGGCGTAATTCTTGCCGTTAGAGGATCTGAGGCAAATGATAATCAATTTTTGCTTGATTGGATTTTAACGGATATGAATATTGTAAATAGTGATATTACATGCCAGGAACAAAGACTTAATCAGTTTATTGACGAAGAGTTTGCACCTCTTGTTCAGGCGAAGGGGTATCAAAACGTCGCAGGTATGGGACACTCACTTGGTGGGTATTTGTGTTTTGAAGGGTTGGCGCATATTGCTGCAACAAATCCTTTCCTTTATGATTTGCTGATGCAGGGTGTTAGTATAGATGGACCTAATCCACCTGATGAGAATATCTCTGCAAATCAGTCTGCTTACGATATGATAAAGGATTTTTGTTATCATTATCAGTATTCTTTGGTTGGCTGTATTTTTGAGGATAATTGTATTTGCAATGATGACCATAGGTTCTCCATAAAAGAAGCGTCTAATTGGCAGTATAATCCGGTTGATTTTGGGGTGAGTATGGGTGCTTCATATGAGTTATTGGGGCCACAGGCTCAGTTTTTTATACAATACTTATTTGGATGTGTATCCAGACACAACCTGCCATCACTATGTTTTACTGAAGACGGAGATTTTGACTATACGGCAAATGATACATATAATTGTCCACCGGATTTGTTTGAAGATGGTGATATAAGTTGGTATAGAATAAATGGTTTGCAAACGGTGTTTTATATCATAAATAATATTTTATTTAGTCTAGAAAATAATACAGATGCAGGAACTGTAGCAGAGATGGTGAGTAAAATAACTCAGAGTTCGGATGAATCCAATTTGCCGCAGATTATGTTTGGCTCGCTGATTGAGACAATTACGGAAGAATATAATTTTTTTGTTAAGAGCAATGTATCAGATGATATTAAGGTTGCGATTGAGGATTTGTCGTTGGATACTCAGTTGTTATCAGAAGTTATGTATGACTATTTTACGTTCGTACTACCCGCTTCTTCAAACCAAGTTGATATGGTAATCTCTCCTAATGAAACGATAAATAAATGGTTTGATTTTTTGTCTGATATTAATGAATTCGGACAATCATTTGTTCAACATGCAAAAGGTGATTATTATAATGTTGCAGATGACGTATTAAAAATGGATTGTATTGAAACAATGAATATTATTGAAGGTGCGGCAGAATTATCGAAAGAATTGCTGGTATCCTCAGAACGTATAATCCAATCCACAGTTCTTGCGGGAACTCAAGAGATAATAGCAAGTGTAACTAATTGGGATTCTTATAATAAATATATAAATGCACAGATTGAATTGTCATCAAATTGGCAGGATAATATAAGTGAAATAAGTAGTAATATAGCTCAAATATCTACATTTGATGATGATATAGAGGATTCTTTGAATACTTACAAAATAGCTTCATTGAAGTTTTTAACTGCTAGTGTGGCAGCATTTGCTAATTCCAATTCTGCGACTGGCATAAGTACAAATATTTTAAGCAATATATCAGCTTTAAGGCAAGATATGACAAGGGCGACTAATCAGTTGCTTTCAAAAACCAAATTGGTAAGCTTAAATACTGAACAATTATTCAGAAATGTCGCAATACTTATAAAGCAAGGCATAGAAGATTCTTTCCAATATATTTACGCATGGGGTGAACTTAAAATTAGCAATGCAATTGTTGATTTAGCTTCAGACTATTATGAATATGTTAATGAATTAAATATTTCGGGAGTCGTGGATAACTGGACTTTGATTGCAAAAAAACATAACGGAGCAACAGATGTCGTGTATAAAGTATCTGATGGTGGGTATCTATATGGAACGGATGCTTTAGACGTTTTAAATGGAAGCAGAGGCGACGACAACATAATTGGATATAAAGGTGATGATGTTATCTATGGCCATGCAGGTAATGATGCCATTGATGGTGGTGATGGAAATGACACCATTTATGGTGGTTCCGGATATGACGTGCTTCAAGGAAATGCCGGAAATGATATTCTTTACGGAGAAAGTGGCAACGACCAAATCTATGGTGGACAGGGCTCAGATTATCTCAATGGTGGTGATGGAGATGACTATATATTAGGAGAAGGAAGTGGCGATACTTTAGAAGGTGGTCAAGGTAATGACTACCTTGAGGGAGGAGAAGGCAGAGACAGTTACATATTTAATCTAGGCGATGGTGCAGATACTGTTTTTGATTATGAATATTATAGAGGAACTGCAGATGACAGCATAGTTTTTGGTTCCGGAATTACGCCAGATATGGTCAGAATGGAAAGAATTGGTAATGACTTAGTTGTTCAATATAGTTCCAGCGACAGCTTTATTGTTAAAGATGCATATCAGATATGGCATACAGGCGGAGAGTATTTTGTAGAAAGAATGATTTTCTCAGATGGAACCGTTTGGAATACAGAAACAATTGCAGATAAAGCTAATATTCACATAGCTAGCAATGATTCAGATACAATAGAAGGATTAAATGGAACCGTTGGATATCATCAAAGCGAAACATTTTATGGTATGGGCGGAAATGACAGAATATATGCAAAAGATGGAAATGATGTTGTTTTTGGAAATGATGGAAATGACTTTATATACGGTGAAGAAGGTAATGATGTTTTAGTCGGTGGAACCGGCAATGATCGTTTAGACGGAGCAAACGGGGCAGATACATATGTATTTAACCTGGGTGATGGAGAAGACGAAGTTAACGATTATGAATATTATAGAGGAAAGGCCAATGATAAAATCCTGTTTGGAACCGGAATTAGACCTTCAGATGTTAGAATGGAGCGTTTTGGAGAAGATTTAAGAGTCTGGTATGGAAAAAATGACAGTTTTGTAGTGAAAAATGCATACCGCACATGGCATACCAGCGGTGAGTATTTTGTTGAGAATATTGAATTTGCGGACGGAACTTTATGGAATACTGAAGATATAGCTAATCTTGCAAATATTCATCTTGGAGGTTCCGGCGATGACAGACTTGTAGGATATGGCGAGGCCGTAGGTTATCATCAAAATGAAATTTTTCATGCAGGAACTGGAAACGATGTAGTTAACGCTTCTAGTGGCGATGACAGAATATTTGGAGAAGCTGACAATGATTCTCTTTACGGAGAAGACGGCAATGATACTTTAATCGGTGGTAGAAACAACGATTATCTCGATGGTGGTAATGGTCAGGACACATTCGTATTTAATCTTGGAGATGGAATAGATACTGTCTTTGATTACGAGTACTATCGTGGAGCAGCCAATGATCGTATAAAGTTTGGAGAGTTAATTACTCCGGACATGGTACGCCTTGAAAGATTCGGAAATGACATGAAAGTCTGGTACAGCGCTAATGATAACTTTAGCGTTAAAGATGCTTATAACTATTGGCATACTCAGGGAGAATATTTTGTAGAGAATGTAGAGTTCACTGATGGAACTGTATGGAATACGGAGGATATCGCTAACAGAGCCAACGTTCATTTAGGAGATTCTGGGGATAACCGTCTTGTTGGTTACGGAGAGACAGTAGGCTATCATCAGAACGAGACCTTCTATGCCGGAGCAGGAAACGATGTGGTAAATGCAAGTGATGGTGCAGATAAGATTTATGGTGAATCAGGTAGTGACTCTCTTTATGGTGAAAATGGCAATGATACCCTAGTTGGAGGCACAGGTAATGATTACATTGACGGAGGCAATGGTGCCGATTCATTCGTATTCAATTTAGGCGATGGAATAGATACTGTCTTTGATTACGAATATTACCGTGGAGCGGCCAATGATCGTATAAAGTTTGGAGAGGGAATTACTCCGGACATGGTTCGTCTTGAACGCTTCGGGAATGACATGAAAGTCTGGTATAGCAAGAATGACAACTTTATCGTTAAAGATGCTTATAACTATTGGCATACTCAGGGAGAATATTTTGTAGAGAATGTTGAGTTCGCTGATGGAACTGTATGGAATACTGAAAACATAGCCAATCTTGCAAATATTCATCTTGGTGGTAGCGGCGACGACAAATTAGTTGGTTACGGCGAGACTGTCGGATATCATCAAAGTGAAACTTTCTATGCTGGAGCAGGCAACGATGTAGTAAATGCTGCTGACGGAAATGATAGGATATTTGGTGAATGTGGAAATGATAGTCTCTACGGAGAGAATGGAGATGATACCTTAATCGGAGGCAAGAATAACGACTATCTTGACGGCGGAGCCGGACAGGATACATTCGTTTTTAATCTTGGTGATGGAATAGATACTGTCTTTGATTACGAGTACTATCGTGGAGTAGCCAATGATCGTATAAAGTTTGGAGAGTTAATTACTCCGGACATGGTACGCCTTGAAAGATTCGGAAATGACATGAAAGTCTGGTACAGCGCTAATGATAACTTTATCGTTAAAGATGCTTATAACTATTGGCATACTCAGGGAGAATATTTTGTCGAGAATGTAGAGTTCACTGATGGAACTGTATGGAATACGGAGGATATCGCTAACAGAGCTGATGTCCATTTAGGAGATTCTGGGGATAACCGTCTTGTAGGCTATGGAGAAACAGTAGGTTATCATCAGAGCGAGGTTTTCTATGCTGGTGGTGGTAATGACGTAGTTAATGCTGCTGACGGTAATGATAGGATATTTGGTGAATGTGGAAATGATAGTCTCTACGGAGAGAATGGAGATGATACCTTAATCGGAGGTAAGAACAACGACTATCTTGACGGCGGAGCCGGACAGGATACATTTGTATTTAACTTAGGTGACGGAGTAGATACTGTCTTTGATTATGAGTATTATCGTGGTAAAGCTAATGACAGAATACTCTTTGGAGAAGGTATAACTACCGATATGGTACGCCTTGAAAGATTCGGAAATGACCTGAAGGTTTGGTACAGTGCTAATGACAATTTTGTCGTAAAAGATGCTTATTCTGTTTGGCATACCCAGGGAGAATATTTTATTGAGAATATTGAGTTCGAGGATGGAACAATCTGGAATACTGAAGAATTAGCAAATAGAGCGAACATACACCTCGGAGGAAATGGAGATGACAGACTGGTTGGCTACGGAGAAACTGTTGGTTATCATCAAAGCGAAATATTCCATACAGGTTCAGGCAACGATGTCGTTTACGCCGGAGATGGCGATGATAATCTTTACGGAGAAGATGGAAATGATTCACTTTATGGCGAGAATGGAGATGATACAATTGTAGGCGGTAAAGGCAATGACTATCTTGATGGTTCTAATGGGGCTGATACATATGTCTTTAATCTCGGAGATGGCATTGATATAGTCTATGATTATGAGTATTATCGTGGAAGTGCTAATGATAGAATTCTATTGGGTGAAGGTATATCGGTAAATGATATTCATTTAAGTCGTAATGGAAATAATCTTGTTGTTGATTACAGCTTGACAGATTCGATAACTATTAAAGATGCGTATTTGGTATGGCATACGGTCGGAGAATATTGCGTTGAAAACATGGAGTTCTATGACGGAACCAAGGCAGAGATTGATTATGATAATATTGCCCTGACAATAACTTATCAGCCAGAGTCGGTTGAAGAAGCAGAAGAGATTGAAGATACAGGAGAGACAGAAGAAGGTCCGGCTGATGTGACACCGGATGAACAGGATGAAGTGATATCTGATGAGCAGATTATTGTTGAAGAGCATGATTATGATGTTGATGCGGCTCTTGCAGCGATAGAAGAGGTTTTTAGTCCGGCAGTGCAGAATGATTCTAGTAATATCATGATTGACGAATCATCGGTATCGCTTGCAGAAAGCATAGATATTGAAACAGATATCCTTACTAATCTTGTGATTCAGGAAATGTCTTCGAAAACTGAAGGGAATATTTCAGAACAATTTATACAGAATCAGACTGATATGGGAACGGATGGATTATTATGGGCTGAATAGGAAGGAATGCTTTTAAATAAGCACAATTCGATTAATCATGCGAGCACTCTGCGTGATGCAGAGTGCTTTTTCTTTGGTTTGATTGACAAAAAACTTTGGATTGAAGTATAATTTCTTTGGATTCGGAGGACAAAACTATGGATTATAGACAAATAAAAAAACAGGCAAATGAAATACTTAAGAACAAAACAGTAGAATGCTCGTATATAGAGTACAAGGCATCAGAGCAACAGTTGGATAAAATACTAAAAACCATCTGCGCATACGGAAATAACTATTACAACAATGATATTCAATATATTTTTATTGGTGTCGAAGAGGAAAATAACGAAGAACAGAAAGCGATTCCGGTTCTTCCAATCAAGGGAGTTACTGAAGGACGGCTGGAAAAATGCAAGAATGCCATCAATTCATTGCGCTCTTTTTTATATCCCAATGTTGCGTTTGAAGTAGTAGCAAATGATATGGATGGAATCAGTTATTTGCTTATTATTGTAAAGCGCCAGACCGGAGGTCCTTTCATGGTGGCTGAAAAAGCTGAAAAAGACAAAAAGATTAATCTTAAACCGGGAAGATATGTGAGAATTGAAGCGGAAACACGTCTTGCGAGAGTAGATGAAGAGTATGATCTGCTGCGTAAGTTTTCCAATTTTCATTTTAGTTCGATTGTAAGTTCCGGTGCTTCAATTGATGACTTAAATATTGACTTATTAAGAGAATACTTTTCTATTACAAGTTCAAGACAAATCAGTGATGGAATGGGAAAGAAAGAGCTGGCTAAGGCCTTGGATTTGATTGATAAAAATGATCCAACTGAAAGACGAGTTAAAAATTATGCTGTACTCATGTTTTCCGAGCATCCGGAAGCTCGTATTCCATATACATATACGGAACTAATTGTTGATATGTTTGGCACAAAAAGAAAGATGGAATCCAAAGTATTTAAAGGTGCAGTTTGGAAACAGTATTATGCTGCGTTGGAGTACATCAATAACAATTTCTTAAATGAATTGGTTATACGTGATGATGGCAACTCAGATAATCGTAAAATCGAGAACTTCACGTTTATTGCACTGGAAGAATTACTTGCAAATGCTATTGTTCATAACAACTATGAAAATGGTAAGCCAATCCAAATATATGTGTCTGAAAAACAGATAAACATTGTGAATTATAACAAGCCGTTACCGCCTATACGCATAAGTGATCTGAATGAGAGAACTTTTTTTAACGAGCGAGACACGGAGAATCCTGAAATCAGGGATATGTTTAAAGCATTAGGCATTATAGAATCTTTCGGAACAGGTATCGGAGAAGCCAAAAGATCAATGCGGGAAAATGGATCTCCGGATCTTTTCTATAAGACTTTTGATGTAAATGACAACGTTACTTCTGTGGTTATACCTGTAAATGAAGAATACTATGAAATAAAAAATGGCTCCAAACCAAAGAAAAAAGTTTGGATTGAGACTGAAACCAAAGATTTCAAGCAGAAAATCTTTGGTTCGGGATATACAAATAAAATAAAACAAAACATATTGAAGTTATATGAGGAAATAGGTACAGAAGTTTTCGGAAATTCACGTGTGGTTGAAATCCTTGGCTGTTCGGAAGTAACAGCAACTTCTTATTTGAAAAGGATGGAGGATGAACTAAAAATTATCGTTCCGGTAGAGGGAATGGGTAAAGGGAAATATAAATTTTTATTATAGTTTTATTACAGCATATTTTTTTCATATGAAATCCTCTTATGGTAAAGGAATTCGAGTAATCGATTTGATATTATCATTTTTTTATTTTAGAATAAATGGATTTTCATAAATCGTATTTTCTTGCATAAATATACATAAGTTTCATTCATTTGATTTATTTATTATTGCATTGTGATCATTCTCAAAAGTGTGTTTTTTGAAGGTGTTAACATAATGGTTTTGAATGTTGTATCTTGGATTAGTATAAAAAGCTTTTTGTATAATGTCTTGTTAGAGAGGTATAAAAAAATTTTTATATGTAGATATTAGGGTATTTTTATGAATAAAAGTGCCGATTTTTGATTGCGTATTATTTGCTAAATAAAATGTGTTATAATACAAGAGAATTATGTTGCGTTGGTTTAATAGTTATTGATAATTGTAGATTATCGATTGAAACAGGAGCAAATTAGGATGTTGGAAAATACTATGAACAAAATATTTATCTGCTTCGCCGCAGAAGATAGGTATGCAGCAGCAGAACCAATAGTATACCACATGAAGAACTATGGTTTTCCTATTTGGTACGACAGAACAGAATTGCTTATGGGTGACAATCGTATCAATAAAAACCTTATTAAAGGAGTTGGTCAATCAAAATATGTCATTGCTGTTATTAGCAAGAACTCTGCTACTTCAGAATGTTTTATGGAAGAACTTGAAATAGTTAGAGAGCGATATTATAAATCCGAGGTTACTGTTTTTCCTGTAATTTATGAGATTTCTCCGCAAAAATTACCTAATAATCTCCAATGGATATGTGAACTTATATTCAAAGAAATATCTATAAGCTGTGGCACACGGGAAGTTTGCAATCATGTTGCTTGCAAAATAACAAATGATTTCTTGGCTGATTACAAACAAAAAGACTTAAAATCAATTGTAGCATATTGTAATATTCCAACTCTTATAAAAAGGTTTATAGAAACATATTTATCTATAGATAACGAAAACATAAATGCACGTATAAGCATTCTATATGCCTTAAATCTGACATTACAAAGTATTTATATAGATGATTCTATCAGCAACAACTATGTTAACCTTGTCTCAAGAATCTTTACGCGTCTATTTGATGAAACCAGATTAAGCATAAAGATAGATTATCGTGAATTGTGGCTGTTAGAAAATGCAATATGTCTACTGATTAATATTTATCTTGAATCCCTAACAGATTCGAGGATATGAATAACAGTATTACAAATCTGAGATATTCTCTGATCATACTGCAGATGCTCTAAGCACCCTTCAAGGTATGGAAATTCAGTAAGATTCTCGTGAACGATATTCCATATGGTTTCGGATGCATATCCAGGATAGCGTATAGGAATAATCGTTTTGTGCTGTTCTCGTGATATTGCAAATTCTTCCATGACTCCGCTTTTATATTCGGCAGAATTATTATCTGAATCCCCAAATACAAATATTGCAGCACCACAGCTGTGTATTACATACTTCCTTTTTTCGTTTTTATTAATGACACCTTTTGCGCTATTATCAACAAATGGTGTTATTATGAGATTCTTTTCAATACTTTTCTTGCCTGATTTAGCTAAATATTCACTGGCATATCCTATTAGGTGAGTCCCAAATCTCCGTCCTATCCCATTTACAATCCTAAAATCATTTTCCAATAGACTTTTGGATAGTTCTTTTGATAAACAGTGAGAAAATTCCTCTATTTTTGATTCATACGTATTAAAAGCACCAGATATAAATACTCTTTTATCGCGAATTCTGGTATTAAGCTCATTTAACACAATAGGAATCTCGCTATAATCGTCAACAACTAATGCACGTACCCCATAGCGCTTTTCAAGATCTTCAATAAAAAGCTCAAAGTAAGGATTTTCAGTTTCTTTTTTTATTATCGCATAATGCGTCGTAGCCGCTCTTCCTAGATAATTTCGTATTTCACTTAAGCAATCCAAGACGAGATGATCTTTGAAACTATATCCTATAAACAGAAATGCACTTGAAATAAGTGAACGTTTGAAAAACATGAGCATGAACCGGTGAGTATCATTGTATTTTTCAAAATCAGCTTGTGTTGCTACCATTCCGGCAGGATTTGAAACATCTCCATTAAGTTTAAAGAGATTGATATGATTATCCAAGTGTATGGATGAAATGTCATCATCTTTGAAAACTTTATTTATTCTAATATTTCGTGCACTGTAATTCATTTCTACAGCATTATCAAAGTTAGTAGTCCAGACATCAGAAAAACCTATATCCATCAATTCGTCAAGCAAAACGCTTTTATGCGAATACTGGTTTAATCGCTCGACAATTTTTGTTCTAAGTTCATTGTCATCACTGTGATTGGAATAATATTGTGCAAGTTTATAATAATCATCAATATCCTCTATATTTTTCCCAAGTTCTTTTGCTATAGGCATAAATAATTCTTTCCACGAAGGATATCCAGCATCTATTGTTCCACCAGCACCCAGAAAAAGTGCTGTTTTCGCATCAAGAACCCTTTGAGAAAATTGTAATAGAAAATCTTTTCTACTTAAAGACATATCCGAATCCCTTCTGTATCTAAAAAACAACCGATAATCTACAATTATCTGTTTTTTTGTGCTTATTTTTGCAAAGAATAGCCTTTTGTTGCAAAATAATAGATTTGTTTTAATGCTTAGAATACAATAATAAAAAAACGAAAGGAAATGATTGTTTATGAAACAGATAAAGACATTTGATGAAATGCAAAGTTTGTTTGATAAATTGTCATCATGTGACGCTTGGTCGCTTCATTTATTGAAAATAAGGTTTTCAAAGACAAAAGGTGCTATTTATAACGCAAAACAGATTGTTCTTAAACCTTCGGGTAAGCTTACGGATATCATTGAAGGAATTGGTAATAATTATGTATCGGGAGATTACTGCTTTAAAAATACATATGAAAGAATTGACAAATATGAAGGGATAAATGTATCTAACGTAATAAGTTATATTTCTGTTAATGATTCGATTCTTGCGAGTGATTATATTTCTTTGAAAGAGGCAATAAGTAATTCGGATTCGGAATCAACAGAAAAACAGATAAAATATAATGGTTATGTGATTTGTGGTATTATTGATGATGAACCGATAAAATTGTTTTCACTACGAAATCCTATCACATCATATAAAAATAAACATAGATTCTTTTTAGAAGAGTCCTCATATAAGGAAATAAAAGGTGATGTTTTACAAATAAAAGAATATATAGACGCTTTTATTTATGATGGATATGTCTATATGATGGATATTGATGCAGAGAAACTGTTTAATCTTGAAAGGACATATAAATTAAAATGTGATTCGGATCTTAAGGAAATTGCAAATTTCGATATTGTTTCGGACTTTGATTTATTTAGTAATATTGCAATGTCCGGTCATAATCCAAGAAGTTTTATGAAATTTAATAAGAATAGCCTGCTCTATAGTCAAGTAAGTAGACACGATTTGTGAAAATATTATTCCGGAATCAGGTGTTAATCCTGACTCCAGAATAGTTCTTCCTTTTCGTTAGGTGTTAACATCTCTAGAGAGCCATGTGGCCTTCTTGAGTTATAAAAGCCTTCAATATATTCGAAGACTGACATTTGAAGTTCATTTAAAGAGTGATATGTTCGTCGGTTGGTTTCTTCCTTTTTGAGATACTTGAAGAAACATTCGCAGCAAGCATTATCGTAAGGGTATCCTTTCTTGGAGAAGGATTGCACGACATTTAAGGAATCCAACAACTGCCTGAAAGAGAAGGCTGTATATTGGGTTCCACGATCAGAATGAAACATAAGTCCTATGGGTTTGTTTCGTTTGTCATAAGCTTTTTTAAAGGCATCCATTACAAGGTCAACATCTGGTTTGGATGAGATGTTCCAGGCGATAACTTTTCTGGAAAACAAATCCATAACAATGCAGAGATAGTACCATTTACCAGCAACTTTAATATATGTAAAGTCGCTGGCCCATACTAAATCAGGTGCTTTTTGATTGAATTCCTGATGCAGGTGATTAATGCATATACCATTGTCACGATGCTTATAATTGCGGAATGGTTTATCTGTAGACATACGTGGTAATTGAAGTGTTTTCATCAGGCGGTACACTCGTCCGACGCTGATGCTAATGCCATAATCACGCTGAAGAACATAGGTAATCTTGTATGCACCCAGACGCTTATTGTAATCAGCATAAATCTGAAGAATGAGCTTTGATATTTCTTGGTTTTCCTTGGTGCGGATAGCTGGTTCTGAAGTATAATGTTTGTAATAAGTGCTTCTGTTGACCCCAAGAACCTTGCATAGAAGCTTGATGTCATGCTGAAAGCGGAGTTTATGAACAGCTTCTAATCGTTGCTCGAGTGTGGCGTGAAGATGGCAATCGCTTTTTTTAGTATCATGAGTTCTTCTTCGAGTTGAGCATTTCGTTTTTGAAGTTCTTTAACTTGCTTAGCAGTAAGAACTTCACCGTCATCTGTTTCGACAGTAGAGTATTGCTTGATCCAACGGGAAAGAGTGGTCAGTGAAATGCCATATTCCTGGCATAGAGCTGATTGAGTCTTGCCACCACTGTTATAAAGGTTAACTATGGTACGTTTGAAGTCTTCGTCGTACCGGCAACCACGTTTGTTTGTGGACATGAGTAAGTACCTCCTTTTGGTGTCTACTTAATTGTAATAGATAGTTACTTTTTGTGTCCACTTTTTTAGTATAGATCCATTGTGGGAAAAGGCAAAAATGATTGTTGATGAATAGTGTTTCCTAGATAAATGCATTTCTATTGAATTGGTCTTTGTAATGAATATATTGTAAATTAACTATATAATAAGTACATGTGTGATTGAATTAATAAAATTAGGTTGAATACATAGATTTTAACATTATTAAATGTTTGATAAAATAAAGAGGTATGATATAAACAAAACACTTGTGATACTTGCAGCTGGATTGGGCTCTCGATTTGGTGGTGGAATAAAACAACTGGAACCTGTTGATGATAATGGACATATTATTATGGATTACAGCATTCATGATTCAATAAAGGCTGGCTTTAATAAGATTGTTTTTATTATTCGTCACGATATAGAGGATGATTTTAAAAGTGTTATTGGAAATAGAATTGAAAATGTTTGCTGCCGATTGGGAGTAGAAGTTGGATATGCTTTCCAAGAGGTAACTAATGTTCCAAATTTCGATAGAAAAGATGAAGTTAATGATAGAACTAAACCATGGGGAACGGGACACGCAGTACTTGCTTGTGATGGATTAATAGATTCTTCATTTGCTGTAATAAATGCCGATGATTATTATGGTAAAATGCTTTTGTTCTAGTTGGATATAATGTAATAGTTATTATGATTTATTAAATAATTTCTAACTTTTTTGGATTATGAATCATTTGTTTGTGGATAAAGATAAAGATGGGGGAGACTTTATGAATAAAGAAAGACAGGAAAATTATAATGATCATGCGAAATTTCTTGCAGATATTGCATCCGCAAT
>JAEEGJ010002360.1_pt1 | contig 102976 bp, 88 predicted proteins | sample 8958761 | NCBI WGS metagenome assembly JAEEGJ01 (sample SAMN16246546, study PRJNA631951) | gut metagenome | biome: gut microbiome; feature: rumen; material: RS-attached | host: Bos | place: Iran: Karaj | collected 2018-10 | reverse complement strand
TGATTTCCATACTCGTGTATCTAGTTACCGCGGAACTACCTACCTTATGCAGGCCGGCAGCGTACATGTCCACCTGAACCTTGTTCATGATATCAACGTGGGTCTTGCGGGCCAGTTTGCTGGAACCAACCTTGTACAACGGGAGATAATCGTTCTTCTTCGTCTCTTCGTTGTACTGAGCCACCATCCGGTCAACTTTACAATGCTGAAGGAGACTCTTGATGCAGGCGTTATAGCCATACGTCCCATAGATGTTCCGTAATATCGGGAAACCGAATCCCGTTCGCTTAATGATATCAAAGGCGTAACGGACAATCGGAGTCTGAACCTCAACGTTCCCCTCCTGGGAATCAGCTGTTTTCTTCGGGATATAATGGATGTAAGGTATCCCATCTTCGCTGACTGCGATGGAATCCATGTTCAGATCCAAGAAGTCACTGATTCGACAACCAAATGCACACTGCACGACAAATGCATCCCGAGTACCTTCCAACGACGTCGGGACCTGGGCAGAAAGAATCGTCAGTAGTTCATCCTTCCGGAGGAAGAAAGGATCGTCATACTTGGTCCTCATTACAGCTTTCTTCCTCTCCTTACCTAGTTTCCTAAACGGAGATTTCCGGATCTCGTCGATATCCTCCAACTCAGTGAAGAAAGTCTGGAACATTTTCATCTGGGAAGTCACCGTATTCATGGAGAGCCTGGCTTGAGGCTTGTTTTGCTTCTTGACCTCCTTATACAGCCTCTCATACTTCTTGACATAGAGATATTCGTCAAAGAGGAACTCACGGAATTCCATCAAATGGTCGATGCCAAACTCATCGGCGGTTATCCCACTTATGCCCTTTATAATCAGGAAACGCTCTAGTTTGTCAGCGACCACGAGGATGTGTTTATGCCTTGCCTCTCCGACAATACCGGCACGAAGAGCTCCATCGGCATACTTGCGAAAACGGGCAACGATTCCAGGATTCTCTGCGCGGACTTCAACTATAGGGCTCTTAAGTGCAGCTATCTCGCGTTCCAGGACATCAGTCGTTACATCCAGACCTTCATCCTTCATTTTCGCGTAGGCAGCCATCATCACCTCATATTCCTTCTTCAGCGATTCAGACAAATCTACGTTGAACAACTTGACGCGGTCTTTACGCGAGCCATCCGGATTCAGTTTTTCCAGATCCTTTTCACTACATAGTATGTCCGTAGTATAATAGACCTGACCGGAACGGCCGTCCCGGATACGATACTTGACCCTGACCTCACCCTTCTTTTTGCATGGATAGAACGTAACTTTCTCCATTTAACAGCCTCATTATAGCGTGGTTAAGTTTACTCAAAACTTAACCACCAAGTTGCAATTTACCTCAATTCAGTTGCAATCCAATGAGAATTCACAACCGTAACAATCTGATACACAAAGGTAATACATTTTACCAAGATTGCAAATGCTTTTATTATAAAAATCCTGTTGGAGTCACGAGAAAACCCCGCTAGAGATAGTTCTAGCGGGGTTTTTCTTTTTTCTTGTACCGGTTTTGTACCGGAAACTTATTTAGGGCATCATTGCAATTGATTGCACAAATTTGCCATCCAACTAATTATCTAGCAATTAGTTAAGTCTATAATTCCCTATCTTTGCCACAGTTCGGTTGAGTTGTGGCTTTTCGCCATATGATGCCGAGGTAGTTTAACAAAAACCATCTTTTATATGGCAGAAACGATAGCAATTATCAACTACAAAGGAGGCGCCGGCAAAACACAGACCGCCGAAGAAGCCCTCCACTGGTTGGCGATGAAAGACATGCGCGTCCTCGGACTCGATGCCGACCACCAGGCCAACCTCACCAAGATCCTTAGTAAAGACACGCCGACCGGCAAGCGGAAGCTGCCCGACATCCTCACCAGTGGAGATTTCATCACTCATAATGACATCTCCACCCGGATGATCGACAAGGAAGGGCACCACATTGACTACATCGCATCGGGTCTTGCCGCCGGTCGCCTTGAAAAGAAACTGCGGGATGACCTTCCCAAGGAGTATGTCCTCAAGGATGCTTTATCCCTGATCCGGGACGACTACGACTTTATCATCATCGACACTCCCCCTTCGGCCGAGTTGATTTCCACTTGTACGCTGATTGCTTGTGACAGCGTGTTGATTGTGAGCCAAGCGGCCCTGTTCAGTGCCGACGGGGTGAATCAGCTGATGCCGGTCATCAAGACGATGCAGAGCCATCCGCGGCTCAACCCCAATTTGAAGGTGCTTGGCATCCTCATGACCATGTATGAAGAGACCAATGACTCCCGCAAGACGTTGGAAGAACTCCAGCAGTCCTACGGCAATATGGTTCTCTCCCCCGCTATACGTAAGTGCACGAAGGTCAAAGAGTCCAACCGTCACTTCACGTCCGTACAGGCTTATGCGCCGAGTTCTACCAGCGCGTATGACTACAGGTGCGTTTTCCAGAGGATTTTCGGACCGAAGCTCGGGAACCGATAGCCATGATAACAATCTAACTCTAACCCCATAGGAATATGAGCAACTACCAGAGCGAAGAAGACATCAATAGCATCCTCGGAATTGATACGGCCAAGGATGTGACCACTACCCTTCCTCCCCTTTCACCGGAAGAACAGCGCAAGCGACTCCGGGATGCACAGAACGTCAATCGCGGACACCCGCGGAAAGATGAGATACGCGAAGAGTTAAGACAAATCAATGTCAGCTGCCTACCGACATACAGTGATCAATTCACGGACATCTCCTTGAAAACCGGAAAGACCAAACGGACACTACTGGAAGAGGCCATCAAGCACTTGGTTAAAAAGTATTCTAGATGATAAGCGACAGAAAACTGTACACTCTGGTGTAGCAAGAGGGAGTGGCACTATTTACCACTCTTTCTTGCCCATCTAGAGACTTAAAACAGCGCTGCGCTACCTTCAGTTAATGGTTTTTCAATTGAATTCAAAATGCATATGACTAGAAAGAGACAAAAAGCAACCGGTCGGAAGTCGCTTATGGCTGACGGGAAGACGCATGAATATTTGAAAGAACTTGCTAGCAAATTAGGAATTTCACAGCCCAAGTGCCTGGCAATGATGGTTGACGAGAAAAAGCATAGAGACAAACTCGATAGCAAGCGGAAAGCGGAAGAGTTCGAGGAATTGGATATCCAGACCGCCTTGAGCCAAATTAACCGGCGTCTTGAGAAGATTGAGAAGCGGGAGAATCCTCGGGACACCATCGTATCCTTCTTCCGGACTCAGGAAACCACTATCCTCAAACCGATGAACGAGATGATCGAGGCCATCTCCTTCAAGCTGCAGGAAATCATCGATGCGCTCAACAACATTTAGTAGCACATAAGTTCCTATGTACCCCAAACTTCAGAGCCAAGGTCTGGCTGGCGGTCCCAACACCGGCAGCTGTGCCGCTTATGCCTATTATCTAGAGCACGAGAATCTCTGGAAAAAGGACAACGGTCAAAAGAAGGATATCATCCCGTTTTATGACCAGGAGGGCAAAGAAGTGTCGGTGGGGACGGTAATCAACGTCATCGACAGGAACAGGAAGGGGTTGCACATTGATGACGCAAAATTCTATTCGCTAGTAATTAATCCTTCCGAGAAAGAAAGCGCCAAGATGGGCGCCACCCGCGAGGAACGGATCAAGGCCCTCGAAAAGATGGTGGAAGAAATGATGGACCGTTATGCCGCCGGCTTCGGGAAAGACGGGATCAAAGGCCACAACGACCTCCTCTACTTTTACACCATCCACGAATATCGTGAAGATGAAGAAGGACGCCTTCGTCCTGGGATCCATGTCCACATAATCATAAGCAGGAAGGACATTAGCGGGAGATATAAGCTTTCACCGATGACGAACCACAGGGGCGAGACCGCAGGTGTCATCAAGTCCGGCTTCAACCGGGATGCCTTCTACCGCGACTGCGAGCGCATCTTTGACAAATCTTACGACTATCAGCGTCGGATCAATGAGTCCTATGACTACCTCAACACCCTGGCCCATGGAAGCAATGAGGATAAGACCGCGATGATCCGTGCAGCGGTCAAGGAGGAAAAGATCTGCGAGAATGTCACGAACGCCCTGGCAAGGCGCGCCGCCCGGTTGGCCAAGGAAGCAGCCTGTGCGGAAGCAAGGCGTCAAAGAGAAGAAGAGCTGGCCCGGATGGATGCCGACAAGAAGAAGAGGAACCAGTTCTGGAACAGCTACAATAGCTACTACAAGCCTACCTTGGACGAACTGAACAAGCAGTGCCAGGCAGCCTTTACCCTCTATCGTGAACTGAAGAATCAGGGTATTGATGTCCAGGATGATATCGACGCGCAGTATCGGCGGCTGAAACAAGTCAACGGTATTATTCAACAGAAGCGTCAAGAGATGTATGATGCAGAGTCACACGAGAATCTCGCGAAGGCCTTCGCATATTTGGTGGCATGTGCAAATCCAGTGGCTGGCTTGCTCATCGGCCTGGTGATTCTGATTGTCCATGAAATCAATAGAATCGAGGACAAGTATGACCTTCAGGCATTGCGTCAACGCGCCGATGACATCCGGAAAAGTATCGAAACCCTGAAGGGCGAACAAGGAAAACTGAAGTTCGCCCAGCATGACACTCTTCGTCAGTATATCCAGGTCAAGGACGAAAAGGTGGAACTGACCAATAAGCTCCAGGTACTCCGGAAAGAGCTGGAGCCGAAGAAGGAGACCATCGACCTGGACAGCCTGGCGAAAGACCTCGCCAATCAAAAAGAAACGTCGAAAACGACCACAATCAGCCAAGTGCTCAATGCCTTCGGCATCTACGGCAGTATGATGGCAGCAGAGACCAAGCTGGCCCTGGAGTTGGACCTCCTGACAAGCGGAACAGTCATCGAGCCTGTATATCACCCCAACGGCGGTGTTGCCGACCTCTCCATCATCACCAACAACGAGAAGACCTTGGCAAGCTTCTCCTACTCCGACGAGAAACTGACGGCAATGCTTGAGAAATGGTGCGAGCTTACCGAACAGACGCCGGCGTTCAAGATTGCCCAAACGCCCGGATCTACCAATAACCTATCGCATAAACCCAAGTTCGAACAGAAGTCTATACAAGTCGAATCTTCAAATAACTATCAATTTAAGTTATAATAGCATGGACAACAAAGCAATACTTGACGCCCTGGAGCAGATACCCAACCTTATCAGGGCAGCAGAAACCTACAAAGCGACGTCGGACCGCATCGTTGCCACTCTGGCTGAGGCCGTAAAGAAGAGCCCGCCGGCCATCGTTCCCGCTGGTGAGCTGGAGAAGATGAAGGAGGTCATCAAAACGACTCCGTGCGCAAAGCCCGACATCACCCTTATTTCCAAGGAATTGGCCAGACGGATTGCCAGCGATGTCTCTGATGCCATCAAGCCCGCCGTTAGAAATGCGGCCACCGAGGCCCTGAAATGCGCATCCGTCTCGGTGGAACACTCCCACGTTATTGAAAGGAACCTGAAGGATGTGGTAGATAAGAAAATGAAAAAAAACAACCGCATCCTTTGGGGTGTTATCATCATCCTGGTCCTATCCATCGGAATCTCAGCCATCACATATTTCAGCGGAGAGACCTACTGGGGGAAGCAGTACTATGATGTTTTTACGTCCAAGTACCTTACCCCGGAAGAGAAGGCCAATCTGAAAGAGAATTCTTTCTTGCTGTCAGTGCTTCCCCGCGACTATCGCGAAGACACCGCCGCCGCACGACTCCAGATCAAGCAGTACAAGGAAATCTTGAAGAAGCGAGAGAAAGACGCAAAAAAGAAGGAAGCAAGATAGCAGGGCGTCTCCGTTGCCTTCACGATGCTCATGACTATCGCAAGTACCTCGCATCATAGATGCGCGAGGCTACTCGCGGTAGTCATCAATCAATTAATAGTAGTAAAATGAAGACAATTATCAAAGAAACGGAAGACGTCCTGATCAATGCTGAGACCGAGATCGCCACGGCCGGCGAATTCGTCATCGTTGCCCCGAAAAACGACTTTGCCCATACTATCGTTTGTGGCGACATTGACACGGCAAAGACTTTAGTGCAGGACCTAAAAAACCTCATCAATAGTTCTGAGAACGGCCGAGTCCTCCATATCGTAACGACACTCTCATTAAGTTGCTAAGATGCAGGACTTTCGTCCATAGACGAAGGGTTAATCATCTTATATTTCTCATGGTACGCACCGGTTTCAGACAAAGAAAGAGTTGCTGGAGCCGGTGCTTTATTTTATTCTACGTCCCCAAAATCTCATTATAAGAACAATTATAAAGATTAGGATATGTCCAGGTATCCTAGGCCACTGGCGTCAGCAAGAGTGCGCTGTATTCGTTCGGGCGCGTAACGATAATTGAGATTCCTCATTACGAGGCTGACTACTCGTTGAGTTCCCTTGCCATTGTCTGTATGTTTGCCTTGTGAAGTGTCCATCCCTGTTTTATACATGCCAAGATAGCCTTGGCCTCCGTCGTCCGCCATCCCGCTGGCTCACCGGAAAGATAGTCGATAGCTGATGATCCGTCCGTCAAGGTAACACCAGCCAAGGCTTCTATGTTTTTCCAGTCTGGCATTTAAAAATACATGCCTTTCTTGCATACAAATATACGAAAAAGGGTGGGTGCGGAACAGATGAGAACAAAAAGTTGACTAACAGTTTATACAGTTCACCATGAAAAACGAACAGACAAACCAAGCCCTTGCCTTGATAGGCATCGCCCTGCTGATGGTAGCGAGCGGCGACGACACATTGATGTTTGATGATGCAATCAAGAGAGCCGTCTTGAAGGCAATCGGGGTCGATACTGATATCGACCGGAAAGAAAAGAACGAGCCGGAAACCTCCAGCCCGTCCGATTATGTTTATGGCATACGCGGCCTCTCCGACTATCTCGGGGTAAGCCCGCCTACGGCCCAGAAGTATGTGAACTCCGGTAAACTTGACGCCGCTATGCGGAAAGTTGGGCGGAAATACTCTTTCCATAAAGCCAAGGTGGACGAGATTTTCCAGAAGCGATAACTGATGCAACCGCGACAATAGTTCATGAATACTCCGGCCGTAGGCCGATTAGAACAATCCAGGCCCAATGCTTGGATTAATCCAGATGGTATAATCCACATTTTCAACCAACTCGACTTTGGATTGTTCCTGGGGTGTCCGATAACACTCAAAGAAAGAGCACTTGCGTCCTTTGCCATCATCGAAAGTGCCTTTCTTTGTGGAGCCATTTTTTACCAGTTCACACCAACGGACATCGGAATCGTTTTGTAAACAGTGGCAGCACATGAAGCAATTCCTATGTTCCTTCGGGATTCTCTCTACCAGAAGGGGCATCAAACAAAATGATTCGGATACTCTCATCCGATTAAATGTGATATCGCCGAGGGCAGACGAGCGGTGTTTTTCGATCTCGTCCTCATAAATCCCACAGAAATGAGTATTCCCGCTGGGGAACAATACAATCCGCCACCAATCTTGATACCCCCTTTGGCCCTCTCGTGACCGAAAGCATCCAGGAAGTACCTTATCGGGGTTTTTCATGCCGAATTCCTTGGCCACTTGTTCGCCTTTCTCCTTGAATTCCTTTGAGGGAAGATACCTATCCTTGAAATTATGGAACTTTATTCTTTCTGACTCCTCGATTTCAACATTATCCAGGTCGATTACCTCGGACCAGTCCTTCACTCTTATTTCGATGATATGCTGACCGGATTCCAACTTCTTCGGACTGCTCTTATGCTTGTGATATACCTCGATGAAGATGGGGGCATGCTTGGGGGATGAGCTTTCCAGAATCACATCCGGCTGGAAAACCTCATCGGAAACAGTTTTCAATCTAACCTCTTCCCGGGCCGGTCTGTCATATGTCTTGTGAAGGTCGAATTCATCCATCTGATAGTCTTCGCAATAGTTCTGGTCATAAAACCGGCAACCTTCTTTTGACCGGCAGATGTGTCTCGTCCAGAACTTCACATTGAACGGTCGCGAACGGTCATTGAAGCGACTGGCAAGGATTCTCTTGGCGAAGATATGGATGGCACTTTCGACATCGCAGTTGTGGTTCTCAGCGTGAGCGAAATGGTGGGCATTGCTCTTCCCAATCCGGGGAATCATTCTTTCGCTACAAACCGGGCAATGATATGTGTGCTCGTGTCGATGCTCCCTTTCAACGCTATCGATGTTGACGAGGTTGTCGTTCTCGTCAAAAGCGAAAGGGTATTGGATTCCGGTGTCCATTTATATCAAAAGAAATGAATCCAAGATGAGAGACAACGGTGTTGAAGCCAGAGTATCTTCCTTAAGGTTTCTAATGAAGGAGCCGTCGGATAATTAGCGCTAATCTCCCTTGTCATTAATTAATGCTTTTTCCCACCATACAACTGCCGGAGCGTATAGTCAATATCATCAATATCTTTCAATTCGACCATTCTAGCGACGACAAATCCTCCAACTCTCATATCTCTCGCTTTATTCTGAAGATACACTTCACGAGTCAACTCAGCACGGGGAGTCACCTCAAGTAAGAACCAAAAGCCCCAAATGTACAATTCGTAAAACCCATATGTGTCAATTTCTTCCATTATGGATTCAGAAAAATGGAATTGAGGGATAGACAAATCATCTTCAATCAGAAGCATTCTGGTCTGAAGATGCCAAACCGGGACATCGCCGAATCCATATCGCGCGTACCCACGAATGCGATCAAACCTAGAATCAAGTCCCTTCACCGTAGCCAGATGATACTCTTGGAGAAATAGTTCATATAAACCCCTCTTGAATTGTTTAATGAAAACTCGGCGGAATGATGGTGTGCTTGCGAAGGTAGGCTTAATCTGCAAAGTGTCTCGACTTCGCCAGTAATTGAAATAAAGTGACTTTAAGGTATCGTTCTCATGACCATCCCGCTCCAATAGGATCATAAACCTTATTAGACCTAATATCTCTTTGACGCTTGTCTCAACAGATATCCGTGGGCGCAATGAATTATCCGGTGTACCAAAAAAAGTGTTACACTCATCACATATATCAAAACCAACCCTATTGCTTCCCAAACTGCGCGGAGTTGTATGAGGTCTATTATAGAAAGAAGCTTCAGGAGAACTCTTCCCACAAAAAATACAAGTTCCTATCTTGACATACTCCTTCTTCATTCCGGAACACCCACCCTATTGAAAAAATACATGGTGCAACACTCTCCAGCAAATGAAGCTATGGATTGACAGTCCGATATATACGCAGCACTTCGTCATGGATTAATTGTAAAGTGGCAGGTGAAGGAGGTGCAGCATATGAACTAAATCCTAGGTGAACTCCAACTCCACTTAATGTGTCATAGTTTGCTTTTAGATCTCGAACATTTTGAGGACCAGCGTTGGCCATATTCTCCATAGTCACCCAATCTGTTACTTCACTACCTTTAAATCTCCTAGTCGGCAATCCCCAAAAGACGACTTCGTCAATGGCCCATTCAATTGCCATCCGCAAATCATCGACAATCCCTTTTATATCAGTAACGGGGCTTGCAGAGAGTTTTTCTTGAGCTTTCTCCAAATAAAACAATGTCTTCTTCTCCACTCTCCCGATAACAAATCCTACGGAATTTGCGCTTGTCATTACTTCATATGCTAGCACGTGTTTTTTTGCGGTAGTTGCACCAATCCGACTTGTACTAGGACTGCCATAAACCTTAAACTGACGCTCATCTGTTAATGCCTCCATAAACAAGATATTATGAGTAAAGACCACTATCTCCGTATCCAGATTTCTCAATCTGTTTGTAAAGGCTTGAATAAAGCCGGCATCTAAACTTGTAACTGGATCATCAAACACTATTGGCTGAGGGACAGCCATAAGCTCACATTCTGCCAGGAATAATGCCAATGCCGCACACTTCAATTCTGCTTCACTTAGAACTTCAGATAAATCCATCCGATTAAACAGCTGAATCTCAATTTGAGATGCTTCCAACAACAAGTCTCCAACTATAAGATCAACACCGATACTGCCCAATCCTAATACAGATAATTCTTGCCTAAACCCGTCCAGCAAGGCATTGCTAAGCATATCGCGGTAGGAGGTTGTACATAAGGTCTTCAAGGATGATTCAGTTGTAGCATCGATTACAACCCCCATATCTTCCTTCAAAAATCTAAGTGTTTCGTGAATGGCTTGAAATACTCGAAGACTATAACTGTCAAATAAATAGGTATCCCCACTCCTAGGTTTGAGAAAAGTCTCCGCATAATGCGAATCAAAACAGCGAATATGCCTTAATTCTTTTGGACAAGCAGCCTTACCATCCCAATGAAAAACGAATGGGATACCGTCCAACTTATAATCAATCGTGACGGAAACGGGTGAAGGGGCTGACTGATAAATGTTATGGTGTATTGGATATGATACTCTCCCAGCCGAAAGATTATTCAGTAATCTGAAATAACCACTTTTCCCGGAACGATTTTGTCCGTATAGAAGAGTAATCCCTTCCTCGCAAAAAGATATCTCTTGATTATCAGCAAGAGCATTAACTCCATGATGGTGGGTTATCTTATCAATTAAAACCTTTGGGTACGGAGCACCAATACTGGCGGGAATGGCCAAAGATGGGGATGCAACGCTATTCTCACACTCCTCCCATATCAAAGCCCTTTCCGTTTCCGTAAAAACACCTCCTGTTTGAATTGCCAAACACACCAGATCTCTTGCCCAGGCGGGATGAGTGCAATCCCTGACGAAGGCCGATAATAGATCGCTACATCTAACAGGTACCGCCATCTTATAATGTATTAATAATGTCGTTCGCTATTTTTGACCCATAGGACCTCAGATACATAAGGACCGTTAATAACTCGTTTTTAAACTGGATATCTTTTTGGATAACATCTGATTTTTCTGTTAAAACTCTTTTGACTATTATATCCATATAGAAGACAACGCTATTCTTCGAGTCTAACAATTGGGGATTATGTGAACTGATAGCCAGGGAAAACAATCTAATTGCATCCTCTGAGAATTCCTTTCCGATGGTCGCGAACACATGTGATAACGCATACATCACAACTGGGTGTCCTCCAATATCCTTAACTACTCTTTTAAAGAAATCTAAATCCTTCTCTTCCAACAAAAACCAGTTATCAGAGTCATGTCGTAAAAAGAATGGATTTAAAAGGTACTCATTAAGAACTTCGTTTTGGTAATAGTAACTAGCACTAGTGGTTATCGTCTTATATAGTTCTTCCCATACGGCCCAAAAAGACGCGTATTTTCCATATTGGACGTTATTAATGAGCAAATGAGTTACCAATGGCTCACCTGAAGAATCAAGCTCTAACATGTGAACAAAAGGAGCAACCAATAATTTAGCCTCTTCAGTTGGTGAAAAAAGTATATACCTGGAAATGTTATCAGCAAGAGATTCTTTTTCATCGATTAATTCATATTCTAGCTTGATCCGCCATTTAGTTGATAATTTCTCAATGCAGATTCTTCCTATAGGGCGTAACACATCAATAGGAATATGTGTTAACAAGCATAAAACAGTATCAGCCAATTCCGTATCCATTGACTCCCACTTTTTATCGGGAATGCCTTCACTAAGGTTCTCTAAGACCCCATACAAAACAGAAGGGTATTTCTCCCATAAATTACCATCTACGATAACCTTTGACATCATATCACAGATACGCTCATTGATATACCTCGATCGGTCCTGAATAAGACAGGAAATAACAGGTGAGAAATCCTTTACCTTGTTTGGATACATCTTCATCATACATGGTATAGCTGCCATGCAAATGTTGAATTCAGACAAAGTATTCGATACCATTGATGTATGCGAAGTCAAAGCGGACTTAACCCGTTCCCAGCATTCTTTTTTCTCTTCATCAGTTAACGATTCTTGATGATACATCAACAATACTGCACTTGCGAAATACGGGACATATTCATCGCCAGGTAGCATGACCGTCGGTATCCCCTTATTTGACTCTTCCTCAATGGCTCTTAACACAGGCAAAGCCTTACTAGGATCACTGACATACGGGCTACCCTTTATTGAATCTATTTCTCCTTTAAACAATCTATCAGCCCATACCCTAACTCCCATAGCGCCCATCCTGCTAGCGCGATCCATTGCTTCGCGACTTATCGCCTTTTGTTCGGGAGTAAGCTTCGGGATCAATTCAATAGCCCGTCCTCCATCTTTTAACGTCACCTCGTGCTTATCATATGCGCGGTAATTCACTCGAGAATAGATAAAACCGTATGTCGAATCCAGTGCTCCCAGCTTGGCGACCTGTTCCTTCAGATTGTCAACGACAGCATATGCGGCTTTCAGTCTTTGTTCCGATTCTTCTCCCCGTGAATTGTCATAAGCATACTGGCATTTGAGAAGCACTGTTTCTAAATGTTCTTGTCTATGAGGCAGTCTATTGGATTGGTCTCGCTCTTTCCACCACAATTCATGGCGATGAAAAGTAATCTTTCTTAGGTCGGCATTAATCTCCATCGAATATCTTTGAAGGTCCACACGAAGGAATCTAATATCTTGGCAAACGAAAAGAAAGATATCATAGAATTCCTCTGTATGCGCGATGGCCAGACTGGCTACTATTGAAAACAATGATGCAGAATGAGAAGTATTAAGAATTCTCCAAAGTAGCAGATTAACATGTTTCCAATCTGGATTATTCCTCTCATCTGTCAAATACAGAAGGTGCTTCTCTAATGCCATATGAATGCTTTCTATCAAATGAGGCATCGTAATGTTGGAAGTCCCCCGATACAAATTCCATAGGGACGATGACAGAATCACATCATGAGAAGATCCATCAGAAAAATGTAGAGCGATACGTTCTGGTTTTTCGTAATCACTACGCTTTTCATAGGTAAACACGCATTTGTCTACAAACCTTATAAGGAAATCTAGAACTCTAGTACCTTCCGAATCCAACAGTCTTTCAGCTTCAAACAAAAAGCCTATTGGAGTTTGGAAAGGACTTGATGGGAAGTAGGTCAAATGCCCTGTGAAATAATCATTAAGGCCAAAGCAGTAATCATTGTCAAAGCTTCTGTGGTAACCAACAGGCCCATCTCCTTTCTCCATCTCCTGCTCTTTCCAAAACAGATCCATCAAATCAATGACTTCATCTAGGCAGGAAAGATAAAGCTTAGACTTACTCAGATTATTTGAATCTTTAAGGATATAAGCTATCAATTCCGCATAGGGATCCCTATGATTAACCCAATTATTGTCTATAACTTGATGAAAAACTCCCCTCAATTCTTTCCGGATACTATATGCATATTCGCATACGAGTTGGGCCCACTGTGTTATGCTGTCAGCCCAAATTGTTTCTTTCTTCAGTCTGACTTCAGCCATCAACTCAAAGATATAAAGCGAGAGCTTCGCTGCTTCGACTCTAGCTGACGCTGTTTCATCCATTCTTGAGTATCCCTTAAGCAGATTAAGGACTACACCCAAATGCCCCCAATAATAGTCGCGCTTGTTGTTAAAAACAAATAGAACAGCATTATCCCATCCTTTACCCACTGGCACATAAAAAGGGAAGCGTTTGCCTCCATATTCATAATAGTGTTTAACCCTCTGGCAAGAAACACTTAAAACATCCACAAAACGGTCAAAAAGAGCATAATCCCTTTCCTTTAATAACTCTGAATAATTATTAAAAAAAGCGTCGACTAGGTGTTCCGACTTACCGATGCATGACAAAATAATGTGTTCCCATTTCTTATGGACCTCCCCATTATTGAACGCCTCGATTATTGAATGCGTTCGCACATCATCCGAATCAATTATTCCATCAAACCACCTACTGAAAGAATTCGCATAGGAAATGCTTTGTGGAGCTAGAGATAAGACTGACTTATACTGGCCTCCCATACGGAAGTCATAATCAATAACATAATCCAATGCCCAATCAACATAAATATCATGCTTAACAGCATACCCTTTATGTATCACATGAATCAAGATATCTTCTGCTATCAACTCATAAGCAATATCATGATCAATGCTGGTGGGATTAACGTAATAAGTATTAGTTGCTTGCTGCTCTTTTACTATGTCGATCAAACAATCTTCCCGCTTTTGTTGATTACCTCCCTTAACTGTTCCCCTCACTTTTTGAGCCCAAACCTTTTCCCTGAACACCTCGGGTGTAGTGATATCATATCCTCCAATTTCGCAATAACGGGCTAAATAGAATGGGATTTGTAATTGGCGGATTAGTTTAGAACTTTCCGGTAGTTGTATAGCATACTGCTGACTTAAATCATGTAACCGCTCTTCCGAAATGACATTCACTTCCATTTCATCTGCCACAATGCGAATGTCACGAAGCAAACTTCGGAATTCATTATATGCATTACTTTTGCACGTAAAGATAAATTGCCATCCCTTTTCTCTGAGAGCGTCTAACACTAACTGAAATACTGTTTTGTTTTCTTGTTCCAGCACTCTCTCTGCAGAATCTATTACCAGGACCTTAGTTGCGTAGCTATCAAAAAAATCTCTGAAACCAACAAAAGTATACTCTTCATCAAAGGAAAAAAGATCATTTATTGACCTTGCACCATACTGCCTTCCTTGAGTATAGAAAAAGATGGTTTCTTCGTTTTCCTTATACGCCTGCCATAGATCTTTAATTATTCCAGATTTACCCGAACCGCTTTCGCCATAAACAAGTACGCTTTTACCCTGAGCTAACAATTCCTTCAGTTTACCTAACTCCACAGTTCTATCTATTCTTATCTCTTGTCCTTGGTACTGGAAGCATGAACCGATATTGTCAAAGTTTATTGAATTATGACGATTAACCGATTCTGAGATATGAGAGAGGTTTGAATAAAGATCAAAGAAGATGGAATATGCGAGTGGATTCTGTGCCACAGCATCCAAGATATTGTTTCCGAACATCCACTCCAGTTGAACGTTAATATCTAGGGCAGCCTGCTCCACCTTCGCCTGTTTTCTTATTATAGTCGAATCCGGGGCGGGGAAAGCAAAGACAGAATTAGTATATAGAATAATCTTTGTTAAAGATGCGTTGTGCTTGTGTGCAACTTGAATCGACTTAGTTATTTCCTCTGCTTGTGAATCATTGATAGTCTCACCCGAGAAAAACTTTGATTGGAACCCGATGACCTCCTCTCCTATAAAAACGGGAGATGTCTCAATACCAGGATGGTTATAGAAATATGGTAAAGAACCTCTAATGCCGTATTTCGATTTGAATAAAAGACGACACAGAGCCTCGAATGCACCTTCAGGGTCTTTGGGATTCTTACCTAAAAATTCATTCCAAGTAGGGTATCTCATACTAATACTGAATTAGCAAATAATGCAAAAGAATCGATCCATAGGTTATAAACCTCGTTAGGTGAAGTCTGATACAGAATTCTACTTCTTCTAATAATCAAGCCGGCAATCCCGGTGCAAATACATACACAATATGCTTCACCCCTTTCGGGTCATTTTTACAACAATCCATATACAACTCACCAGAGCCACAGGGGCAAGGTGAGTTATCGGATAAACCTGGATAATCCATGGGGGGCTTATGAATATGTTCCGTCGTATAATGCCAAGTAGAATAAGGTGTGAGCCAAATGTTCATCAGTCCATCCAACAAGCAGTAATTATATTGATCTATTGGGCGCCCCTCCTCATCGTTCAAAAAGGGAACAGCATACTTATGCTCGGGATCCTTAACGAGATCGACCCCTCTCAAAACAGATTTCTCCACCTTATCATGGCAGAGCTCTCCATTATAGACGCGTCCGGGAAAATGTCCACAATGATGTCGGATAGATCGTTTCTTCCCACAAATGCTGCAAGTCCTCGCATTTACCAAAATAACAGTACTAAAGAACAAACGGTATGGATACAGGCTCTGTATTTGACTCACAATAATGCTTATATCATTTAGTTTGCTCTTTAATCCCGGAAAATTCCGAAAAACATTGGCAATCCTAATCTCCATCTGTTCAAGCAGACACCACGCCCTATAATACTGTTTGGCTTGAAGCAAGGAAAAGGATTCTCTATACTCCTGATGCAACTTGATGATACTCAGAGTTGCCCACGCGATGTTGGCATTCTCTTCATCCTGCCTTTGCTGATAAGATTTCTTTAATGCATCTACCTCTTTTATAGTTGCATCAAAATCAAATTCGTCCTCAAATATGTGCCGAAATATGTCATCCGCCTTAGTCTTCATTCCAAAGCTTTTCTATTTCATTTGCCACCTCTTTATACTCTGTCGCAGGCCCTTCATAATGGAATTCCTTCTTCTTCCCTAAAGTATCTTCTACGGCAATCGTAAAACTAACAGTTGCTGGCTGCTGAAACTCTTGTATTACAATCTCCGTTTGATTGATGTTCGGCTCCTTAATCCGGTCATATATGTAATTGCCCAAGATGTTTAATAATAATGGTAAGGCTACTGATAAAACCAGGATTTTTCCTATTCGCAACACACGAGAATTCAACTCTATCTCCACATAATCTTCATCAGCGATACATATTTCTGCCTTCTCACCAAACTTGGTTTGCAAAAGTGCATAAAGATCCATCGTTCCCGTCATGAATGCTTTGGGATTATCCGGGATCAAAGAAGGCAATACTATGACCTCCGCTGCCATTACTTTCGCTTTTAATTCTTCAGGGAGGCCCGAAAACTCGATCCATTCCTCGCGAGATCGAGTGACGTTAACAACGTTCAAATTATTTATCATATTCATAACACCAATAAAGCGAAATATACCATGTCTGAATTATTACATCTTGGCCTAGTTGTTTTTCTTTACCCACTTGTCGTGCTAGAGTTTCCAGAGCAGTTCAAGGGTGAATCAAGTGCCGGGAGTCCGGGCTCGGGAATCCGGGTATAGGCGGGAACCAGCGAATTAAATGACTAGTCGGAAGGAAAAGCGCTTCCTGAATATCAAAAACTGCCTAGTCCTCAACTTTACGGAAAAAGTCCATTCACCTTTTCAACTCGTCTATGTCCATAGTTAGAAGCAACTCGGAGGAACGGACAAATCCGGTAGTTAGCCCCCATACTTTTTCAGCGTCCCCGGATGCGCCAAATGCGTCCCCAACCGTACAAAGAAAGTCCGTACCAAAGATTCCGGATAGACAAGCCCTAGCTTCCACGTTCGGTGGAGCCAGCGGCGAAGGCGCCAGAGCCTACTACACCCTCTCGTCACCGCCATCACCCCAACGGCAATCATTTTCACAAAGGTCCTCAAAGAGTCCAAGGAAAAGATGATGAGTTGTTCAATGATATTGCCGACACAAAGGATGAACATACTAATTCGGTGGGCAGCCAGTAACTTGATGTTTACGCTGCAATAATCTTGTTTTTTCAAGCATATACAAGGGAGAAACGTAGTCCGACTGCTTCGCTTATTCGAATGAATGTAGATAGTTGCATGTCTGTTTCACCTCGTTCAATCAGCGTGATATAGCTTCGCTCTTTACCAATTCTGTCAGCGACTTGTTGCTGTGTCAAACCTGCTTTCTTTCTTGCTTCTCGAAGGCATTCGGCAAGATACCAAGCCCTGGCCTTCGCGTCGAAATCATCCCGAGAATCCGTTCCGATCTTACCGTAACGTCTGTCGAGGTCTTCATTTACCGTCTCCATTTTGGAGAGTGTCGTTGTTTTGATCTTTGGTCTCATTGTTATCCTCTTTTTGTTTATCATCCTCTTCGGGGTCGTTAGAAAGTCTTTGTAGAATCTTATTGGCGATGTCTATCTGCGCCTTGTAGTCTTTGGTTGACTTCTTGATGAAGCCATTGAGCATTAAGATTTGTGTCGCTTGTATTATATTTGGATGATTAATTGAAAACAGGATTACACGATACTCGTTATCTAAAGAGATACGCATTTCGTATAAATCCGTATTCTCAAGTTTTTTAACAATTTTAGTATTAATTACTGGACTCTGGATGAGAATGTCTGTGATATAGTCAATTTTAATCTTGACTTTTTCGCTGAGGGTGGAGATAAAGTCAAGATACTCTGGTGTAGTTATTAATGTTCTCATGGCGCAAATGTAATAAATTTATTACATTATCACAAATAAAAAACGCCCGTCCGGAACATCGACGTCGATCGATGGCGTCATTAGACTCCAATGGTGTTCATAATAATCCCGTATAATGTGGTTTACCATCTGTGTCGCTATGTTTTAGATTGCCTGCCGGTTCTTCATCAACAACAATGGTATCGAGAATGCCATAAATAACTATTGTTCGCCGAGAATCATGACGCGGCAACCCACAATTACCAACTCGTCATTTTATAATAGGGACTATCGTAGAATAGACCCTACTTTTGTTTCTATATTTGCACAACCCGCACATGATAGTCACTTTGAGAGGAGAGTACGAGAACCTGCTAATACAAAGAATTTCCGGAATAATAATCCATTATCTTTGTTCGGTATATATATTCATAACGTGCATGAAGACGTTCTGCCTGTGATTGAAAAAGGTTGCTAACAGCAATTTGGTAGTCATAGTAGGTAGCTGCTCCTGCATCGTACCTTGCTTCTGTTTGTCTGAGGACTTCAGTGTTTTTTTCAACCTCCTTGGCAAGCAATTGATAATTCTCGAATGCGGTATTTGTATATACAATGGCCTGTTTAATTTCCTTGTCTAGGGCAAGGAGTGTGCGATGGAGCTCTAGTTCAGATGTTTGAACGTCACGCTTTCTAGCTTTGACGGCATGTGAGACCGTGATCGCGCTTAAGATGGGAATTATAATAGAGACTGTTACATAAGAGCTCATATTGTCTCGTAACTGGTCATATAACAAGTACTCATCACCAGTTTTCGTTACTCGAACATTAGAGAAAGAAGAGCCGTATCCTGCATTGAGTTTTACCGTTGGCCAATATGCTGCGGCGGCTATCTTCACATCTCGATTTGCTTGTTGAACGGCAATCTCTTTTTGGCGAATTTGAGGTAAAGTTTGGGCGTCATGAATTATTCTTTGGACATCCCAGATGCGCATTTCCGGAATCTCTCTTTCATCAAACACGACATCGAAGTTCTCCCAATCACTAATCTCCAGTAGTTCGCATATTGCAACTTTATCTAGATTCAATTCACGAAGTGCATCTGATCGTTCTATATGCGCTCTTGCAATATCTGATTGAATATTTAGCAAATCACCCTTTGTTGCTGTCTGGATATCAACTTTCTTTGCAATTATCGTTTCCTGCTTTTCTAGCAAACCTATTTTCTTCTCATAAACGGCCACAACTTCTTTATCCATCAAGATTTCCAGAAAAACTCTTGTAACTTCTAAGGCTATATCTTGTTTCGTTCGCTCTACCTCCAGTTCGGCTACTTTTATACTTAATTCTGTCTTTTTCATTTTTTGCACTCTTTCAAAACCAGAAAATAGTGTCAAAGAACTTCCTATGGAGGCATTCATGTCGAATACAAATCGATTCGTGACAAATTGATAAGTTGTTGGATCAAGGACGCGACCTATAGAAAGATTTTGTTGATTAGTGAGGGAAATGCTCGGAAGAAATGAGTCCTTGGAAATAACATGCTCAACACTATTTCTTTCTTTTGAGGATTGAGTCAATCTCACTGCGGTTCCATTCCACGCGCATTGAATACAGTCAGCTAAAGAGAATTCTCTTTTCTGAGTATAATCCAAAACTCGTAACAAGACAGGAAGCAGAATTATCAAACGAAAGTAATTCATTATTAGACGCTAGCGAGGTATTACCATTGTAAAGAAAAACTGGATTTTCTTTCCATCGTGACACACATTCTCTCATCCAAAGAATAAGATACGGATTCAAAAAAGATGGGTAGAATTGTATTCGTTGAATTAAATAACTTGTAATTAACACTCAGTGTATATTGATTCGTTGTGTGGACATTAAGTGGTGTTAAGGATACTTCAATCCGTTTAAGAATCCCAGACGCAGAATCAATATATACGACTCCCTTGGTTTTTGCATTCCCATTAAGTGAATGGGGTGGTTGATAAAAAACAAATAGTTCGTTTTCTCCATCTGACCCTAGATAATCAGTAAGCCACCCATCCAATGGTTTTCTATGGCATATGGCATTAGCAAAATAAAGACAATTCCCTAGTTTTGTGGCAGATGTTGTAGATAACCATTTTTTCAGTTCCTGCAGTTCTATATTTTGTGTGTTGGAACTATTTGCCATATCGACTTTTTTAATCTTCACGGATGGTTTATTATGTGGAGATGTAAAGATTATTGATCCATTTGATGCGATATAGGAGACATTGCTATCTTTGCTAATGGTATCATGTGCCGTATAATCGACCTTGCGTCCCCCCCCGACAGAAAGCCCGTTCTTTAGCTTCTCTTTTAAAACGGACCATTGATTTCCACTGCTAATCGAACTCTCTTCTAATGAAAAACCTTTCGGCATCATTGTGATGACACTATCATCGGGAGGACCAAGTAGAATCAAGTCTTCATATAACAAATGAGTAAAACATATACTGTCAGACAAGGCCAAATCTGGTAACAAGACTCTTCCTAAACTGTCCGACAGGGCAGTAACCCGATGATTAACGATGAGATGAACGGATTCTAACGGCCTTTCAGTGCCTTTTACAGTTACAACTGTTTGCGAATAGACATTGGAAATAGAATGAACTAATAGGATAACTGTTAAAAGACGTCTCATTTTCAGATAATTATAAGAGATAAATAGAATGATAAGGATACAACAATAGGACTAACGACAAGAATTCCGCTTCATATCTGAAGCGGAAAACAAAGAGTAGAAATCTCAACTAGGTGATTGATCATCGGGGTAAACATCAGAACAAGAAATCTATCTGCAAAAGCATAGATTACATGTACTCGGGGAAAGGCATCGGCTCGGGCTCTTCATAGGGTCCAACTTCGATGTCTCCCGTGATAAGTCCCCAGATGAGAAGCCCTGCAATAACAAGCAAAAAGAGGAGGCCTTCGTTTTCGTCACCACCATTAATCGTTTTCTGTTCTTCGACTGAAAGCTCTTCCAGTCCAACTGTTCCGTACAAGTGTCTCATATTTCATTAGTATTATTAATAGTAAGTCTTGATAACCTCACATTCTATTTATATGTCTTTCAAAGACAAAAATCTATAAAACAAATCCAAAAACTATGGACGGAGTGTAAAAATTACCTTTTTTTCTCATGCTGGCAAATGGATATTGTGATTTCCACCCCATCTGGGTGAGTATAAAAGAATGTTTGCCAAATCCGAGAATACTCAATTTCTATTCCATATGACTGGATTTCTTCGATAAGGTTATAGAGAGAGGATCGACTAATACCAAGTTTATTTGCAAAAGATGCCGGATTCCCTGTAGTGCGAGATATCACAAGAGTGTGAAATCTCGCGAGCAAGTCGATATATGCGAAAACCTTTTTCAAACGTTATACTCTGTTTGAGCCTTCCAGAAGCGAGCATATTCTCCATCTCTCATTATTAAATCTAGATGAGCCCCCTGCTCTACAAGAACGCCTTCTTTGAGTACATATATTTCATCGGAAGTCATAACTGTTCCTAGGCGATGTGCGATAAGTAAAACAGTTCTCCCTTGAGCACGAAGATTAGAGATGATTCGTTTGATACTCTTTTCTGACTCAGAATCCAAAGAAGATGTCGCCTCGTCCAAAACTAGTATTTCAGGATTGCGATAGAGAGCTCTAATAATGGCAATACGTTGTCTCTGACCTCCTGATAGTTTAACTCCATTTTCTCCAATGTTGGTGTTAAATCCTAGCGGAAGTCCTTCGATAAACGCCAAAAGACCCACATCTTTACATAGTTGTAATACTCTAGCGTTATCCGGATCATAATCATCTAAAACAATGTTTTCCAAGATGGTCCCCTCAAATAAGTCAATGCGTTGAGGAACAACACATACAAGTGAACGAAGGTCGGAATTCTCAATATGCCGGATATCGATTCCCCCTATGCAGATACGCCCCTGCTGCAATTCGTAAAGATTCTGCAGTAGGGTTGCAAGTGTGGTTTTCCCGGAACCACTTTCTCCGATAATTGCGCTAATCTGTCCTTTTTTGAATAAGACCGAAAAATCTTTAAAAACTTCGGTACGAGTTCCATATCGAAAATTAACATGCTCGAAGGAGATATCACCAGCGAACTCTCTGGGAAAACGAATCTTGCCGTCAATGTTCTCAACATCTAGGTCCATGATTTCAAATAGACGAGAAGCAGCAATCCTCGCATCTTGGTATACGCGATTGATTCCTATCAATGAGGCAATTGGACCGATAAAATATGATGTAAGAGAATAAAAAGACATCAACTCTCCTGAAGTGATTATGCTTTTTAAGACGAATAGAGTTCCAACCCATAGAACAATAATTGTAAATAGACGGGAAATTCCGCTTGAACTCAAATTTGCCCAAAGAGCATTAATTGAAGATTTGTAGGTGGTCTTTATGTAGGAAACAAAACGATTCTCTGTTTTGATATCTTCATACTCTTCAAGTCCAAAGCGTTTTACTGTTCCTGCTGTATTGATTGACTCGACGAGTTGTGCATTTAGTTCAGCTGCTTGTTCCATCCCTTTTCTTAAAACGACTCTGTTTGCTCGGTTATACAATATATAGAGTGCCATATATAAAGGGATGATAATCAACATTATGACCGCCAACTTCCAGTAGTAGGTAAACATTAATGAAAAAGCAAAAACAACCGTAAAGATGTTAACCATTAGTCCTACAAGTGTTTCGTTGATAAACGAACGAATCTTTATGGCATCATTGATACGAGAGATGATTTCGCCAGACCGCATTGTATCAAAAAAGGATTGCGGCAAACGTAAAAGGTGTTTATAATAACCCAGAATTAATCTTGTGTCTATCTTGATACCCGTCTTAAGCATATAGACGGTTTTTACGGCATCAATGAATAGAGATAGCAATAGAATGATAAGCATTAACACACTTAATAGGTTAAGAAGATTTTCGTTCCCGTTTGGAATCACATAATCGACTATTTTCCCCACATAGATAGATGTGGAAAGACCCAGAAGGGTATAAATAACAGCGCCGAAAATGGATTCTACTACAGTCTTACGATGTGGTTTCAGCAAAAAGGTAAGTCGTTTGAACATTGAAACGGTTTTGTCCATCTTCTGAAAATCTTTTGGCATGAGCAGAACCAGGACACCTGTCCACTCCTTTTTGAAAACTTCAAGAGGGAACCACTTCATGTCCCCTGTTCCCGGATCCATAATCCGGATCTTTTCTTTTTTAATTCCATATACTACCTCGTAATGAAAATGCCGACCTTTTTTGATGACATGTGCTATAGCCGGTGTGGGAATCTGATAAAGTGGTTCAGTATTGTTGGTGCCATCCTGTTTCTTGGACTTGACAGCTTTGACATCAAAACCGAGTTTGCTGGCCGCTTCTACGAGTCCGAGAACATTCGTTCCTTTTCGGTCGGTCGATGCCATCTGGCGAATCCTCGCAATTGGAAGTTGTAGTCCGTAGAAGGCAGATATGGAGGCAAGACAAGCGACACCACAATCAGTAATGTCGTGTTGTTTGACTTTTATGCCCTTATTCATGGTTTCTCTGGATATTGGGATTCAGCCAGTCGTTTATTGTATCGTAAAGGAGTTGGAATACTGTTCGACGCGTGATAAGGAAGTTTGTATTGATTGCCATTCCTTTTTTAAGATACCCTCTATAACCATTTTTTAAGGTTAAATGGTCATTACTTAATGAGCAATACACTTTATAGAATGATAGTCGTCCATCTGAAGAGACAGAAACATCATCAAATACTTCTTCTATTGTCGCTGTAAGCATCCCCCATTCCGTATAGTTAAAAGATGAAACCTGGACTTTCCCTTTTGTCCCTGTTTTTAGGTAGCTTATATCTTCGGGAGCGACATAGCATTCTGCTATCAAATCACCATCTGGAGAAATCTCAGCCAACTGCTGGCCTGCAGGAATGAACATGCCCTCAAAAAGGGACTGTACTTGCAGGATAGTTCCCGAAACGGGTGCGGTTATTATGGACTCGGCATCCTGAATGGAAATCTGATCCATTTGAGTCTCAATGTCCCTTAGCTCATTCATAAAGCTATTTAAGTCTGCTTGCCATTGTCTTTTTTGGTATCCAATCAATGTGCTGACGGCGTTCTGTGCAAGCGTATAATCCATTTCTATGGGCTCATAGTCCGAGAGTGGAATTACGTTAGCTTCGAAGAGTTTCCGTGCACGTTCATAGGCAGCGTGAGCTTGTTTTCGTTTCGACTCTGCCTCCGTCCATTGCGAAAGATAATAAAGAAGGTCTTGCTTATATATTGAGCTTAAGAGTTTTACGTTTGCCGGGTCGCGGGTCGTGAGTTGTTTCAAGTCAGAAATCAATGAATGTAATTCTTCTTTACGTTGTTGTAGTGCCGGAAGTTTGACCGAAATCATCTCCGAACGGACAATTGCCAGTGTATCTCCAACGTTAACATGGGTGTTTAGAATAACGTTTCGAGGGCTGATGAAGCCATTGATGGTTGTCAGAACTATAGTATGATCCTCACGAGGTTTAATGATTCCAGATGCTTGCACGTTGACATCAACATATATACAATTGATAGCAAACAGTGCTCCTACAATGCTGAATAGGACGACCATATAAAGAATACCCCCAAGCCGAGAATGCTCGTTGAAAACCTGATCAGCCGACTGCTCAATTACAGAAATAGGGAAAATGGTTTTTTCTTTCATACTTCATGGAGATGAATGAACGCACTTTATTACTACATAATTCCCCTCTTTACCAAAAACAGAATGTGGATTGTAAAGAAAAACATGCAAACCCGCTTTTTATTTAGGATTCCGTTTTCAAGAATAAAGGACACTTTCAATTGGGGAAGGTAGTCACGCTCATAAGAGGAAGAAGGCATTTCTTTGCTTCGGGGTATTCAATAACTTCTTTAATATTCTAGTCATAATCTCAAAGTGGAAATGCCTCGGATTTCAATTCGATAAAAGCGCGAGAGATCCTTTCAAAGCATGCTTTTTTGACACACCCTCTTTGCAGGTGGAGTATTAATGGCATGAGGAAACACTGGTAGATTAACTACTGATTGAAATGTCAAAGGATTCGTAGACAAGGTGTAATGCCTATGAATCCTATAGTTGAATTACACCTACATACTCTGACTCGTTTGAACGGGTAATCGTCATTTGCCAAAGGCCGGCACTCCCGCTGACGGGAACATAAAAGAGCCCGCTGCCTACGAATACAGTGTTATATGTCTCGTTAGAGTCGGGATTCTTGATGGATACGGCTAGTGTTTCCGTGCTGCCTATGATTCCGAAGACAAAAGTGTTATTGTCCGTATCGTAAACACAGTCAATCCTGATTGAGCCCGGTGTTCTGATAATGGTAAACTCTTCATCGGACGTGTAGATAGGGATAGGAATCTGGTCCTGCATGGCAGACAATTGCCCCGCTCCCACCAGGAGTAGCGACAATGAAAGAAAGGCTTGTTTGCTCTTCATAATGTGTGTATTTAGTCATTGCAAAAGTACAATAGACTAAACAATAATAGAAGAGCGATGGGGATAACAGACCTAACAAGAGGATCCTTGTAAATCGATGATTATCAGAGTGCTATAAGTTATCTATGTCAAAAGACCTAACCTCTCAGTTTACCTATCATCCAAGAGTCAATGGAGGACTGAAGAAAGGATGGATTGTTTTGAAAGATACTTGAAGAAATACACAGATAATCGATTATGGAACAAGAGTATTGCTTTCGGGTTAGCCTCGGTGATTCTGGTCGCTATATTTTTCATCATAGCCATCGTTCATTATTATAGCGAAACCTACTTGAGGGAAACAATACTACGAAGTCTATTCTTCCCCTTACCTCACCGAAGAAGAGTTGGGAAATATCTCGCGGGATTTCCATACATCGCCATTCTTCCAAACGAGTTTGAAAAAGACTCCAAACGGGTTAAGGAGCAGATAAAAAAGAGCAAAGCCATTCTCAAGGAGCGGAAGAAAGAAGCAAAAAACAAGGGGCAGTATGCAACCGATAACACTGTGTCTACTAGATTTACAAGTGCAGGATTCTATGGAAAATCCCTTCGAAAGTGGTCCCCTCTTTTGAAGTGAACCCCAAAAGTTGGACGAATTAACTAAAGATTTGATATTTGGAGAGCTCGGTATTGTGCCGGACTCATTCCGTCCAATCGCAGTTTGATTCTGTCTTTGTTGTAATACTCGATATACTCATCAAGCGCGGTCTCGAACTCATCAAGAGTATTCCAACGATGCAAATATAACAACTCGGATTTCATTATCCCAAAAAAGTTCTCCATCATCGAGTTGTCCAGGCAATTCCCCCTTCGGGACATGCTTTGTACCAGCCCGTTGTTTTTCAACCTGTTCTGATACATCTTGTTCTGGTAATGCCAGCCCTGGTCTGAATGGAGTACAAGTCCCTTTGGTGGCTTTTCGCGAGCAATTGCATCATCCACCATTCTTAGGACAAGTTCCAGATTGGGATGACGGGATTTTGCATACGCCACAATCTCTCCGTTGTTCATATCGAGAATCGGTGACAGGTATCCTTTTTCTTCATTTATCTTGTATTCCGTGATATCTGTAGCCCATTTCTGGTTTACTCCTGTGGTCTTGAAGTCTCGATCAATCACATTTGGTGCGATTCTGCCTATCTCGCCCTTGAATGAACGATATTTCGCACGCTTGACTTTTGCTTTAAGTCCCATGTCTGCCATTAGCCTTTGAACCGTCTTGTGGTTGATGGTGACACCTTCATTTCTTAACTGGAGTGTTATCCGCCTATACCCGTAACGACCCTTGTGCTGTTTGTAGATGATGCAGACACGTTGCTTTATATCTTCGTACTTATCTGGCCCTGACAAAAGAGACATATGATAATAGAAGGTGGATCTGGCCATCCCTTGTATCTGGAGCAGGAGCTCAAGATCGTGTTCGTGCCTTAGTTCGTGGATGGCTTCTGCCCAATCCCTTTTAGATGGGCATCCCTTGCTTCGACTAAGGCTTTCACTTTTTTTAACAGAGCATTCTCGGCTTCCAGGTACTCGACTCGGGCCCTGAGCTCTTCCAGCTCCGAAAGTGATGCTTCTTTTTTTCGCTTAGCCATGGGCTGCGGTGGTTTTCCTTCTATCTTGTGCCAATTGCGGATGGCACTTTCTGAGACATCATACTTCAAGCAGATCTCATTCAAAGGTAATGCTTTTTCCAGAATCTCGGCTCTTACCGATGCTTTTTCTGCCTCAGATGCATAATGGACCGGTTTACGCCTTAACCCATCTTCTCCAAAAGCCAAGTAACGCTTTCGCAAATCGCGGAGCTGGTTCCTAAGGATTCCCGACTCTTTAGAGAGACGCCGTAATGGGTATCCTTCATCGAGAAGTCTCATACATCTTAACTTCTCTTCAAACGAATGCTTCTTGTACATAAAACCCAATTGTTGGTGTCCAACTTTTTGGGGTCATGTCATTCTGAGGGGGTCAATTTAGAGGGGATTTTCCAATAGGGGCTCTAGGTAAAAAGAAAGAGAGAGAGCACGAGTTGAGATACCGTTTGGTTTGGTCGATGGAGTATATATACCAAACCAAACAAACATGTGTTTATATCAAACAGATTTTGCCTAAAGGGACATAGATAATAAGATCTATTATCTCTATAAATCGGCTAGATCAGGAATACTCGACTCTGCTTCGGCAATAATATCATCTATCAATTTCCCTATCACTTCGATAAACTTACCTGACAGAATATCCTCAATTGTTTGTGCGTCATATAGCCAACGATATACCCCGGGGAGCCATTTTGATCCAAATGGGTATGTGTTATTCGTTCCATCCGTGAGGATTGGTAAAGTCTTTTGCTCCGTTTCTAGCGATTCTTTTGGATTTTTATGCAGTATCCCTATCCAGTAATTACTTTGCTTGTTGTCTGGGAGAATAGCAATGATGGCATTCCGCCAGAATTTCTTACGTAAACAGAGCCGAGACCACCTTTTCCCTACTAGGAAGTCGGAATCAAATGATAGTTCAAGATTCCTTTGGGGATCGGAAGCAAACCTTCGGAAACATTCAATTAGTTCGGTTTCAATAACCGTTTGTTTATACTCGTCTTGAGCTTTTAGAATCCTTGTAACAACCGAGGGATTCTTCATCATCAACTCTATTATTTTTTCATTGTTGTTTCCCATACCATTCGTTAAACAGATTATTAAATCCAAATACTGTCTTATGGTTTCACGGACCAATGGCTTGTCATAAGAAGCAGCTAAGCAGTCCTTTATCCATTGTTTTATTTCAGAGTTATACGAAATAGGATAGTAATTCTCACGTACCTTCAATTCCGTTTTTTCAGACTTTATTGATGCGTCACTAGCTTCATGTGCATTTAAACAGAGATACAGCAACACATAATTCCCTTCCCCGTAATGTTTCGTAGCGTAATTATGATATCGAATCAGTTGTTTTTCCTGATCGTCAGCATATACTTTATTTTCTATAATAATGGCTTTTTTGCCGGACTCCACAATGATATCCAAACGCCCTCCCTCTTCCTCTTGGAAATTTACCGACCCAATATCCTTTTCAGTAATGACACTAACACTCTTCGTATTAAAATCGAATTGGCACACACGGCTATTAATCATCTTCAAGAAAAGTGACAATGGAATATCTTGCATACCATGAGAACCATTTGGTCTCAATAATTCTGCGATAAAAGCTGAGTGTGTTCGTGTCTCATTGGCGGAAAGTCCCAAAATATCAAACACATTAAAACATTCTCCTCTCGTCCGCTTCTCTTCAAATTGGACCCGCTCAGTCTCAACAATTCTTTTGATACTATCAAACAATTTATCCATAAGAATAACTATTTAGATACAACTATTGGATCCCCACAAAACTGCTTTCTACGGCAGCCCTTGCACTTGAATCCCGCCCAGACAGCGTCGAACTGATTCATTGCTGCTTCAACCAGGACAGGATCGTCCGTAAGAATTCCCGCCTCGAAGTTCCGAGTGGCTGCCCCTTTCATGCCGATGCCGGCACCGGTAAGGTTGGCAGAGCCGATGTACGCCATTTTACAGTCGAGAATAATCAATTTGAAATGTACTCGAGGACATAACGCCCGTTCCAGTCCGGTAAAGAGGACCGGATACCGGTCGAAATCCTCCCGGAAGTTGGGCCCCGGCTCCTTGGCGTGGATGAGGCGCACTTCCCTGCCCTTCGAGATCAAGTCCGCAAGGATGCCCAGGAAGGGCCGGTCGCCGACATACAGGTCCTTGATGTCCGCCGTCCCAATCCAGAGTGATCGCTTTATATTGGGGACCCGGGAAAGGATCTCCTTGAAATGGGCTTCGTCTGCGATATACTGAGTCATGGTATGCAAAGATACGCAAATCAATCGGCAAAGACATCCTTATAGTTACGGATATCCCTTTGTTTCATGAGAAAGGACAGTGCTTCTTCCTGCAGCATGCCCCGGCGGTTATCGTCCCTATCCCAAAAGGTATTGTTCGAAGCGTAGTCCGTCACTCCATTGTACAGTTCCCAGACGCTCATCCCTGCCTTCATCTCCCTCAATTCGTTTGGATCGCAACGGTATCCTTTGTCGGCATACATTTGCAGTTGTTCCGTATAGGGAGCGATCCTTGCCGAGGATTCAGAATCAACAAGATACCTGTCCATCTTCTGCGAGACTGCCTTCAGCTCCGCCATCGACGCCCGGACTTCCATCGCTTCCAAGGCTTTTTGGCTGAAACGGCCGAATGATTCTTCAAGCAGCTCTGCGTTCCGCGGGATATTCAGTATCCCTCGGACGGCATCCGTTTCCAACGACATGATCTTTGCATCCGTGTGCTTGATGGTCTCGATCTGCCCATTTGAGCATATGAGCCTTTCGTAATATCGTCCCAATTCAATCTGGCCAAGATTCCAGCGCAAGAAGTAGGAATTGACCAGGAAATCCTCCCCAAGGGCAAACTGTTTGACGACAGGATCAGTGCTGTCCATAAAGACGGTCAATCCGGCCGAAGCACTATAGGCTGCCTCATGGCGAACGGGGACCAGATGGTTTTCCTCCAGGAACATCTCCAGAAAGTCGAAGAAAGAATCCGAGGGTATTTCCTGCTTCTTGATGGGTACGATCCCGCAGACGGTTTTGCTTTCCGGATTGGCAATCAAAGCGATGGATTGGGGTTTGGTGAAAGATCCGGCCGTGGCCAGGTAGTTTCTGAAATCCCGCAGCCCCATCTCTCCGGATGCGGCTTTCACCACCTTCTGTTGTTTGGGCGACAGGCCAATCAGTTCATCCAGTTCCTTCGACACGAAATCATTGACCAGGAGTTCCGTTCCCTCAACCTTATAGACATTCTTCCCGAATCCGTCATAAGGCGCCGTCACGCCCGTTCCGTCATCCAGCCGGCCGACATACTCGACGGCATCCCGCCGCACGATTTTGTAAGGCGCCTGCGTCCGGTCGACCAGTTCACGCAGGGCACTGATGCTGAGTTCACTCATTGTTGTTTGCACTTTGATTGTTATTGGCGTTGTTGAATAGGAGATCGAACCGGTCCGCAAACTTCCGGAGGCTTGAAGCTGCTGTTGACTGGAGTTTCCGCAGCTGCCGGTCTTGCCAGTATTTCTCCTCATTGTAATACACATCCCCGGTGACGGAAAGATCATAGTAGAGCTTGACGCCCACGTCTCCCCTGCGGTGCTTGCTGAATACGACGTAACGGTCAGAGTAGATGTTTTTGGGGTTTTCCAGACGGAGTTCCATCATGGCGGTAATCGAGTGCTTCAGACGATTTGAGCCAATGAAATGACCGGACTTCGTAACTTGTTGGATGGTCAGAAAAGTCGTGTTGATTCCGGCATCGTTGGCCGCCTTGTTCTGCTTCTTCACCAGCGACAGCAGCATGCTCTCGGCTTTCTTCAGCGTAATCCCTTCCTCTTCCTTGATGATTCCCTGCAACTCATAGAAGGAATCTACCGCGACGATATCCCACCCCTGCTTCAAGACATCTTTCACCTTCTCGAAATTATGGACCACCTCATCCTCATCGAAACACGCCTCAATGAATAAGATGTCCAGATCCTGGAACTTGGGGAAACGCTGCACATAGATGGCCAGGTCGATCTCGTTCATCTCTGCACTGATGAAAAGGACGCGGACACCCGGGGACTGTTTCCTGATATTGGAAATGAGATCCAGGATGATGGTTGTCTTCCCTACTCCGGGGTCACCGATGACCATATAATTGACTCCTTTCGGGAGACCCTTGTAACTGCATAGAAGCTCATCCAGAACCGTTCCGCTCATATAGTTGCGGAACAGTTCCGGATCGAAGCGAATATCTCTCATCCGCACTACGCCAGAGAATGTGCTTTCCATTTGATGCAAAGGAAGCACATCAATCTGCCAAAGCCCGGCAGGTTACTATGAAAGGGAAATTATCTTCTCCGCAACCAGGTAGCGCCTTCGGAAGAAGAAGCATAGATATGCCCGTCCGATGTCATCCCGATGACTTCCTTGCCACCATCCTGGAGAGCCACCAAAGATCTTGCGATGCTGGTTGAACTCTTGATCAGCCAGGAACGTCCTGCGCTGGAAGAGCAATAGATTCCTTTCTCGGTCAAGGCAAGCAGTTTCCCGTTAAAAGGAAGAAGATCAAGGAATCGGCCGTTCCCACTTCCGCTATAGCGCGTCATCCAGGTGCGGCCTCCGCTGGTGGAGTATTCGATGTGTCCGTTGGACGGGTTGATCCGGATCAGCTCGGATCCGAGAGTGACTAACTGCGGCATGATTCAAATAGGGTTATTAGCCTAAAATGCTAGGCTACATACAAAGTTAGCCATTTTTCAGTTCAATCAATATCCAAAGGCCATCATCTGTGCGGAAAGGATCCTGCCAAGGAATGGCAATGAACCACTCTATCTTCGCGGCATTCAACCAAAACCAGATTGATCATGAACAAAGCCAAGTACGAAGAACTATTTGCGGCCTTCGGGAAAGCGCCCATGAAAGAATACCTTGAACTCTTGTTCGACGGAGTCCCTCCGGAATTGAAGAAACGTCTTATCATTGAAGATGTGTCGTATCACCGTCAAAGTGCAACAATTGTTACGCTTGATGCCTGGATGGTCATTGACTCTCCCGATTCTGAACGATGGATCTGGGTAAGAGTTGAATTTGACGCCTCGCTTAATACTATTGAGGAGCAATTCCTGGCGAGGGATTCCTACCGACAGCAGGAGTTGCACTCACTGGAGGATTGTTTCGACTACTACGAGGGTAGATTTGCGAAATAATAATCCCTGCCAGATTTTGGCAATTACGGCCTATACCTTTGCCCCCAGAAACCAATCAAAGACACATCATGGACAACAAGAAGCTCAAAGAGGGCATGCTTGCCCTTCAACTCGAAGATGAGGCTTGGAAAGAACTCTCCCGTGACATCCCCTGGACGGAGGACATGCTCGAAAGGTACAAGGATAAGGTGGAATGGGAGGCAGTCTGCCACAATAGCGACATCCATTGGAATGTAGCCATGCTCGAGAAGTTCCGAAAGCAGATCGAGTGGACTGCCTTGAGCAATACCAGACAGGTATCACTTCTCACACCGGAAATCGTCGGCCAGTTCAAGACATGTTGGGACTGGACAGTCCTCTCTGGCAACGAAGAACTGCCTCTGGAGACTATTGAGGCGATGGCCGACTACATCAACTGGAAGGAACTCGTTAACCGTTATGACCGGCACAATGTCTTCGGTTCCGCATTCTTCGACCGTTTCGCCGAGTACATCCCTGCATCGGCACTCAAGGATTCACGGTTGTGGAATGCACTTGTTGATGAGAAGATAAAGGCACTTCAAAAGAACTTCGCCAATATCTGAGTAATTTGCTACTTTTTACAAAACTGCCACATTTTGGCAATTATTATCCCTATCTTTGCATTCAGAAAACATGATATAAGAGTTAAAGAGCTAAGGGCCGCCGCAGGGATGTGCAGGCCCTTTTACACAGAATCATCATCAAGATCAGAGATATGGCAAAGAATTATTTCAACAGGTACGTCTGGCTAATTGACACCATCAACCGTCATGGGCACATCACCAGGGAAGAGATCAGTCGGCTCTGGATGCGGTCATCGCTCAACGATACGGGAGAGGAACTGTACGAGCGGACTTTCCATAACCATCGGGAGGCCATTCTGGATACTTTTGGGATTGAGATCAAGTGTGACCGGTCGCTGGGGTACTACATCGCAAACTCCGATGACCTGGAAGGCGACGGCATCCGCCAGTGGCTGCTGGAGTCTTTGTCGATGAACAACCTGCTGAACGAGAGTTCCGACATGCGTGACTGGATCCTCTTCGAGAAGATTCCCTCCAGCCAGAAATGGCTTCCGGTCATCGTGAACGCCATGCGCGACAAGAAGACCGTCGAAGTTACCTACCAGAGTTTCTGGCGGAGCGAGCCTAGTACATTCATCCTGCACCCCTATTGTCTGAAGCTTTTCAAACAACGCTGGTATGTGCTGGGAAGGAGCGATGGGTATGAATCTCTCCGGATCTATGCCCTGGATGAGCGGATGAAGAATGTCGTTCCCCAGAAGAAAGTCCTGAAGATGCCCGCGAAGTTCAACGCCGGAGAATTCTTTGGCAAGTACTTCGGAGTCATCCTCGATGACAGGAAACCCTCCCCCGTCAAGATCAAGGTCGTGTCCGACCAGGTGAGGTATATTGATTCCCTGCCGCTACACGGCACTCAGAAGCTCATTGAAGAGACGCCCGAATATGGCATCTTTGAGTATTATCTTGTGCCCACCTACGATTTCCGCCAGGAACTCCTGAGCCATGGTCCGGACGTTGAAGTCCTCGAACCGGAAGAGCTTCGTGACGAGATCAAGGCTGACATCGCCCGGATGTTCAAGAACTACGGTCTATGAGAGATTTCGCCGCGATAGATTTCGAGACGGCCAACGAGTGTCCGAGCAGCGTCTGCAGTGTAGGCGTAGTCGTCGTACGGGACGGGAAGATTGTGGACCGGTTCTACAGCCTGATCCATCCGGAGCCGGAATACTACCAATGGTTCTGCCGGCAGGTCCACGGCCTTGGCCCTGAAGATACGGAAGAGGCACCCGTCTTCCCTTTCGTCTGGAAGAAGATAGAGCCTCTTATCGAGGGACTGCCGCTGGTCGCGCATAACAGTCCCTTTGATGAGGGCTGCCTCAGGCAGGTGTTCCGCGTCTATCAGATGGACTATCCGGACTATGAATTCCACGACACGCTGTGGGCATCGAGACGATTCTATGGAAGGAGGCTCCCGAACCACCAGCTCCAGACCGTCGCCGCCGCCTGCGGCTACGACCTCACGAACCACCACCATGCTCTTGCCGATGCAGAAGCATGCGCTTATATTGCAATGAATTTACTTTGAGCCAAGGGAAGTGAAGAACTGCGCTGAATTATAGATTGCTTGCTTTCGGTTACAGAAATTAATATCTGCATCGGAAAACAGAATCTGCTAGTAAAGTACCTTCTCGAAGATGACCAGTTCAATGTTGGGAATCCCATTAAAATCACAAGGAACGCTACCGGCTTCACGATAACCCAGGGAAGGATACATCTTCCGTGCAACGCTATTGACAGCATTGGTATCGAGCCGTAAGACAGTGCACCCGTTCCGTCGTGCATACTCCTCATAGAAAGCCACAAAAGAACGGCCTATCCCCTTCCCCTTGCAGGCCGGATCCACGGTCAGGGTATGAAGGACCATCACCTCATCGTCTGAAGCGGGGTATATCCATTGCCCGCGCCCATACTCCGGCAGCTGATGCCGGTTGATGATGGCCGATGCCACGACCCGTCCATCCAGTTCACAGACAAAGAGATCATGCCGTCCCAAAGCCGCTTCCGCCGTTGCCCGGACCGGATATATGGATCGCACCCATCCGATGCGGACTAGGCCCTCCTGCTCCATCCTGTGAATCCGGTCATAAATGCTGGCAACGGCATCTATGTCGCTATGTGTTGCATGTCGGAACATAGAATTTCAAAATATTATGCCTCCAAATTATCCTTTGTGACCTTGATATACTCCATGGTCTTAAAACGTTCAGATTTATCTGACTTTCAAAGGTAGTGGTTTTCGGCCATTTCATCAGTATGGTGATTTGTTATGCGATACAAGCAAGCCGAAAAATGCGTAAATTTGAGCCATGGAATACCTGTCAAAGCAACGATACGATGAGATCGCAGCCGAGCTGAAGCATTTGATCAACGAGGTTTACCCCAAGGTGCAGGACGAACTCGCAGAAGCCAGCGCCCAGGGCGACCGAAGCGATAATGCGGGATACCGTGAAGCAAGACGGATCCAGGCGAAGACCATCAGCCGTATCCGTTTCCTGCAGAAGGTCCTGGAGCATTCACGCGTGATCACCACCGATGCCCTCCCCAAAGACAGGGTCAGCCTGTTGAGCCGGGTCGAATTCACGAACCTCGCGACGAATGCCCGCATGAGATTCGAGATCGTCTGCCCTCACGAGATGGACCTCGAAGCTGGTAAAATTTCGCTGAAATCCCCGATCGGCGCCGCCCTGATGGGCAAGAAGGTGGGCGAAATCGCCGAGGCCAGGGTCCCCTCCGGGATCCTGCGACTGAGAATCGAAAGCATCACCTTCGACTGAGTGTGATCAATACTGCGGCGGGACCTTCCGAGTTGATTGACATGGGCTCGTGAAGGGAAACCATTCACCTTATATCCTCTCAACGTAGAAACTCACCGGTCTGAAGCCGTCGTTACAGCTGATCATGGCGCTCATCGGATTCTTCATCCATCCGTCATAGAAGTTACCCTCGCCCCGAGCCAGTGCCTCTACGAATTCCCGCATGGAACTCCAAGCCGAAGGGCACATCCCCTCCGGGCATCGGCCGTCAATCGAAATCCACTCCTGCCCCTCCACCACATCGCAGGCGTGTTCGATCGGGTTCTCGTATTTCGCCATCAAATCCGGATACGAAGCCTTCCTGACGGCCGTGATTCTGATTTTCATATGAATCGTTCAATTACTTGTTAATACCGGACTCATGGTACAAATATACACAGAAAAGCTCACAAGCACTTGCGATTATTCCGATGCTGATGCAGAATTCTGTTCCCGGTCTTGTCATTATGCGTTGTTTTACCACCAAGGTCGGAGCATGATCTTGCTTATCTCCCGCCGGGCTTTCCTGCCTTCCGGCACGGGATAGAGCGGGTAAACGTGGCCGAATTTCCCGGCGGTATGCAGCGCCGCGTCTACGCCGGCCTCCCGGAGTTTCCGCTCCGTTTTGATGATGTCCGTGTAGAGGACGTCGTAGGTTCCTGAGTACAGGTCGGTCGGGGGCAGTCCGTGCATATCGCCATAAAGCGGAGACACCATCGGATCCTTCTCGTCCAGACCGTCAGCCCAGGCGTGGCCGCACGCCCGGCATGCGTCCACATGAAGCCAGGTGTCCTTGTCCTGTAGGGATTCGTCCCCGCCACAGATATCCACGAACGGGGAGATCAGGATCAGGCGGCCCGGTACGGGAAGTCCGGCGTCCCGCGCTTCCTGGGCCAGCGACAGGGCAAATCCTCCGCCCGCGCTGTCTCCCGCAACGACGACCCGTCCGGCGGGCACACGCTTTACCAAGTCCGCATACAAATCCAGGACGAGCCTGTGCGCTTCCAAGGCCGTGTGCAGGGGCAGGAGCGGATAATTGGGCGCGACCAGGCCGCATCATAAGCTGTGATTACGAACTGCATAACAGATTGTTTACTAGAAGACAAAGGTGTAGCCAATGCCGAGCGTATGACAGGCGCCTGTCAGGCCTCCCTTGTCATAGAGATGATACATATAGAAGAAGTCCAGCGAATGGCCGCCGCCGAGGCTGATTTCCGTTCCGGCATAATGCAGGGAGCGGACCCATCCTTTGCCGTCGAGACTGCCGAAGATTTCATACATCAGGTACGGGGTGAAAGCGCTGTCGGGAGCCTTGTATTGCCCGCGGAGACGGGTTCGGAGGGTATTGCTGAATGATTTGGCCCCCGGGTTGAAGGCCAGCTCGTATTTCTCGCGAAGGGCGACGGCAAGGCCTTCGCGCTTCAGCGTTTCCGTGAAGCACAGGACCGCTTTGTGCTGGACCATGTTCCCGGCTGAAGGGATGCTCCAATACTCGTAGCTCAAGTCTCCCTTGAGCCAGTTGTTGAAGTTGTAACCTGCGCCGGCCATGGAGAACCAGCATTCCGTACTGCGGATACTGTCGAACGAACGGTGCTCAAGACGGGCCATCAGGTACGGCGCCCCGAAGGATTTCACAACCTGGATGCTGCTCCAGCTACCCAGGTCAGAGACAGCCTGCGCACTTGCCGGAAGGGAGAAGACGAGCAGTGCAGATAAGGTGGCGAAAATGATCTTTTTCATATGCGTATGCCGTTATTCCTGCTCGTCTACAAGTGAGGTCGTGACGCGGACAGTGACAGTGCTGTCGTAGCAGCTGAACATCCGGTCCACATCTTCTTTCCTGCGGATTTTGGTAAAGAGGCTCACCACCGGGACGATCACGAGGCCCAGCACCATGGAGAGCACGCCGGCGTTGATCGGAGAGGTGAAATACGGACTGATGAAAGTCTTACCCGTGAAAGTACAGTACATACATCCGCACATCACGGCGACGCCCGTGATGAAGGAAGCCCAAACCGAAGCCGGAGTCGTACGCTTCCAGTAGAGGCCATATAGGAACGGGGCGAGGAACGCTCCTGCCAACGCACCCCAGGAAATACCCATCAGCTGGGCGATGAAGGTCACGGAACTCTTGGCCTGGATGATGGCCAGGACCGAGGAGACGACGATGAAGAAAAGCACCAGCAGACGGATCCACAGCAACTTGGTCCGTTCTTTCAGGCGGGCTCCCCTGCAGACCTTGGCCAGTGCCGGATCGATGATGTCCAGCGTAAGGGTGGAACCGGAAGTGAGCACCAGCGAGGAAAGGGTGGACATGGAGGCCGAAAGCACCAGGATGATAACGACGCCGATCATCAGGTCGGGCAGAGACGCAAGCATGGACGGGACGATGCTGTCGTAGACCGGCGTGCCCGCCGCCGTATATTCGATGTTCTGGCCATAGAGCCGGCCGAAGCCGCCGAGGAAATAGCATCCGCCGGCCACGATGATGGCGAAAAGCGTGGAAATGACCGTACCCTTGCGGATGGCGGCCTCGCTGCGGATGGCGTAGAATTTACCGACCATCTGCGGAAGCCCCCAGGTCCCGAGGGAAGTCAGCAGCACTACGCCCAGTAGATAAATGGGCTGCGGCCCCAGGAATGACACGAACGCGCCCCCCAGCGCGGGAGCCGACTCGGAGGGGATCTGAGAGAGACTCTCTACCGCTGCGGTGAAGCCGCCGTTGCCGGCCAGGACGGACGCGATCACGGCGCAGATACCGACCAGCATGATCAATCCCTGGATGAAATCGTTCACCGCCGTGGCCATATACCCCCCGACCAGGACATACACGCCGGTCAGCACCGCCATGCCCAGCACGCACCACAGGTAATCAACGTTGAAGGCCATGCTGAACAGCCGGGAGAGGCCGTTATACAGGGAAGCGGTATAAGGGATGAGGAAAATGAACACGATGACGGATGCGGCGACCTTGAGATAACCGCTGAAGAAACGCTTCCCGAAGAAATCGGGCATCGTCGCACTCTGCAGATGCTGCGTCATCAGACGGGTCCGGCGCCCCAGGATACGCCAGGCCAGCAACGAACCGATCAGGGCGTTGCCGATACCGATCCAGGTCGCGGCCAGACCATACTTCCAGCCGAACTGTCCGGCGTATCCGACAAAGATGACTGCCGAAAAATAAGAGGTACCAAAGGCAAAGGCGGTAAGCCAGGAGCCGACGTTGCGTCCGCCCAGCACAAAACCTACGACATCAGAGGCGGTCCTTCGGCAATAAATGCCGACACCGATCATTACGGCAAAAAAGAGGACCAGGAGAATACACTTTACTAACATGCCGTAAAGTTAGTAAAATGATTTTAAAGAAATTGTATATCGCAGGTTTATTGCCGTAAAAAGCCTCGGCGCCGCTAATAGGTGTGCATGCTGTTGATATGCGCGGATGGGAGGTAATTGATTCCCCACCAGCAGATTTGCAGACAGACAAGGGAGAACAGCAGGATCCAGCAGGCGGTCCGCCATTCGGCGGGCCGCGCCTTGCGGAAATGGAGATAGACCAGGTAGCAGAGCCAGGTGATGGCCGCCCAGGTCTCTTTCGGATCCCAGGCCCAGTAGTGCCCCCAGGCCTCCTTGGCCCAGAGGGCGCCGAACAACATTCCGAAAGTCAGGAACGCCAATCCGACATACACCAGGTTGTCCGTGATGTTCATATCCACCTCCGAGGCCTTTTTCCGGAAGAACAGCAGATACACCGCCATCAACGTCGCCGCTCCCAGCATCGCATAGGAGAACATATAGACAATCACGTGCGGTGCAAACCAGGGGCTCTGGAGAGCCGGCATCAAGGTCTTGGAGTGGATGCCCGGCTTGAGCAGGTTCACGCAGATGAACACCAGGGACAGCACGGTGCTGAACGACAGGATCCATTTGTAGCGCCACCGGCCATATACGATGATGCCTGCCAGCGGAAGGAAGAAGGAATACCAGAGCCGCGTCTCCCCCATCGTCTTGAGCGGCGGGCGCTCCAGAGAAATCCACATTCCCAGGATGAACGCGAAAAAGATGAGCAGCCCCGCCAGCGTGAAAGCATAGACAAGGGCCGAACGGCCTTTCCAGGCAAAGAAGGCCCCGGACGCCCAGCACAGGACCGCCCCGAGAGCAAACCAGACAAACAAATCCCAACTCATACCTTCTTCGTTTTAGGAGCCATGAAAAACATCAGGCAGGCGGCGCCTGCGAGCATCAGGAAGATACCCAGGTACACGGCCGGGAGCCAAGGGTCACGCACCAGCATGAACACACTGTACTCGCTCTCGGGCCCGCGCCGGGCGTCATAGTCGTACTGATAGATCTTCCAGCCGTTCACCTTCAGCGGCTTGTTCACGTCCACGGTCCCGCTGACACTCTTGCCATCCTCCGTATAGACCGTAATATCGGAAGCGAAACGCTTGGGTGATCCATCTTCGTAAACATCCATGATGAAGCGGTGCAGTTCGATGGCCAGACCCGGTTCCTGTCCGTTCCCGGCCTCGTCCACTGCCCGCCATTCCGGGCTGTCCCCGTGGACCGTCATCTCGAGTTGCTTCAGGTCGGCGCTGCCGAGCGTGGCGCAGGTGACGGCCAGGAAGACGCCCAGATGATTGATGATGAACGGAATCTCACGCCATTTCCAGCGCAGCAGGTGGTTCAGCGTGGCAAGCCCAGCGATGACCATCATCCAGGTCCAGATCAGCACGAAGGGCCAGAACTGCAGCATCTGGGACAGCCAGGGGATACCGCCCTGCCGGGTCTGCGGCGTCAGACCCATCAAGATGGTGAGCCCGACCGCATAACACAGGCAAGGGATGGCCGCCTGGAAGTGCATCATCCATTCGAAGGCATAGACTTTCCGGCGAAGCAGGTACATCGCGCCGACGAGCGCGAGCAGCAGTGCGAGCATGACATAATTGACCGGAGCGGCGAAAAGGTCCCAGTTAATGGGACCGATGGTCGCCTGCAACAGCAGGCCCGCAACAAGAAGACCCCCTCCGACGAGGAAGCCTTCCTTCAAGTTCCAGGGTTTCTTCCACATTAGTAATCAAGCAGTTTCCCATTCTCCTTGGCGATCGAGATCCATTGGGGAACGATGTTTTCCATGAAAGCTTCCTTCTTGGTCCGCATGCCTTCCATATCCAGGCCGATATACGCCTGTGCCTTGGCCTTGGTGGATATGTCGGGCATCGGGACATCGCCCGCGTAGCCGTGCTTGGCGAGGACCTTTGCAATCTGGAGGCGTGCTTCCTGTGCATAGGTGATGCCATTGCCCATCAGTCGAAGCACTTCCTGGGGAGCATGGAATGACGCGCCGTGGGAGGCGACGGCATAATCCCAACGCCACTGGCTTTTGCGAATGTTCTGGAGGGCATCTTTCATTTCGGCTTCCGTCGCACCCTTGTCCCAGGCGAACTTGGCCTCGATATGCGCCTTGGCCAGGATGTCTTCCAGCTGGTTGCGCACCTCCAGGCATTTCTCCTGACGCTCATAGACATTCTGGCGGAGGGTTTCTTCGCTTTCACGGTGGCACACCAGGCAGGTGCGGTCCATCTTGGCAAGCGGGCTCTGGATGTGATGGTCGGAATACTTCACACCGCCGTCGGCCACATAAGGCATGTGGCAGTCGGCGCAGGTGACGCCACGCTGGCCGTGGATGCCCTGCAGGGAGGTTTCATAGCCGGGGTGCTGGGCTTTGAGAATGGGAGCCTTGGAAAGCGTGTGGATGTAATCGGCATAACCCATTTCATCATAGTACTTCTCGGCATCCTCCAACGTCAAGCCGTATTTCCAGGGGAAGGTAAGGTACTGGTCCTTCTCGGGCGTTTCCGGATAATCGTGGAAATAGTACTCCACGTGGCACTGGGCACAAACCAGCGAACGCATCTCATTGTGCGTAGCCTTGTCCACGTCCTTGCCCATGCTCGCAAAAGCTTCGCGGAGGGCGGGCCGGCTGATGTGCAGGTCCATGGTCTCGGAATCGTGGCAGTCGCTGCAGCCGATGGGGTTGACCACATCGGCGCCCCACTTGGCCCAATTGGCCTTGTAGAACTCGGCCGGACCCACTTCTTCCATCAGACGGGGCACATCCGGTCCCTTGCAGGTCCAGCAGGTACCGGGCTGGTTGGAACCGTCGGTGACCGTCGTAGGGAAACCGGTACGGAGGATCTCCCGATGGTCTTCCAGCGCATGGAAATGGCCCCGGGGCGAATTGTAGTCCCAGGAGAAAGCATAACCCGCCCACAAGATGACCATGTTGGGACGTTCTTCCAGGACATCCTGGATATCGGAAGACATGTACTTGGAGCGGAAGTCCGTCTCTTCCGTCGCCTTCCAGGTTTCGTACTCGCGGGGGAAGTCGCTCTTGAACTTCTGGTTCTGGGCGACGATGCCCTGCATGGGATTCTTGCGGTTGTTGAAGATGCTGGCCACCTCGGCGCGGCGCTCCATCAAGGCGGACACCACCAGTCCCAGGAAGAAGACGGCGACCATGGATGCGCCGAATATCAACCAGCTATGCAAGGGTTTCAGTTTCTTATCGCTCATATCTCGTTTTTATTTATTTTCCGTGAAGATGTCCGTGGGGAGATTTGTGACCGATGGCTTTCTGCAGCCATTCCGGAACCGGGGAGTCCGGGAAAGGGACCTTGGCATCGACGGCGGCGGACAAACTGTTCTTCCCGCCGTGCGGGACGTCCCTGTGGCAATCCCAGCAGGCCTTCCCTTCCCCGTCTTCCGTCATCTTGAAATCCATCTTGCCCAGGTCGACCATTTCCGTGGTAAGTTCCGTATGGCAGCGGATGCAGTTGTTCATGATGACTTGCGCGCTGGGATCTTTGGCGGCGGGCACCTGCGGCTCGCCGAAAGTCAGGAAAGCAACCGTATGCTTCATCCCGTCAAGGCCTTTGAAGGCATACTTGCGCGCTACGTTCTCGTGGGGGACGTGGCAGTCGTTGCAGGTTACCGTCTCGCCGCGGCCGTGGGAGGAATGAAGCCACGTAGCATAATATGGTTGCATGATATGACAGTTCACGCAGGCCGACGGATCGTCACCCACCAGATACGTGTGGAAACGCATCATATACAGGAAAAGACATCCGCAACCAACGAAAACACCCGCAAGGATCAGCAGAAGAATCTTATGCCATCTATTCATCCGTGTCATCAATGCTGTGGTTCTTTTACAAAGTTAATTCTTTTTCCCCGGATTCGCAACAATTATCAATCCATCCGGCGAGCCTGGTATCGTTTCAGTAGATGCGATAGTCTCCCATTTTTTAGAACAAATTGTTTATTTTTGCTTTTCAAAGCGTGTTACATTTCTGTTCAGCATTCACGAAATAATAAATGAAGACATTCAACATACGACCCGCCAGGTCCGATGAAACCGGTCTCGTCCTTGATTTCATCAAGAAGTTAGCCGCCTATGAGCGATGTGCGGATGATGTCGTCGCGGACGAAGCCACCCTCTATCATTCCTTATTTGTGGAGCGCTCCGCCGAGGTCGTTTTCGGCGAGGAGGACGGCGAGGTCGTCGGTTTTGCCCTTTTCTTCCATAACTTCTCCACCTTCGTAGGGCGCAAGGGGATGTATCTGGAGGATCTGTTCATCCTTCCGGAGAAACGCGGACTCGGCTATGGGAAAGCGCTTCTGAAATATGTAGCGGAACTGGCTGTCGAACGCGGCTGCGGCCGCATGGAATGGATCTGTCTCGACTGGAACGAATCCGCCTTGTCGGTTTACCATTCCATCGGTGCCCGTCCCCTGTCCGACTGGACCGTCCAGCGGCTGGAAGAGCCGGCCTTGAAACTATTTGCCGCTCTTGCCCGTGGGACTGAGGCCGAAGCGACGCTTAAATGATTTTGAAAAATAAGAGACGGAATTCCAGCCGGTCGCGTCGGCGACTTCGGAGACCGTCATCTGCCCCTCCAGAAGCAATCGTTCCGCCGACAAGAGGCGGACTTCATTCAACAGTTGCTTCGGACTTTCTCCCGTCACCTCCCGCACGCGCTTGAACAATTGCGAACGGGACATTCCCATCATCGAAGCAAGCGCCGCCACGTTGAAACGTTCATCGGACATCCGCTGCTGGAAGATAGCGAACAAGCGGTCGGTAAATTCCTTGTCTTCCTTCGTCAAAGGCCCAGCCCCCCCTTCCGGCTGACCCTCGTCCGGAAGTTGCAGCAAGGCCCGAACCCGCGGCATCGCCGAACGGATTTCCTGCATGGCGCGAAGCGCCCGCTCCAGTTGCACCCGGCTCTCGGCAGAAAGATCCTTCCGGCTGGCCAGGGTGTCCAGCGCATCTCCGATCCGGGAGACGGGAGGCAGGAGTTCCTTGAACTGCTGCGAGAGCGTGGCGTGCTGCTCGCGGATGTCGTAGATCAAGTCAATCTTGTTGCGCAGGGACCGTCGGACCATTCTCCAGAAGCGATTCCGCTGTACCAATGCGATGATAATCACCGCAATCAGGGTGACTATCGCCAGCGACAAGAGAATCTGCAGAGAGTGGACCATCGATTTAATATGAATGTAAGTTTGAACAAATTTACAAAAGAAATAGATTTTTTTCCAAAAGATTGAATAGTTATATGCCTATATTTGATATTTGAAAATACGTGTACATGAAGAAAATCCCCCTTTACCTCCAGATCCTGGTCGCGCTCGTGCTGGGCATTCTCGCCGGGACCTTCCTGCCGGAGAGTACCCGCTACTATTCCTGGATCGGCACCCTGTTCATGAACGCCCTCTGTATGCTGATCGTTCCGATCATCCTCTTTTCGGTGTCGCTCAGCGTCGCGGACATCCGCGCCGGAGGTACCGGCGGACTCAAACGAATCGGCACGAAGACGGTCTTATGGTATGTCCTGACCATGCTGCTTGCCATCGTGACGGGCCTGTTGCTGGTCCGTCTGATCCAGCCGGGCCGGGGTATCACTGTCGCCCCTGGGGAAGTTCCGGATCTGGTCACCTCCACGACGGTCCAGGACATCATCTCAGGATTCATCCCCTCGAATATTTTCTATGCCTTTGCGCATAACAATACGATTCCGGTCATCTTCCTGGCCCTGGTTCTCGGGATAGCCGTCCCCACGCTGGGCGAAAAGTCCCGCGGGGTGCTCACGGATTTCATGCGTGCCGGCTACGAGTTGACGATGAAGGTTACGCGGGTCGTGATCTCCCTCGCACCCATCGGCATCTTCGCCATCGTCGCCGGGCAGTTCGCCCTGATCGAGAATGTACTGCTGATGCTGCGCAATATGCTCCTATATGTCGTCACCGTCGCCGCCGGGCTGGTGATACACACCTTGATCACGCTCCCGATCCTGCTCCGGGTGGTCGGCAAAGTTCGTCCCTGGGCTCACCTGCGCAACATGTCCCTGCCGATGGTGACCGCCTTCTCCACCGCCTCTTCCGGCGCGACGATTCCGCTGACGCTGGAGGCCGTGGAGAAGAAAGACGGAGTCTCGCGCCGGATTGCCGATTTCGTCATCTCGCTCGGCGCAACCGTCAATATGAACGGTGCTGCGCTGCTCGAGTGCGTAGCCGTCATCTTCATCGCGCAGGTGTACGGCATCGAATTGACCTTGGTGCAGATGATCACGATCAGTTTCCTGTCGCTGATCTGCGCCATCGGTTCCGCCGGCATCCCCATGTCGGCGATGGTGATGATGGCGATCATCCTGAGCGCCGTCGGCCTGCCGGTCGAAGGCATCGGCCTGGTCATCGGCGTAGACCGCATCCTGGACATGTGCCGTACCGCCGTGAACGTGTACGGCGACACTTGCATTGCCGTCCTTGTGGCAAAATCCGAAAAAGAAACTTTAACAATCGACTTAAAGTAAACTTTATTTTCATGTTCAACAAACCCAAACTTTTCTTCCTCGCATGCCTGTTATTCGCCGCAGCGCTGCCTTCCAGTGCTGCGGACAATCTGCTGAAAGGAACCATTCTCGACGCCAGGACACGCCAGCCGCTCGTCGGCGCCTTCGTGGCACTGCAAGATCATTCGACCGGCACCGCTACGGACCTGGATGGCGCGTTCAGTTTGAATCTTCCGGCACTTCCGACCGGCATCGAGGTAAGCTTCATCGGGTACCAGACCCAATTGATGGTTATCGAGAAGATCGGTGATCCCATCACCATCCTCCTGGAGGAAGACGGCCAGCAATTGGAAGAAGTCATCGTCCTGGGCTACGCCAAAACGACCAAGAATGCGATGACCAGCGCCGTCAGCACCATCCAGTCGGAATCGTTGGAGAACATCCAGTCCTCCGACATCAACGGCAAGATCCAGGGTGCGGTCCCCGGCCTGCTCATTTCCAGCAACGCCGGCATCCCGGGCTCCTCCTCGATGGTCCGCCTGCGCGGCGCCACGTCCATCACGGCGGCCAACACCCCTATCTACATCGTGGACGGCGTTTTCGTCAGCACGGACAACCCCGGGCGCACCGACCTCGGCGGCCTGGCCATCGACCCCCTGGCAGATATCAATCCGGATGACATCCTGTCCATCACGGTCCTCAAAGATGCGAGTGCCACGGCAGCCTACGGTGCACGTGCCGCCAACGGAGTCATCATCATCAATACCAAGCGCGGCAGCTACAACCAGCGCACCCAGGTGAACTTCAAGGCCCAGGTCGGCGTCAGCAAAGCCGCCAATCTCTGGGAACTCGTCACCGGTCCGGAACATGCCGAGATCGTGAACCAAGCCTGGATCAATGACGGCAAGAATCCGGATCTCCGCCCGTTCCGTCCGGCATCCGAGGCCGTCAGCGGTTATCCCGCATACGGCTCGCCGGAGGAACAGATCACGGTCGACCGGCTCTCCGATATCTTCCGCACCGCCCTGCAGCAGACCTACAACCTCTCCGTCACCAGCGGCAACGAGACGACAAGTTTCTACATCGGCGGTGAATATACCAACGAGGATTCCACCCTGAAACTGATTGATTTCGAACGGATGAGCCTGCGTTTCAACCTGGACCACCAGCTCCGCCCCAGCCTCAAACTCAGTACGAGCAACGCGGTGGTCTATACGAAACGCCACCTGATGCGGGTCGGAGACGGTCCGGCAGGCCTGTTCCAGGCGGCGCTGCACACCCCGACTTTCCAACCCGTCTTCAAAGAGGACGGTTCCTACAACAAGCCCGTCTCCTTCGACAATCACCAGGCCATCCTGGACAACTGGAACGGCGGTTCGAACAACTTCCGGATCACCAACAGCCTCTCCCTGACCTGGGATATCGCCGAGGGCATCAGCTGGAAATCCTCCTTCAGCAACGACCGGACCATCTATCTCGAGCGCTTCTACTACAATACCAACCTCATCTACGGCCAGCCCAACGGCGCAGGCGTGGAAGGATCCAACACCTCGAATGTCTTCTCGTTCGAGCATCTGCTCAACTTCTACCGCAGTTTCCGCTCCCGGTTGACTCTTTCCGCCTTCCTGGGCAACTCCTTCCAATATACCCTCGTCAACAGCTCCTACATCAACGGCAAGGACTACCCGAGCGATCAGTTGACCCGCCTCGTTTCTTCCGCGAACCAGACCGGCACCTCGACGGGCACCTCCTCCTCGCTGCTGTCTTTCTTCGGTGGAGCCAACCTGTCTTATGACAGCCGTTATAGCCTCGACTTCACGATGCGCGCGGACGGCTCTTCCCGCGTAGGCAAGAACAACCGCTTCGGCTACTTCCCCGCCGTCGGCGTGGCCTGGAACATCACCAACGAGCATTTCTTCCCCTGGAAAGAAACTTTCAGCAGCCTGAAACTCAAGGCCAGCATCGGCCTGGGCGGCAATGAGAACATCGGCGATTTCTCCTCCCTCGCCCTCTGGAGCGGCGGCGCCAACTACAACGGAGAAGCCGGCCTCTCCCCCGAACAGCTCGGTAATCCCGGCCTCAAATGGGAGACGACCCGCCAGTGGAATGTCGGCCTCAATGCTTCCCTATGGCACCAGCGGGTGGACATCGAGTTGAACTACTACGACAAATACACCTACGACCTGCTGCTCGCCCGAACCGTGCCCTGGAAGACCGGTTTCACCTCCATCGTGGACAACTCCGGCGAGATCAGCAACCGCGGCATCGAATTCTCCCTGAGCACGGTCAATATCACCAAGAAGAACTTCAGCTGGAAGACCATCTTCACGCTGGCCCACAACCGCAACCGCATCGAGAAACTGACCACCGACGTGACTGGCAACTACACGCCGTTCAAACTCTTTGAAGGCTACCCGCTCTATTCGATGTGGGTCTACGAGTACAAAGGCGTCGATCCCCAGACGGGAGATGCCATCTACGACGATGCCAACGGTGACGGCAAGATCACCGTTGCCGACAAAAAGGTGGTCGGCGACGCCTGGCCGGTCATCGAAGGTATGCTGCGCAACACGTTCACCTTCGGCCCCGTCGCGCTCGACATTAACTTCTACTACAAATACGGCAACAAGGTGTTCAACTACACCCGTATGTTCCTGGAGTCCGGCGGCACACGCGGTATCACCCGCTCGATGCAGAAAAGCTCCGTCAACTATTGGAAAAAACCCGGAGACACCAATGTCCTTCCGCGTCCGAAGAGTTCGGCCAATGCGGACGGAAGTTTCAACTATGAAGGCCAGAGCAGCCGCGTGGTCGAGGACGGATCCTTCATCCGCCTGAAGAACGTTTCGCTCGCCTACACGCTTCCCGCTTCGTTCGTCAAGAAGATCGGCCTCCAGCGAGCCTCCGTCAACGTAACCGGCGCAAACCTTCTTCTGCTGACCAGGTATTCCGGACCAGATCCGGAAGTCAACGTGAACCGCGGCGGCGTCAACGGCCTCGTCCAGGGCATGGACTTCGGCATGCCGCCGCAGCCCCTCTCCCTGACCCTTGGCATCAATATCACTTTCTAACTGTCGGCCATCATGAAAAACACACGCATATTCATCCTGCTCTGCGGCATCCTGGCCGTCACTTCCTGCCTGGACCAGACACCCATCGAGTCCATTCCCGCCGACGGCGTGGTCAGCGACCTGAAATCCGCCCAGGTCGCACTGATCGGCGCCTATGATGCCGCCCAGACCTACGAGAGCTATCTGGTCGTCACGATGAACTACGCTTCGGACAATGTCGTCCTATTCTCCGGCCAGGCCGTCGTCATCCCCCAGTTCAAAGCCGCCGGCACTTCAGGTTGGGATCCGACTGCCGGAGGCGGTTTCGGCGACTATTATTTCGGCATCAATCAAGCAAATACAATTATTCATTACCTCCCGGGCATTGCCGGGGATGAGACACAAAAGAACAACATCCTCGCGCAAGCTTATTTCCTCCGCGCCCTTGCTTATTTCGACCTGGCCCGCACCTATGGCGGCGTCCAGCTGGTCCTGGAGCCCTCTGAATCCCCGGACAACGGAAAAGGCATCAAGAAAAGCACCTGTGAAGAAGTCCTGAGACAGGTCAAGGCCGACCTGACACAGGCGGAGGCCCTTTTCGACGAGAGCCTGTCCACCAAGGCCAAGGCTTCGATCTGGGCCGTTTTCGCCCTCAAGGCGCGGGTATGCCTGTACCTGAAGGAATGGGATGCGGCGGTCGAATACGCCTCCCGCGTGATCGGCAGCAAACGCTTCTCCCTGACCCCGGAAGTGTCCGGATTCTTCGAGAACGCCCTGAGCAGCGAGTCGATCTTCGAGCTGGTCTTCAGCAGTGCCGACCGCCTGCCTTTCTTCACTTACTACCTGCCCTCGGACAAGGGCGGACGACTGGACTACATTCCGGAACCGGAATTCGTCGGGGAACTGCTGGACCCGGCGAAAGGCGGCAAACGCGCCCAGTTGATCTATGACAAGGGCGACGGCGTCTATGCCATTGCCGAATACGCCAAACAGGATGGTTCGAGCTCAATCCAGGTCCTCCGGCTGGCCGAACAGTACCTGATCCGCGCAGAGGCCCTCCTCCACCGGGCTACGCCGGATGTGGCGCTCGCCCGCGAAGACCTGAATGTCATCCGCCGCCGCGCCGGCCTGGAAGACCTGACCCTGGACGATCCGTCCGCACTGTTGATGCAGGTCGAAACCGAGCGCCGTTATGAACTGGCTTTCGACGGCCACCGCTTCAACGACATCGTCCGCACCGGACGGGCCGCGGAAGTGTTCGGCGCCTACGACAGCGCATTCACCAACTCCGACTACTGGGTACTCCCCTTCCCGAACAACGCGATACTCGCCGACGACGATCTTGAACAAAACCACGGTTATTAATTCCTCTCATATGCGCAAATTGATCACCCTCCTTGCAGGCCTGTCGCTCTGCCTCGGCCTCTTCGCCCAGAATCCAACGGCCGTAGACTTGTCCGTGACGCGTCACGGGCCCGAACACGGCTCGCTCGTCATCATCGGCGGCGGCACCGTCACCGACGAAATCTGGGACCGTTTCATCGAACTGGCCGGCGGCCCGGACGCACGTATCGTCGTGATCACGAATGCCTCCGGCTCGGACGACTTCCACACGACCGCCATCGAGACACTGAGCTCTCGCCTCGGCGCGAACAAGGTCAGCCGCCTTCACCTCTCGACCATCGACGAGGCCAATGATGAGAAGAACCTTTCCGAACTTCGCCGCGCGACGGGCATCTATTTTACCGGAGGCCGCCAATGGCGCATCGCGGAAGTCTACCTCAATACCAAAGTCCACCGGGAGTGCTTCGCGCTCCTGGCCCGGGGCGGCGTGATCGCCGGTTCATCCGCGGGCGCCAGCATCCAGGGCTCCCTGCTGTGGCGCGGCGACACCCGCGGCGCACAGCACCTGATCGGCGACCATACCCAGGGCCTGGGTTTCCTGAAGCTTTCCGCCATCGACCAGCATATCCTGGTGCGCAACCGCCAGCACGATCTGGACGCATTCATCAAGGCGGCCCCGGAATTCATCGGGATCGGCATCGACGAATCGACCGCCATCGTGGTCCGGGGAGACGAATTCGAAGTTATCGGCAAATCCTATGTCGCCGTCCATCAGGCCGGTCGCGAGAAGTTCTTCTTCCTCCGCCCCGGCCAGCGTTACGACCTGCACGAACATAAACCACTGACCCAATAATGAAAAGAACGCTTTCCGTCCTCGCAGGACTCCTGGCCCTGGTCTCCCTCCGGGCCCAGGCGCCGGTCTCCCTGGATTATTTCCTCCCGGACACCTGCAATTATGACAAATCCATCCCGACGCCGGCCTCCGTCCTCGGCTTCGAGATCGGTGAGTTCCAGACCCTGCCCGAACAGGGTGTGGCTTATATCAAGGCGCTTGCCGCCGCTTCGGACCGCGTCCAGCTCCGCCAGTACGGCTGGACCCACGAACGCAGGCCGCTCTACTTGCTGGTCATCTCCACCGAGCAGAACATCCGTGACATCGACCGCATCAAAGCAGAACACGACCTGCTCAGCGACCCGTCCGCAGATGGCAAAACAACCGGGCCGGTCTTCAACTGGTTCGGCAATTCCATCCACGGCAACGAGACCAGCGGGTTCAACGCCTCCCTCCTGCTGGCCTATCACCTGGCTGCGGCACGCACACCCTATACCCGGAAAGTCCTGGAAAACAACATCGTCCTGATCGATCCGATGATCAATCCGGACGGAATCGGACGCTTCTCCGAATGGGTCAATTCCCACCGCAGCGCCGTCCCGAACGCCGATAACCAGGAGATGGAACACACCGAGACCTGGCCGGGCGCCCGCTCCAACCATTATTGGTTCGACCTCAACCGCGACTGGATCAACCAGACGCAACCGGAATCCCGGTACCGGGCCGTGGCGATGCTCGACTGGAAGCCGAACATCTATACCTGTGCCCACGAACAGGGCTCCGATGCCAACTACCATTTCTCTCCGGGCGAGCCGACCCGTGTCCACCCGCTCATCCCGGATGAGTGCCAGGCGTTCATCCGCCGCCTGGCCAGCGACTACTATGCCCCGGCATTCGACCGGCAGGGCATGATGTATTTCTCCGGCGAGGTTTACGATGATTACTATCCCGGCCGCGGCCGCGAATATCTCGACTTCTATGGCGGCATCGCGCTCCTCTGGGAAGAGCAAAGTTCCCGCGGATTCCTGCGCAATACCGTCAATGGACTCCTCTCCTTCCCGCTGTCCATCCACAACCAGCTGACGACCGAACTCGCCACCCTGCAGGGAGCGACCGACATGCGCGAGGAACTGCTGGATTATCAGAAGCGTTACTATCGCCAGACATCCAAGGAAGGCTCCGGCTACTATGTCTTCGGCTCCTCCGAGGATCTCGCCGCGACCATCCGCCTGGCCGAGACCGTCTCCCGCAATGGCGTCCAAATCTACAAACTCGGACGCAGTCTGACGGCCGGCGGCCGCACATTCGTACCGGATTCCGCATTCGTCGTACCGGTCCGGCAGGCCCGCCACCGCATGGTCGAAGCTCTCTTCGAGATACGCGAGAGCTATGCCGACAGCCTCTCCTACGACATTACCGGCTGGACGATGCCGATGGCCTTCAATCTCCCCTACGCCAAGGTCGCTTCGGCCTCACAGGGGGATGAGTTCACCTTCATGGACCCGCACCCGGCGGGGGCATGGACCCGCGCCTCTTATGCCTATGTCTTCGAATGGAAGGGCTTTTATGCGCCGCGTTCCCTGTACCGCCTGCTCTCCAGGGGGGTCTTCGCCAAGGTGTCCCAGGACGGCTTCACCGCGGGCAAACGGCATTTCGCCCGGGGCAGCATCATCGTGCCCCTCGGCACGAACTATCAATCCCTCCCGCAGGAGGAGATTCACAATTTGATGCAGACCATCGCCCGTGAAGACATGGTCGACGTGTATGCGCTGGACAGCGGTTTCACCTCCGGACACAACCTGGGCAGCGCCAATTTCCTGACGGCACGTCTGCCGCAAGTGGCCGTGATCGGCAGTTATGAAGCAGCGTCCGTGGCCGTCGGCGACCTGTGGCACCTGATGGACCAGCATTATCTGATTCCCCTGAGCATTCTGCCCTCCGAGGGGATCGCCGGACTCGATTTGGACCGCTACAACGTCCTCTTCGTGACGGCCGCCCACAACTCCCTGAGCGCGTCCGCCGTCGCGAAAGTCCGTTCCTGGGTGGAGCGGGGCGGCACCCTGGTCACGCTGGAACAGGGCCATCAGTTCCTCCGCAGGATGGGGCTGGATGGCCTGAAGACCAAGTCGCAGAAACTTGACACGGACATCCCGTATTCGCAGGTCGCGACCGCGACGCGTGCGCAAAGCATCCCGGGCGTCATCCTCGAAGCCGGCATCGATCCGTCCCACCCGCTCTGCTGGGGCTACAAGGAGGAGCGCCTGCCCGTGTTCAAGAACAACACAATCATGTTCGAACCGCTGGAGAACCGCCTGCGGACGCCGCTCATCCACTCCAAAGAGGTCCTGCTTTCCGGCAACATGCTGCCGCGCCTGCAGACTATGCTGGCCGACACGCCGGTCGCCGTAATCACGGCGCTCGGCTCAGGCCGCGTGATCAGCTTCTCGATAGACCCGAGTTTCCGCGCCGTGTGGTACGGAACTTCGAAACTGACGGCGAATGCCATCTTCTGGCCTGAAATGATCAGCGCGGCGACATTGCGATAGCGCCCGAACGGTCCGCACACCAGGCGAAAGCCCTGGCCACGCGTCCTTCGCTGTCGCTGAAATGGTTGCCGTGCTCCCAGACAAGGGTACAATGCGATACTCCCAGTTGCTCCTGCAACAGGGAGTATTGTGTTCTCAAACAATCTCCAACTCGCGCAATCGCCTGATTCTTAACGAGTTCTTCCCGGTCTCCAAGACTCAGGTAGACATCGTCGGCCAGGGGAACATGCTTTCGGGCAAACGGAATCCAATCCCGGATCCAGACCGAGGGTGAAGCCGCTGCGATGGCACTGAAACGGTCCGTTTGGGCCGATGCCCACAGTGCGAACAAAGCCCCCAGAGAATAAGCTCCCAGAATGACGGGAAGGATGCCGAAACGTTTTTCCAGCACCGGAACCAACGACAGAAGAATGTAGTCCAGCATTTCCTGACCGTGTCTTCCCGCCTCCGGATCCCGGGATATATTCCCATCCGGCCACGGCATCAAATCCACGAGCCAGTTCTCCACTTCGACCGCCGCCAGGGCGAAAGGAACCGCCGTCAGCGATGCAATCCGATCAGCCTCCGCCTCCAGGCGCGGCAGCTCATTTCTTTCCGCAAGCTGGATCAGCAGGCATCCGGGACTGTCCGTCCCGAAGATGCGGCACGCTTTGCCGTCTATCAAAACCCTTTCCATCCTGAATCGCAGCGTTCTTATTTCTCCCGGACGGCTTTGCCGCTCATGTGCTCGATGGTGAACGCCAGGATCTCCGCCTTGGGGCCGTTGCGGAGGATGTCCGAAGACAAATCATAGGACGACGGGAAGTATTTCTGCCCGAGGGAACGCAGCCGGCTGTTTCGTTCGTCCGGATCGGAGAGGATCTTGACGCGGCCGAAGCAGATCACGCTTTTGACGTGATACCACCACTCCCCCGGCTCCTTCTCCGGCTCATCCAGCACCGTAAAACAGGCTTTGTCACAGGCGCGGATGGCATCCAGTTTATGCCCCTCGGTAGCACAATGGAAATAGAGCCGGCCCGCTTCATAGACAAAATTGATGGGAACGGCATAGGGATAGCCGCCATCGCCGATGACGGAGAAAAAACCCCGATAGGCATTCTCCAGGATACGGATACACTCTTCTGCCGGAAGGGCTTGCTTGAAGCGGCGCATTGGCCGGAAGGGAAACTGTTCACTCATGGGACTTATCTTATTTGAACAAAAGTACACAAAAAAGAGATTGCGATATCAGAAAAAAGAGTAAATTGGTACTTCTTTTTCAAAAACGTGTACTGATGTTGTTACAGATCCTGACCCTGCTCGGTTCTTTGGCCATGTTCCTGTATGGAATGTCCTTGATGAGCGGCGGTTTACAAAAGATGGCCGGAAACCGCCTGCGGATTTTCATGGCCAAAATGACATCGAACAATTTCAAATGCATTCTGACCGGTATCGTGGTGACCGCCATGGTGCAGAGTTCGACGGCGACCACGCTGCTCATCGTGAGTTTCGTCAATGCCGGTCTGCTCGTCCTGGGCCGGGCCATCGCCGTGATCATGGGCGCCAATATCGGTACGACGGTGACTGCCTGGATCTTCGCCTTAAGTTTCGGCGGCGGGAGCTGGAGCATCGCCACCATCGCCATCCCGTTGATGTTCTTCGCCTTTATCGCCTTGAGCATCAAGAAATACGCGAACCTGGGAGAATTCCTGATGGGCTTCGCACTCTTGTTCCTGGGCCTGTCCATCTTGAAGGAAACATCCACCGTGCTGCTCGACAACGACGGCGTACGAACGTTCCTCTCCACTCTGTCCGGCTACGGCATCTGGAGTATTTTCCTGTTCATGCTGGCGGGCGCGATAATCACCCTGATGCTGCAGAGTTCCGCCACGGCTACTGCCATCACGATGTTGCTCGTGGCCCAGGGCTACATCCCTTTTACGATGGCGACGGCCATGGTGCTGGGAAGCAACCTGGGCACCACGGTGACCTCCAATATCGCCGCAGCGGTGGCGAACCAGAGCGCCAAACGTACGGCGCGGGCCCACTTCCTGTTCAACTTGTTCGGTGTCATCCTGACGCTGATCTTCTTCAAGCCCTTCATCAAACTGGTCGGCCTGACCGTGGAAGCGCTGGGCTTCCCGAATCCCGTCCTGGTCAATTTCTCCGAGGCCGACCCCGCCACGCAGGAATCCCTGGTGGCATCGCTGCCCTACAGTGTCGCCGTCCTCCATACGGTCTTCAACGTCATCACGACCCTCATCCTCGTCTGGTTCATCCCGCAACTCGTCAAGATGGTGACTCTGATGGTCCCGAACAAGGGAGAAGAGAAAGAAACCTACCGCTTGAAATACATCGGAATCGGCAATATCGCGACGGGCGACCTGGCCCTCAACAGTGCCAAAATGGAGGTGGCGGAATTCGGCAAACTCTGCCGCAGGGACCTGGGTTACATCCGGGCCGCCATCAATGCCGGTACGCAGGACGCATTCGATGAAGCGGATAAGAAACTGATTCATTACGAAGAGATTACCGACAATGTCGAGCGGGAGATCGCCACGTATCTCCGCGAAGTCTCCAAGAACGAATTGAGTATCGGCGGTCTTGCGCGCATTCGCGAGTTCTACCGGGTCATCGGCGAGATGGAGTCTCTGGGCGACAGCGGCGAGACGATCGGCAAGATCCTCGCGCGCGTTTGGGAGCACGTTTGCCGCTTCACCGATCAAATGCTCGAGCGGCTGAACCACCTGCTCGATCTCTTGGATGCGGCTTATGCCGCGATGGACTATAATCTCTCGACCCCGTTGGTCGAACTCACGGACATCCGCAATGCGGAAGAGGCGGAAGCCGCCATCAACGCATACCGGGACACCCTGCGGAATGAGCACCTGACCAATATCGAGAAAGCGTCATATCCCTATGAGACAGGCTCATTCTATATGGACGTGGTCAACTGCCTGGAGAAAATGGGAGACTTCATCATCAACATCTCCCAAAGCGTCTATGGCGCCAAGACGGTATAATGAGCCAAAAGCGTATTCTGCACTTCAACGGTACCTGGAGAAGTTACCAGCAAAGAATCCTGGATGACCTGGATTTCCACCTGCGTGACGAGAAACTCCATATCGTTGCGGCTCCCGGAGCCGGAAAGACGACCCTGGGCATCGAAGTCATCTCCCGGCTGAGCCGTCCGGCGCTGGTCCTCTGCCCGACGAACACCATCAAGAATCAATGGCGGGAGCGTATTCTTTCCTCCTTCCTCCAGGAGCAAGACTACGGGATCGTGTCCACCGAAATACGCCGTCCGGGGTATATCACCGTCATCACCTATCAGGCCCTGCTCTCCGCGTTTTGCGGCACTGATGAGACCCAGCCGGACAATCGTCCGGAAGAGGAGGAAGGGTCGGAAAAAGCGTATTCCATCACCACTTCCGGCAGGTTCAGGCAGGAGAAGGCCGACGAAGTGATCGACATCCTCCGGGCGGCCGGAATCTCCCTGCTCTGTTTTGACGAAGCTCATCATCTGCGGAAAGAATGGTGGAAAGCGTTGACCTATCTGAACGAGCACCTGCAGCCCGAACAGACCCTCGCCCTCACCGCTACCCCGCCCTATGATGCGGATCTCAATGAATGGAAGCGCTACCAGGCACTCTGCGGCGACATCGACGAGGTCATCTCCATCCCGGAATTGGTGAAGAACGGGGATCTGTGCCCGCACCAGGATTTCATCCATTTCTCCCAGTTGCACCAGCACGAACGGGAACTGCTGGAGAAGCACCGGCGGAACACGGGCCTGCTGCTGGAGCAGTTGAAGAAAGACACGGCCCTGCAGGGCCTTCTGGCGGGCCTGCCCACCCTTCAGGCAGCCGAGTCCGATATCGAGCGAATCCTGGACCAACCGGAATTCTATGTATCCATCGCATCCTTCTTGAACGACCGCGGCTATCAGATCCCCGTCCGCTTCCTCGCGTTGTTCGAAGCCTCCCCGCGGACGCTGCCCCGCTTCGACGGCAAGCAGGCGGCCATCTTCCTGAACGGCTTCTTCCTCACGGAGGACGCGGAATGGAAGCCCCTGGAAGCCATCCGGGACGCGTATTACAACCAGGCCCGGAGAATGGGGCTGACCGACGGGAAACGGATTGTCCTGGACGGGAATGAGAAGTATTGCAAGCAGATTGCCGGCAGCATCGGAAAACTGGATTCCATCGTCAGCATCGTCGATCTGGAGAGCAGATTGTTGCGGGAAGATCTCCGGATGGTCATCCTCGCCGATTACATCCGGATGGACGATCTGGCCTGCTCCTCTTTGGGCGTGGTGCCGATCTGGCGGAAACTGAAAGATGCTTTCAAGGGAAGGATCTCCCTGGGGGTCCTCTGCGGATCGCTCATCCTGTTGCCGCAGGAAGTCCGGGGAAAGTTGCAGCAACTGATTTGCGAGAACGGCATCGCCGAGGATGCCATCACCCTGGAGCGCTTCGACAAGCAGGAAGACTTCATCCGGATCGTCCCGAAAGAGGGCATCCGGAACCATATCGTACGCCTGGTGACCGATATGTTCAACGCCGGTGATCTGACGGTGCTCGTGGGCACGCAGGCCCTGCTGGGAGAAGGTTGGGACGCCCCTTCCATCAATTCCCTGATCCTCTCGAGTACGGTCAGTTCCTATATGCTCTCGAACCAGATGCGGGGGCGGGCCATCCGGGTGGACAGACATCATCCGGACAAGGTGTCCAACATCTGGCACCTCGCCACGGTCGATGCGCAATCCGGGGCCTATTCCTATGATCTTCAACAGCTTGCTTCCCGGTTCGAAGGATTCGAGGCCCCGTCCTATCATGGGCGGCACGAGATCGTTTCCGGGATAGAAAGGGTGCTGGATCCCAATCCGCTTGGCGGTGTCCCCTCCACCAATCTCGCCATCGCGCGGGATCGGGAACTGACCCGGAAATGGTGGAAAGATGCGCTGTATCTGGGCTATACAAACAAACTTTCGACCGGGGTACAGGCCCAGGGCACGAGCGTGCGCTCGCTGCGATATACCAGCTATCTGTACTACGTCATGCTCATCCTGTCCGTCGTCCCCTTCCTGTCCCAGATGCCGGCCCCGATCCCGCTGATCGGAGTCGTGGTCATCCTCGTGCTCCTGACCATCCTGCTCGTGCGTTTCCTCCGGACGGGCACCATCGCCGGGGTCATGAAACAGATTGCCATCGTCATTTTGGAGACGCTCGCCGCCCAGGGGCTCATCAAGACCTCGCTCAAGCAGGCCGGACTGAAAATCACCGATGAGCAGGGCTTGATGTTTGTGAGCTGCACGAATCTTCCCGCCGAAGAGAACAATCTCTTCATCCAGGCCCTGCAAGAATTCCTGGAGCCGGTGGACAATCCCAGATATCTGCTCATCCGGAACAGCAGCTTCCTGAAAAAGATCCGGCAGAAAGACTATTTCTCCATCCCTTCTGCCATCTCCACCAACAAACGCAACATCGATACGTTCCAGAAGCTGTGGAACAAATATATCGGGAAGTGCGAGATCGTCTATACCCGAAGCGCCGAAGGCCGGAAACTCCTGCTGAAAGCACGCAAGCGCGCCTTCTCCGCCACCAAACTGAAGGCCTCCAAGCGCCTGTCCAAATGGCAATAAGCAGGACCGGGAGAGAATGATTATTTCATCGCTTTCGGCGTCGGGACGCGCACCTGGGAAGGAGAATACCCGGTAGCCCGGCCGAAGACGGAGAAGTCCAGAATGCTCAGCGGACTGTTCTTGGGCCAGTCGAGCATCGTCAGGCGGACATAGCGGCACTCCACGGGATCGATCTCGTCGAAAACCACATTCCTGGGGACATTGTTGCCGGAACGGTCGAGTACGGTGCTATATTCCTTGCCATCCATCGAGACCTCGATCTTGTATTTGTAAACCGGAGCCGCGGCTGCACCGCCGAATCCCCTGCCGCCACCGCCGAAGAGCAGGCGGGAGCCGTCGATCCGGAAGGTCTGCACCCGGTCGCGGTCGACCGCCGGAGACAGGCTGATGGTCAGCACCGGATTTATGTCGTCATCGGCCGGCTCCCACCAGGTCGCCGTCGAATTGTCGAGCGCATACTCGGGCCCTCTTCCGGGCTTGGAACTCGAAGCGACCTTGGCCGCCCCGGGGAACCCCTGCCCCGTGCTCATCGTCGTCTTGCCGACGGAGACGATCAGCGAACCGGAATCTCCCTTGGCCGGATCTTTCACCACGCCGGGCGCCCACTGGGGCGTGTCGGTGACATTGCAGACCAGGTTGCCGTCTCTGTCGACCGTGACGCGGTCCATGCCGATGCGGCGTCCGCCGCTGCGCAGCACGATTGTATAGAACTGCCAGATATTGCCGTCGGGTCCCGTCACCATGCTTCCGTGCGCCGGGCCGGTCACGATTCCGTCCGTGCGGCGAAGCAGCGGGTTGTTCGAGGCATACTCGTAGGGGCCCTGGACATTCTTGGATTTATAGTAGCCTTCGGCATAGGTCCGCCACTGCGTGCCGGAGGCCGAGTACTGGAGATAATAGGTTCCGTTATGCTTGTAAATCCACGGGCCTTCTATCCAGGCGACATCGGGAAACTCGTTCATCTCGCCCTGGCGCTCCCAGACGTGGTCGGGGTTGAAGCTGAAATGATGCGTCACGGGGCCGACGAACTGCGTGATGTCCTTGGGGTCCAGCTTGACGGAATAGATGCCGCTGATGGCCATTCCCGGCCAGAAGAGGTAGGGCTGATTGTTCTCGTCCACATAGATATGCGGGTCGAATCCCTGGCTCCAGCCGTGCTCCAGGTCAGGTGTGCCTTTCCATTGTCCCAGAACCTCATAGGGCCCGAGCGGATTGTCGGCGACCCAGACATTGCTGCTGTTGCCGGTCATATAGAATTTTCCGTTGTACGGACATACATCCGGAGCAACGGGGACGCCGGCTACATAGTGATATTCCCAGTTGAGCATATCGGAAGAGACCCAGGCACCGCCACCGGTACAGAACATATAGTATTTGCCTTCCCACTGGAAGACGCTCACGTCTCCGGAGGCGCTTCCCCGCCCGATTTCCATCGGGAGCGGGTTGCAATAACGGGCATCTTTACCCAAGGTCTGGGCGTTGAGCAGTCCGGCCGAGAAGAGGAGCGCGGCGGCTGCCAGAAGGATAAACTTTTTCATAACCGTGTTATTAATTCGCATACACAAAGATAATCAATTGTGTAGCCGCATTACGTAAGTTTTTCAGTTTTTCGAAATCTTTTGTATTTTTACCCTACTAAAACACCATTACTTAAACCACTCTCACAATGAAAAAGACACTCTTGTCGATTTTGGCGCTTTCGGTCCTGTTCCCGGCCGTGAGCATCTTCGGCCAGAATTTCCAGGCGCTCCAGAAAAGGGACTGGGCCTATCTGACCCGCTATGCCGATCAGAACGCCAAACTCACGACGACGCCCAAGGTCGTCTTCATGGGCGATTCCATCACGGAACTCTGGGCGAGGCAGCGCCCTGATTTTTTCGCTCCGAACAATTATCTCGGACGCGGCATCGGCGGCCAGACGACCAGCGAAATGCTGGTGCGTTTCCGCCAGGACGTGATCGAACTCCACCCCGCGTATGTGGCCTTGATGGTCGGGACCAATGATGTCGCGGAGAACAACGGAATCATCTCCCTGGAGAATATGCTGGACAACATCATCTCCATGTGCGAACTGGCCAAAGTGAACCAGATCGAGGTTCTCCTCTGCTCGGTGACCCCGTGCAAGCAATACTCCTGGCGGAAGGAGGTCGATCCCCAGACCAAGATTCCCGCCTTCAACGCCTTGATGAAAGCCTATGCGGACCAGACCGAGGGCGTCACCTACGTGGACTACTTCTCGGCGCTCACTGACGGGAATGACGCCTGCAAGGCCGAATACACGGTGGACAATTGTCACCTCACCAACGCAGGATACGAAGTGATTGAAGCCATTATCCAACAATACATCAAATGAGCATGAAAAACTATTCCTGGATTGCAGGTGTCCTCTTCCTCCTCCTTGCCGCCTGCACGCAGAAGGCCCCGGTCGCCGGGGCGCCCGAGATTCCGGTCGCGCCCTATGCGGCTTTCGCCGAGGGCCTGATCAACGACATCACCCCCGAAGGCTGGGTCCGGGAGATCCTCCTCCGGCAGAAAAACGGCCTCACAGGGCATCCGGAAGCGATGTCTTACCCCTTCGACAGTTGCTGCTGGGCCGGCAATCTCGAGATGAGCAAGAACCCGCACTACTGGGGCTCCGACTGGTGGCGCTTCGAGCAATCCGCCTACTATGTGGACGGTTTCAGCCGGCTGGGCTACATTCTGGATGACGAAGAATTGATGTCCAAAGGCAAGGCCAACGTGGACTATGTACTGGACCACCCCCTCCCCCCGAAACCGGGCTATGTCTTCGACGAATCCAGCTACCGGGGCTTCGGCTTCGGTCCGGCCAGGGCCGCGCAGATCGAGAAGCGCAAAATCATCGCCGCCGCCGGCCGTCCCGAAGGCCGTCTCGGCCGCGAAGGCGACTCAATGGGCTGGCCTTTCGCCGTGTTCTTCCGGACGATGAAAACCTATTACGAGGCCACCGGGGATCCGCGCGTGCCTGTGGCGCTCGAGAAGAATTATCTCACCTACACCCCGGAAGAGCTCAGCGAGGGCCGTTATATCATCAATATCGAAGGCATCCTCTGGACTTATGCGCTGACCGGCAATCCCAAGCTCCTTGAACTGGCGGAGGCGGTCTGGGCCCTGGTCCCGAGCAACATGCAGCAATATCTGAGCGACCGGCCGATGGCGGGCCACGGCGTCACCGTGTGCGAGACCCTCAAGCTCCCGATGCTCCTCTACGCGTTCACGGGTAAGGAAATCTACAAGGAGGCCGCACTGAAGGGCGACCAGAAAATGGAAGACCTGAATATGCTCATCGACGGCATCATCTCCAGTTCGGAGGGACTCGCCGGCGTGGATCCCCTCGCCTCCCACGAGACCTGCGACATCTCCGACTACACCTGGACCATCGGGTATTTCCTGATGGTCACCGGGGATGCGACTTTCGCCGACCGCCTGGAGCGGGCCATCTTCAATGCCGGCTTCGGCGCCATCACCAAGGACTTCAAGGCTATGCAGTATTTCTCCTGCCCCAACCAGTTCCTCGCCACCGGCTCTTCCAACCACAACGACTACAAAAAAGCCAAGACCTGGATGGCCTACCGCTCCGCCCACGAAGTGGAGTGCTGCATCGGCAACATCCACAGATACTTCCCGAACTTTGCCTCCCGGATGTGGATGAAAGACAAGAAGGGTCAGCCTGTCGCGGCCCTCTACGGGCCTTCTTCCGTGGTATATGATCTCGGCGGGGGCGTCACGGTGAAAATCCAGGAGATCACCGATTATCCTTTCGAAGAGACCATCCGTTTCAAATTCACCTTCTACCAGGACGGAAAGATCTCGAAAGAGCCCCATCAGATGGATTTCACCTACCGCGTTCCCGGATGGTGCAAAGCCTCCGACAAGCAGGGTTTCCAGACCGTCAGCAAGAGCTGGAAGAGCGGCGAGACCCTCGATCTGACCTTCCCGATGGAGATCGAGTTCGTGAAGAACGCGGTGCAGGGTGAGAGCGTCGTCCTCGGCCCGCTGACTTTCACCTATGCCATCCCCGCGCATTGGGAAGTGGATACCAAGGTTTATGACTATCTGGCGGGCAAGGAGTCCAAGAATCCCGATTTCGTCAACTGGAACATCACGCCGGAAGGCAAATGGAACTATGCGATTCGCAATGCGGACCTGGACCAGGTCAAACTCATCAAGAGAAGTTCTCACGGCTTTCCCTTCGACCTCAAGAATGTCCCGTTGAAGATACGCATCCCCGTGGCAGGAGTCAAGGACTGGGAACTGGACGTCGTCCCGAGCAAGCCGTATGAAGGCGTACGCTTCACCCAGTGGACCGAAGAGCCGCTGTTCGACCAGGAGGGCAATCCCGCCGAGAACGGCAATTTCGTTCGCTTCAACGGAGAACTCGTCCCGCTGATGCGGGCCGGCGCCATGAAATATTATGTCAATCCGGACGGCAATTTCGGCCGGGTCCGCGACGCTTACAACGAGTTGTTCGAGAAGGACGGGAAATGGTATTGCAGCTGGGAGATGGATGATGCCTACATCACGCCCCCGCTCCCGAAGACGGTCGTCCCCGAAGAAGGCAGCGAGCGCTTCATCGAGCTCGTCCCCTACGGCGCCTCGACCATCCGGCTCACGGTATTCCCGGAGATCTGATCAGAAATTCCACTTGACGCCTAGCAGGAACAGGCGCCTGTTCTCACGGGCGACATCCACCCAAAGCTCTTTCCCGTCTTCGGACCGGAAGGAGCTTTGTCTGGCATTGTCCAGCAGATCGCGTCCGTCCAGATAGAGGGTGAAGTTGCGGAACTTCTTCTGGATATGGGCGTTGAGTTCCCAGTACTCATTGAAACTGGTGAAGAAGGTCGCAACCTTGCTCTGGTATTTGGCATTGGCCCCCAAGCTCCAACCCTTGCCCAAAAGGGCTTCGGCATCGGCCGTCACGCGCCAGTCCGAGGCATTCTTGACGGTCTTGTCTTTCTTGGCGGTGCGGCGTGTCTTATTGAGCTCCACACCCACGCCCGCCTTGAGTATTTTCCCTTCCCAGCCGAGACGGTGGGCGGTTCCGAAAGCCCAGCTGTCATCAGAATTGACCCAGCTGAACACCTTATACAACCGGCCTTCAATCTCTTCATTGGACCAGGTCTGGTCGATCTCGTTGATCCGCCGAGAGATCCAACTGGCCGGACCACTGGGCCCGGAGCGGAAAGGCGGCCAGGGTGAGCAGCAATGTGGCTATGATTCTAAGCTTACCGGACAGCAGGGTCATGTCAAAAAATATCGCGATTATTCCCCGGATTCGCAATTCCTTTGACTTTCCCGGCGGATTTCCTAACTTTGAATGTTGACTATCCCGTCCTCAGATGCCGCGCCGCCCGCATATCATCCCTGCGCTCCTGCTCTTCGGCTTGTTGTCGTCGATGCACGGAACGGGTGCCGCCGTCACGCTCCGGACGAACAAACCGCTCATTCCTATGCATTCAGACAGCCGACCCGTGAGAAAACCCGCCGTCGCCGGGTCTTTCTATCCCGCATCCGCAAAAGAAATCAAGGCCCTGACCGCCCCCTGGCTGCACCCGGAGAGCGGCCCGGCACCCCAGGCGCTCATCGTCCCCCACGCTGGCTATGTATTCAGCGGCGAGGTTGCGGCGGCCGCCTACAGCCGCATCCCCCGGAACCACCCCTACAAACGGATCTTCCTGCTCGGGCCGAGCCACCGGGTCGGATTCCCCGGAGCGAGCGTGGACACGCTTTACAGCAGTACCGAAACACCCCTGGGGCGGGTCCCGATCGATGTTTCCCTCGGCAAGGAACTCATCCGGACCGGCGCATTCACCTGCAGGAATGACGCCCACGACCGGGAACATTGCCTGGAAGTCCAGCTGCCTTTGCTGCAGCAGCTATTCGAGGAAGTCCCGCCGATCGTCCCGATCGTGATCGGAACCCAGCGCCTGGGCCTGCTGGAAAAAATGGCCGAGGCCCTGGACCCGTATTTCAATCCCGATAACCTCTTCATCATCAGTTCGGACTTCTCCCACTACCCCTCCTACGAAGACGCCAGGGCTTCCGACCTGGCACTCGCGGACGCCATCACTTCCGGCGGGCTGGAAGACTTCCTGGAAGCCCTCTCGGAGATCGGGCGGAAGGATTATGTCGGACAGGATACCGCGGCCTGCGGCGCCTGCGCCATCGCCGTGCTGCTCTGCATGATGGATGACCAGGGGCGGGGCCGTTTCTCGGTCGAGCACCGGATGTACCGCAACTCGGGCGACTCTCCCTATGGCGACAAAGACCGCGTGGTGGGTTACAATGCCCTCGTCGTCACGCGCCGCGAGCCCCGGGTAGCGACGGAAGAGCATCTTTTCCATTTCTCGGAAGAGGAAAAGGCGGCTATGACAGCCACCGCCCGCGCCGCAATCTATTCTGCGCTCGGACTGCCCTTCGACGGGGACGACACCCCGGCCGGAATCCTCAAAGAGAAGGGATACGGCGCTTTCGTGACCCTACACCTGAACGGACGCCTGCGCGGTTGCATCGGCCGCTTCACATCCCCGTCGACCCTGCACGCCACCATCCGGGAAATGGCCCGGAGCGCCGCTTTCTCCGATCCGCGCTTCCCCGCCCTCTCCAAAAAGGAAGCACCCGCGGTGGAAATCGAGGTCTCCGTGCTCTCCCCGCTGAAGCGGATCCGGTCCGTGGATGAATTCAAACTCGGCCGGGACGGGATCTATATGATCAAAGGCTCCAGCCACGGGACCTTCCTGCCGCAGGTGGCTGAAGAGACCGGCTGGAATACGGAAGAATTCCTCGGACACTGTGCCCGGGACAAGGCCGGAATCGGTTGGAACGGCTGGAAGGATGCCGAACTCTATACCTATCAGACCGAGGTGGTGAAAGAGTCGGAACGATGAAAGAAGCCCGGTTCTACACAACCCTGGAGGACGGGGTCGAATGCCGGCTCTGCCCCCATCATTGCCGGATCCGGGAGGGCGGAAGAGGCCTTTGCCGCAGCCGCGAATGCCAGGACGGCAAACTCTACGCCCTTTCCTACGGACGACCGTGCGCGCTGGCCATCGATCCTGTCGAGAAGAAACCCCTGTATCATTTCCTCCCGGGGACGCAGTGCCTGTCCCTGAGCTGCACGGGCTGCAACCTCTCGTGCCGCTGGTGCCAGAACAGCGACATCTCGCAGGTCGCCCCCGAAGAGGCCGACAACTACCGGCTGTCCCCGGAAGAAGTAGTTGATCTCTGCCTGCGGCGCGGTCTTCCGTCCATCGCCTATACCTACACCGAGCCGCTCACCTGGTGGGAATATCTGTCCGACATCGCCGTCCTTGCCCGCGGAAAAGGCCTGAAAAACATCCTCGTCTCGGCTGGATTCGTGGAGAAGAAGCCGCTGCAGGAGCTTCTTCCGTTGCTTGATGCCGCTAATATCGATATCAAGGCCCTGGACGATGGATTCTATCACCGATATTGCGGCGCAGCCCTGGCTCCGGTTCTGGAGAACATTCTGGAAATGAAGGCGGCCGGGGTCCACGTCGAGATCACCAACCTGCTCGTAACCTCACTGAACGACTCGGAGCAGCAGGTGGACGCACTCTGCAGATGGATGGTGGATAACGGCCTTCAGGACGTGCCCCTGCACCTGAGCCGCTATTTCCCCCGATACAAGATGTCGGAGCCGGGACCTACCCCGAAAGCGACGCTGCTCCGCGCCCGGCAGACCGCCCTTGACGCCGGGGTGAAGAATGTCTATCTGGGGAACGTGTAACGAACTCCCCCGTCATCTCGGACAAACTCCGGGGCTTTTTCAAAGCTGTCCGTTCGAGCGACCGTTCAGCCTTTTTCTCCCAGCACGCACCAGCGGATGACGGGAATCCGCCGGATGAGTTCATACAGCAACGGCGATAGGACGAATACGGCCACCGTCAGAATCAGGTACATCGACACCGGCGGTAGCTGGGTATAGGTTTTCATCATATAGCCGAAGCTGGCGACGACGAGGTAATGGACGATGTAGAGTCCGAAACTGCTCTTCGTCATATAGCCAGCGAACTTGCCGGTAAAGTCAAACTTCGCCTTGAACCAGGCCATCATCGCCAGGCACATCAGCCAGCCGTAGAGGCAGTTCAAGGGACTGCCCAGATAACTCGGGGTGGTATTGTCCTGGCCGAAGGTGGTGACCACGAGCACCGCACCGGAGACGACGGCGCAGCCGAGCAGCGGGATCCAGACTTTTCCCAGTTTCTCCTGCACCTCCTCGTGTGAGAACACAAAGTAGCCCAGCAGGAAGAAAATCAGATAGAAAAGGGGCTTATACAGATTTAACAGGCCGTCCGGGCTCTCGGGACGCGGATTCTGGATCAGGGTCCGGGCACCGGCCCAGAAAAGGATGCCCAGCAAGATGATGGGCACGATTCCGGCCTTGCCGCACCAGTTCCAGCATTTATCCTGCTTGTCCAACGCCCGCACCAACAGCAACACCAGGGACAGGAGCCACAATACCTGGATGAACCAGAGCGGTCCGATGCCGCTGAAAGCCCAGAGCAGGTATTTGGCCACGCCCGGCATACCATCAAGCGCTCCGCTCCTGGCCGCCACGACCGTGTTGAAATAGCCCACCATCCAGTGGAAAACCAGCAGGCCGATGGTTCCGGGGACCAGCAGTTTGCGCGTACGGGCCTTGAACCACTCCCGGGCAGGATGTTTCTCCAGGGCATAGCGGGCACTGATGCCTGCGAGGAGGAAAAGCAGGGGCATGAACCAGGGATAGAGGATGTACATCACCACGTCCTGGTATTGCGGCCCGTCACCGAAGCCGCCGATGCCGCCGAAAACGCCTTTGTTGTTGTAGAAATAGATTACGTGGTAGAACAGTACCAGGAGCACCGTCACCCAGCGGAGATTGTCCAGCCAATGTTTTCTCATGTTGCCAGGTTATTTCTCGAAATATAATGCAAGATAGGAACACTTCGCCATTTTTACAAGTTTCCGGGACAGATGGCGTGGGAATCATTTATTTGGTGTATCTTTGAAATAGGAAACGAAGCACGATGCCGATATACCGCACCCAAGAAGAAGCCCTCCCGCCCGTCGTCCGCGACCCGGAATCGATGCTGGAGCTGATCCGGCAATACCGGATCGTACCCTTCTTCTCCAATCCCATTCCCGGCTATTCCATCGAAGAACATACGCCTCTGGACTGCTGGTTCACCGATGACGTTCTCGGCCCCTGGGACTGGAAAATCGACTGCGTGCAGAGCGGCGAGATCGCCTATGGGAAATTCCTCTGGGGCGGAAAAGCCGCCTTCGCGACGGTGGATGCATACCGGGAACTGATGAACTGGCGGCGCTCCAAAGCCGCCTATGCCCCTACGGCAGCGCAGCAGCGCATCCTGGACTTCGTGGAGGAGAACGGGTCCGTAACCGTCTCGGATGTGCGTAGGCTGCTGGGAATCAAGAAATCCGCCGCTGACGCCCTGCTCGGCAAACTCCAGATGCAGGCCCGCATCCTCACCGGCGATATCACACGGGTGTACCGCGGGCCGGAACTCAGCTATGCCGGCTGGCAGCGGAGCACCTTCTGCACTCCGGAATCCTTGTTCGAGGAGCTGGACTTCCCTTTCCCGGGGTTCAAACCGCGCACGCTCAAATCCGCGCTGACGCCGGACGAATCGTTCGCTTTCGTGAAGGATTGCGTGCGGGCGGTGTGCGGGGATGTGCCCGACCGGCTCCTGTACAAAATGCTCGCTTGAAAAAACACACACGATAAAATGAAAGCTAAAAAAACCTGGACCATCGTTCTTGCCATCGTGCTGGCCATCCTGCTGGGCGGCTGCATCTACCTGGACAGCTTGATGCCCATCATTACGGGCTATGCCGCCAAGAACCTCGCTTCGGCCGTTTTCGTATCCGGCCGGGAGCAGGCCGATGTCGAGGCGCTCGACCTGAATTTCTCGTTTATCAAATTCAATCACAACCGCGTGGACTATGACGCCAAGACGGTCACGAGCCGCTTCCTCTGGCGCAAAGCCACGGCTGTCTGCCGAGACGGCTACGGCGTCACCCTGCTCCGCGGGAAGAAAGCGGCAGAGCTGGCAGCGGAGAAGTATCCGCTTCCTGAGATGCCGGCCCTGGACGATCCGCTGGCGGCGGGCGATTCCGCCCTCGTGGCCCGGCTCGAACCCATCGCCCGGGCTTTCGTGGACGAGCAGGCCTACAACGGCACCCCTTTCGCTTTCGTGGTCCTGCACCGGGGTACGGTTGCGGCCGAGCGTTATCGTGCCGGCATCACCGCGGAGATGCCCCTGCTCAGCTGGAGTATGGCGAAAAGCGTCACCAACGCCCTTGTGGGCATCATGGCCGGAGACGGCCTGGTGGACATCAACGCGCCGATGGACATCCCCGAATGGCAGGATGATGCACGCAAAGAGATCACCCTGAACGATCTGATGCAGATGCAGAGCGGCCTGGAATGGAACGAGGACTACGGCAACCGCTCCGATGTCAACCTGATGCTGCACCGGGAGAAGGATATGGGCCTGTTCGCCCTCTCGAAACCGCTCCTCTACAAACCCGGCACCCACTGGTACTACTCCAGCGGCAGCAGCAATATCGTTATGCGCTATCTGCGCAGCCGCTTCGCCTCCGACACCGAATTCCTCCGCTACCTGCGCGAGCGCCTGTTCACCCCGCTGAGCATCTGCCACGCGCGTTTCGAGCCCGACCTGAGCGGAACGCCGGTCGGTTCGTCCTACCTCTATATGACCGCACGCGACTTCGCCCGGTTCGGCGAACTGTTCCTCGAGGACGGCTGCGTGGGCGGGGAACGGATCCTGCCTGAAGGCTGGGTGGATTACACGGTCACGCCGGCCTCCGACAGCCAGGGAGAATACGGTGCCTTCTTCTGGCTCAACCGCGGCGGAAGATGTCCCGACGTCCCTGCGGATATGTTCTCCTGCAACGGTCACGACGGACAGCAGATCTACATCATCCCCTCGAAAAATCTGGTGGTGGTCATCCTGGGCTACTCCCCCAAACCCGACCACGTCATCGACTTCAACGCCCTCCTCCGCGACATCATCGCCGCACTCTAAACCCCTCCCGGCTCCGAGCCGGCAGGCAGACAGGACTCCCGCGGCCTGCCCGTGGGGAGCAGAAAAGCGGGTGACTGACCGGTCCGCCGACCGCGCAGTCACCCGCTTTTCATATTTGCTATGCATTACCAGGGGCTATAAGGGTTTTTATAGCCTTCATAGGGGAGATCTTCAGAAGCGTGAAATATTATTTTGGAAATACGATTATTCTCTATCTTGAATGTGATGAAATAATACTCCTTTTGATATGCAACATACCATTCTCCGGCACTATTCATACGTTTCAACGCATTCCCCGGGTCGTTCCGTCCGTATTTTGATTTGGCGAAGTCAAATGACTTCAATTTGGAAACCGGATCTCCAACTTTGAAGCCACCGGGAACATAATCCGAAAGAATACAGAACTCCGGAGAAGAAGTAATAAAACGAGAGATTTCGCCAGAATCTTTATAAATCTCGATAACGGTGTTTTTATACCGCAAAAAATCTAACTCCGGGAGCCACTCTGAATCATCTGGGACTTTCGGATCAGGTATTCCAAGTATTTCAATGATTCTATCCCGTCCAATCCAGTTAAAAACTTTGATGTCCCGCTGCGCAAAGCAAGGAATTATTGTAATCAAACAAATAATAATTGTAATTATTCTTTTCATATTGCTTCTCTATTGTGTTTTAATCGCATCTAACATCGACGATTACTCCCTGGTTATCATTAATCTCCTTTTTTGTGTTTCCAAGAATCGTTCCATTGATATAGTCCCCGGGATCAACCGTCACGCCATTCTTCTTAATTGTTAAATGGACATGTTTATTGGGGACGTTGTAAGCATTTCCAGAGCGACCAGAATAACCTATAAGATCTCCTGCATATACAAGGTCACCATTTTGAAAGCGTTCCCCTGTTCGCGGGTTGATAGCAATAGCATTTCCTGATTGAAGATGACCATACAAAACGGACATAGACTCTCCATCATATTCTGTAAAAAGGGTGATTTGATTTCCTAAGGGATGATCATCATCTTCTTCATCGGGAATATCTGAAACAATCGTACCTATTTTCCCAGAAAACATTGCGTACACTGGAGTCCCTACTTCAGCAAGTAAATCTATACCAGAATGGTATTTCTTCTTACCTTGCTTATCTATCCGTGTGTACCCGTAAGTTCCCCCGTAATACCCTAATGCCGTTGCAGCGACTGACATACTCCGGAGTGGATTCATAATTCCCCGAACATTATCTTTGCAAGGAGGGGCGTCGTTGAAGTAAGCCGTGGCCTTAGTGTCCTTGTCTATGCGGATATCCAGTTCCATTTCCTTATAATCGGCCAAATCCCCTGTCCAGTGGGAGAACCAGGCGCTTAGCCCAAAATGCGGATTACCTACATACACAGGACGAACTGATATTCGGGTGCCATAAGCATATGACCCGGTGCCATAATACTGTACAAGATCCGGCACATTCGTGCTCAAGGATACGAAATACTCTTTTTCTCTCCAATGTGGTCTGTCTGAACTACCTCCGTTGTCATTCGCGTTCCCTCCCCCATCCGATCCGTCACCGGTCTCAATCGGACCGCCACCGTCAGACAATATAAACTCCATCTCCGAACGCATCCATTCTTCCAGGAGCCGCTCGTAGTATTGTTGATAGCTGTCCTCTATATAGGCTGGATCGATGACCGCTTCTATTGCTATATCTCCTTCTTTTTGCTCTTGCCTGGCTTTCGTAGCCGGGATACTCGTGTAAAGGGTGATGTAGTGCAGTTCTTCGTGTTCGCCCGACGCCAGTTCCTCCGGCGTCAGCAGCTGAGCATTCCGGATCAAGCCGTCGGAATACATGGTCGCGTTGATCAACTTGCCCTGGATCGAGGACAGGAGCACCACGCCAGTATAGTTCGGCTTGTCCAGATAGTCGAACTCCGGATTGTCCCGATAGTACGACGCGTCCGTGATCATCGTGACGACGTACCGCAGACGGAGATCATCGGCATGCATCTCCATATAGAACTTCTTGACCACAGTGGCAGAGGCCAGGTCCGGGAACTCCTCCTCGCTAATGCCGGCGAGAAGGTTCTCCTTGTTCTGAAGGAAGGGAACCTGGATGAAAAACTGATCTTCGAACGGACAGGTTATCATGCCGTCCCGGTCGAGCAGTTCCTCTAACGGGACGGACTCTTCCGTTTGGGCATCAGCTTCTCCGGCACGGGTCACCGGCGGGTGCGGGGTCAAATTGTACTCCGAGAGGTTGGCGAAAAGAGGAACCTGGGACACAGGGATGAGCGTTTCCGACAGATTCTTTGCAACAAACTGTTTGTCAGTCAGTTGAGGATCATTAAGGGGCGGGTGAAAAAGCAACCTTCTGGCACGATGCCAGCAGGAAGACGGACGCCGCAAGGGCGAAAGGTATTAGTTTGTGGTGCATAATACGGTGATTATGGGGTTGCCAAAACAATCATTTCAAATCACTTGCCTTCCGCAATATAGCACAAATATTTGTTTCCGGGAGCAGGGACACGTCATTTTGCTCCAGGAAAGCGTAATTTTCGTTCGCCAGGAGCGCTGGACCCTCTCTCCGCTCCGGGCCGGACGCCCCGGCACCTCCGGGCGTTTGAAACGTCCCTATAACTGTCAGGTTACGTGCGTTTTAGGCCTTATTCGATGGAGACGTCCCAAATTTCAGGACGTCTCGTACGCCCAGCCCTCATCCAAGGCCCTTTCCGCCCAAAAGCGGCGGCAGGGGCAGCCCGCCGCTACACCTTTGAAGCCTCTTGGTTCCCGAGACGTCCCTAAAATCATGAGGTTACGGGAGTTTAAGGCCTTTTTCTCCCGAGACGTCCTAGTTTCAAGGACGTCTCGGGAGGTCTGGGACACCCCTGCTGGCAGACCGGCCTCCCGCGGCCTGCAGCGCGATCAGGAGGGCGGCGGTCAGCGGGGCCCGACGAGGGCGGCGTTGGGGCTGAGGAGGCGAAGCAAGAGGAAGTCCACTTTCTCTTGCATCGACGACGAAGACGCAGGACGGCGTCTGTCTGACGACGGTTAGACGGCTCCGGGGGAGACGGCTAAAACGGAGGAGTCAGCCGTCCAGCAACCGAGGCGGAAAGCCCCGCCGCCGACCCGACGTCAGCGCGCAGGCCCGAGAGGCACGGTCTGCCCACCGGGAAAGAATGAGACGCAGAGGAGAGACAGTCTCCAAAAAATAATGAAGGCGACCGATTGGTCGCCTTCATTGTGTGTGAGCAGGGTCGGGGGCCTAGAAGGGCATCCGCTGAGCCTGCTGAGGCATTTCGCGGGACGGGATCTTGTTGGGATCGTTGGCTGCGCAGGCGGCCAGCCAGGCCACGATCGTCGCATCCAGCTTGAGGTCGGTCAGGGAAAGACGCTCGTAGGTATCCATGATGGTGTGGTAGGTACGGTTATACTCCAGCGCATCCTGGATGAACTGATAGGCGGGCAGACCGATTCTCGAGAAGTTCACGTGGTCCGTGGAGCCCGTGTTGCGCGGGGAAAGATAGTTGAAGCCGAGAGACTCGATGTACTTCTTCCAAGCCTCGAAGAACGGGAAAGCAGCGTCGTTGCGCTCCAGGTAGATGCCACGGAAACGGCCGGAACCATTGTCCATATTCAGGTAGAGGGCGAACTTGTCATAGCCGGGGAGCTTCTTGCCCTCCTTCTGGAGGAACTGCTCGGAGTAGCCGCGGGAGCCATAGAGACCCTGCTCCTCGCCACCCCACAGGGCCAGCCGGATGGTGCGCTTGGGCTTGAAACCGAGGGTCTTGAGGATACGCATCGCCTCGATCATCACGATGCAACCGGAGGCATTGTCAGCCGCACCGGTGCCGCCGTGCCAAGAGTCGAAGTGGCCGCCGAGGAGGACGATCTCGTCCTTGAGCTTCGGATCGGTGCCGGGGATCTCGGCGTAGACATTGTGGACCTCCTGGTCATTGGTGAACTTGTTGATCAGCTCGAGCTCCATCTCGACCTTCTGGCCGTTCTGGATCAGGCGGACCATACGGCCGTGATCTTCGATCGGCATCATGATCTCCGGAGTCGGTTCGGGATCGCCGACCTTGTAGCTGACGCCAGTGCCGCTGGGCACGTTGAAGGCGCCGCGGCCCGTGACGACGCAGAGCGGCTTCTCGGAAGCGAGCAGCTCGCGGGTGAGCTGCTGGAGCTCCATCTGGGCGGCACGATCCATCATCTGGCGGGGAGCCGCGTTACGCGGCGGGCCGGCCGGGTTGATGTTGGTGTTCGCACGGTTGTCGATGGTCAGACCCTGGAGCTGCTCCTCGGTGTAGCGGGTCGCCAGGGGGTTGAAGTTGATGTCGTAGGACTGGGTGGACGGCATCAGGAGGATGCGGCCGGCAATCTTGCCCTTATACTTCGCAATATCTTCCTTACTCTGGACATCGAAGACCACGCACTCGCCCTTGACGAGGCCCTTGGTGCTGCCGGACCAGGCCTTGGGGTTGACGGAGAAAGCGCAGTAGTAAGGAGTGGTCATCGCAGCGTAGGTCTTGACGACATCCCAACCGCCACGCGTGAATTCGATCGCGAACTCGGTACGCGGGTTGGAGAAGCCCAGCTCATTCAGTTTGGCGACGACGAGTTTCTCGGCACGACGCTTCTGCTGGGACGCAGTCAGACGCGAACCGAGCAGGTCGGTCATGTACTGGGAAATCTCTTCGATTTGGGAATTGTTCAAGCCCTCATCCTTGATGCGGGCCGCCAGCTCCGGGGACTCCGACACCTGAGCGTGCGCGAAGTTGCCTGCGAAAGCTGCGAGGAACAACGAGACAATAAGTAAACCTTTTTTCATTATACTATAAGATAAAACAAAAATATGCGCGCTTTGCGTCAAGTCAATCTGCGCCTATCTGACGCATTCAGCCTAACTAACGGTTACAAATATAGGAAATTATTTGAAAGATAACACTTATTTTTTATATTTGTTCTGACCCGAGAAAAGCCCCTAATTCACAACAATATGAAGAAGTACACCCACGCCTGGCTGGCCATGATGGCCATGAAACGCATCGAGACGGCTAAAATACCCGCCCGTCAGCAAGACGATGCCAAAGCCCTCATCACCTGGTTCAAAAACTACCGGGATTTCGTTCTCTCCGGTGCCTGGTACCCGGATTCCGTGTTCAAGGACATGTCCACCAGCCACATCGTCAAGTACGAGCCGGACACGAGCGCTCCGGAAGGAACGACGGTGTCCTTCCGGGTGATGCCCCCGACCCTGCAGCTATATCAGTATGGCCTGAAGTCCGACATGTACGGAAAACCGTTCCTCCTCAACAAGCGCCACAACATCTGCGACCGCTGCGAGTCTTTCACCGAAAGCCTGATCGACTCGTTCAAGATCCTGACGATGGAGAACGACGGCTCCCCCATCGTGCCCTCCAACAACCACATCGCGATGCGCTTCTTCATCCTGTCCCACTACATCGCGGATGCGCACATGCCCCTGCACTGCGACGCCCGCTCGTTCTACAACGACAATGAAGTCCACGGTTTCATCGAGGATGTCTGGGACCAGCAGGTGCGCTCCTCCTACTACATAGACGAGGACAATGAGCGCTTCTTCTACGATCCCCAGGGTTATCCCCTCAAACAGGAGACGTTCAGCGAACTGATGCAATATGTGGAGGACGAACTGCGGAAGCGCCAATTCATTTGGAGCTGGGGCGCCGGCTGCGGCAACACCTGGGACTATATGAGCGGCATCTCGCAGTATTCCTACCTGATGGCCTACCGGCTCGTCCCGGCCGACCACGCACCCTCCGAGATTTCGAAGGCCCTGTATATGGAATCCGAAGCCTTCAAGGAGCATTTCTTCGAATACAGCAAGGTCATCCTCGCCGATGCCGTGGAAAGTATCGCCAAGGTATGGCTGCACGCCTGGGTCCGCTATCGCGACTGGTTCCGGGGCACGGAACTCGCCTATTTCAAAGATCAGCTCAAGAAAGCCGACAAGAACCTCAAGGACGCGAACAAGACCATCGACGACTATCCGGAGAAGAAGGACAAACAGGCCGCCAAGGTCAAGACAGCCAAAGAAACGGCTGATGCCAAACAAGCCGACTACGATGCGGCTGTCGCCAAAGGGGGCAAGACGGAGAAGAAGGCCGAGAGCCTTGCCTCGGCCCAGGCGAAACTCGCTGAGGCCCAGGAGAAACTCGACGCGATCGAAGCCGCCTACAAGGAAGCCGAGGCTTCGCTGGAGAACCTGAAGGCCCTCCGGCTGGCCGCCAAGATCGAAGTCGACCGCAAGCAGGCGGAGATCAAACGCTACGCGGACAGCAACTCCGGCATCTAGCCTCCGATTACCGGGAATAGCCCCACGGGCATCTTGCAAAATTGCGGCAAAAGCCGTAATTTTGTAACCCGTATGCAAAAAACGATGATCACTATGCAATACGGGTTCGACAACGAGAAGTATCTCAAAATCCAATCGGAACACATCAAGGAGCGCATCGCCAAATTCGGCGACAAACTGTACATGGAGTTCGGCGGCAAACTCTTCGACGACTACCATGCCAGCCGCGTACTGCCGGGCTTCGAACCGGACAGCAAGTTCAAGATGCTGACACAGTTGAAGGACGACCTGGAAATCGTCATCGTGATCAGCGCCGTGGACATCGAGAAGAACAAAGTCCGCAACGACCTGGGCATCACCTACGACGTGGACGTGCTGCGCCTGCGCGATGAATTCATGGAACGCGGCTTCAGCGTCAACAGTGTCGTCGTCACCCACTACAACGGCCAGGCCAGCGCCGATGCATACCGCAAACGCCTGGAGGGGATGGGCATCCGGGTCTATTACCACATCACCATCGAGGGCTATCCCCACAACGTGGCCCTGATCGACTCCGACGAGGGTTTCGGCAAGAACGACTATGTCGAGACGACCCGGCCCCTCGTGGTCGTCACCGCTCCGGGCCCCGGCAGCGGCAAGATGGCCGTCTGCCTGAGCCAGCTTTACCAGGAGAACAAGCGGGGCATCAAGGCCGGCTACGCCAAGTTCGAGACCTTCCCGGTCTGGAGCCTTCCGCTGAACCATCCCGTCAACATGGCCTACGAGGCCGCCACGGCCGACTTGGACGACGTCAACATGATCGATCCCTTCCACCTGGAAGCCTATGGGGAGACGGCGGTCAACTACAACCGCGACGTGGAGATCTTCCCGGTGATGAACGCCCTGTTCGACGACATCTACGGGGCCTCCCCCTACAAGTCACCGACCGATATGGGTGTCAATATGATCGGCTCGTGCATCTGCAACGATGAAGTCTGCCGAGAAGCCGCCCTCCAGGAGATCATCCGGCGCTACTACACCGCCCTCTGCAATTTCGCCGACGGAAAAGCCACGGAAGCCGAGGTCAACAAGATCGCCCTCTTGATGAAGAAAGCCAAGATCTCCACGGCCTATCGCAAGACCACGGTAGCGGCTAAGGAGCGCCTGGACGCCTCGGGCGTGGCCACGGCCGCGATCGAACTCGGCGACGGCACCATCCTCACGGCGGAGACCTCTCCCCTGCTCGGTCCCAGCGCCGCCCTGCTGCTCAATGCCTTGAAGCATCAGGCCGGCATCGCCCACAATGTCAAGTTGATCCCCCAGACGATGATTGCGCCGATCCAGAAGACGAAAGTGACCTACCTGCACGGCCGCAATCCGCGCCTGCACACCGACGAGGTGCTGGTGACCATCTCGATGATGAGCCTGCTGGACGAGAACTGCCAGCTGGCCCTGGCCGCGCTGCCCAGTCTCAAGGGCGCGCAGGTCCACTCGACCGTGATGCTGAGCGAGGTGGACCGCAAGACCTTCAACAAACTGGGTATCGGCCTGACCTGCGATCCGGTCCGCAAACTCAAGGACCGGGAGCGGAAGCCCGGGCTCGAAGACGAGGAACTCTAGTTTTTTTCTCCGAAAAGAATACGGTCCGTTTCCTCCCACAGCCGGAGTTCCAGTATCGGATCGTCGTATCGTCCGGGAAGTGCCAATGTGCGCTTCCCGATGTAGTATTGGAGCCGGGTATCCGATGAGAGTGCCGCAAGGGCCGGCCGGACGCCCTGCTCCGGAGTTTTGCACAAGGGGCGGAAAAGCACATCTGCAAGCGGGTCGAACCAGCGTCCCATCGAAATCATATTCGAATTGACGATCCCGGGGTCGGCGAGGTTGAGCAGCAGATCGCTCCGGCGCCGGGCCAGTTCCAGCGAGAAATGAACCAGAGCCAGCTTGGCGCAGGCGTAGGTACCCAGCTGGGAGAAATCCCCCGGTGCGGGCTGCAGGGACTCTACGGACAGCCGGGCGAAGCGGCAGGTCAGCGAGACCATGTTGACCAGGTGGGCGCAGGGCTCCATCTGGGACAGCAGGAGGCGCGTAAGCAAGACCGGGCCGAAATAATTGACGGCAAAGGTATGCTCCAGACCGTCCTGGGTCAGCTCGTAGCGGCGGCTGATCACACCGGCGTTGTTGAACAGGGCCGAGATCCGTTCCCCCTCGAGCCCGGCCGCAAAAGCACGCACAGAATCCATCGAGGAGAGGTCCAGGTGGCGGATTTCCAGGTCCGCCCCGCGTTGGGATGCCAGGATTTCATCGCGTACGCGGGTGGCTTTTTCGAGGTTACGGCAAGCCATCATAACGGGCTTCCCCTGTGAAGCAAGCGCGCGGACGGCAGCCGCACCCATGGCGCCGGAGGCGCCCGTGACGATGATCTTACCTGGCATATTCGAGACGCAGATTATCCACCCACAAGGTGTTGCCCGGCGCGCCGATGAATCCGCCCCGGCTGCCGGAAGAAATGTGCAGCACCGCGTGGGTGCAGGGGGTATCGGGCGCCGCCCAACCCTCTTCCCGGACAGGGACGCATTTTCCCCGGCTGTTGACGGCATATAGGGTTTTCTCCCCGCCTACGAGGTCCATATAGGAGCGGTAGCCGGGCTGGCTGCGGGCGTCGCCGTACCAGACCGGAATCCGGCGATTCCGGACCCAGCCGTCCGAACTGCTTCCGATGCGCCAGAAAGCCGTCCCCACCCGTTCCGCGTGAATGCTCCCGTCGGGCTCCTCCCAGCGGCGCTGCAGCAGAAGCATCACCTGGCAGGGGTCCTCTCCGGGGAATTCGGTCTTACGGAAGGTCGTCCCCCGCACCAGCGTACCCGTTGCGGGCAGGACGGCCTTGTAATCCAGCAGCACGGCCGCAGGACGGTCCGTGAAGGGTATACCCCAGTCCATATTGGCATACGGGTCTTTCACGCCAGTGATCGGCTCCAGCATCTTGCCCCAGTAGAGCGAACCCGTGGCCAGCACCTGGATTTCCACCAGGCCCGCCACCTTGCAGGAGGCGAATACGGTGGATAGGCGGGCGCAGCGGCCGCTCGGGCCCTCGTCCGGCTCCACCGAGACACTGGTCTTGGTCACCCCGGAGACTCGTGCATAGGCATTGGAGGAGGCCCAGGGCGTGCGGGAATAATCATAGATCCGATTTCCCTCGATGACTTCGTCGGGCCCTAGGACATATAGGTTTTTGACTTCCCCGCCGATCAGGGCGGACTCCTTGATATGCCGGACGGTCCAATGCTCGAAATCCCCGAACGGGACGGTCTCGATGCGCTGGGCGGAGAGCGGCAGGCAGACTGCGAACGCGAGCAGCAGACTTATTTGAATTTTTTCCATAATTGGGCGATCAAGGGTCCCGGCAGGGCGGCGATCAGGGCCGGGAGCCAGATATTCATCAGACCGGGGCTCACCAAGCGGCGGCCGCGGAACATCGCACGAAGCGCACGGCGGACCAGCCACTGCGGGGTGCGGATGAGCCCCACTCGCACCCCGAGACGCATCCACTTGGGGTTCAAGCGGTAGAGCGGCGTCGCGATGGCGGCGGGACAGACCGTGGTCAGGCCCACCCCGTAAGGCTTGAGTTCAAATGAATACGAACGGCCGAAACTCCGCAGATAAGCCTTGGTGGCGGAGTAGATCGTGATGCCCGGCTCGGGCAGTCGCGCGGCCATCGAAGAGACATTGAGGATGTAGCCGCTCCCCCGCTCTTTCATCGCCCAGCCGAACAGCAGGGTCATGCGGGTGACCGTAAGGATGTGCAGATTCAGCATGGCCTGGACCCGTTCCAGGTCTTCCGGCTGCAATTCCTTGAAGAAGAACATCCCGGCGTTGTTGATCAACACATCCGGGAGGATGCCCTCGTCGCGGCACCAGGCGAAGAGTGCATCGGCGGCATCCGGGACGGCAAGGTCCTGGAAGCGGGTGCGCACGGAGACCGTGGCTGACAGTTCGGCGGATGCGCTTGAGAGCTCCTCTTCCCGGTTGCTGACCAGCACCAGGTCATAGCCGCGCCCGGCTAGAGCGCGGGCATATTCCAGGCCCATCCCGGAACTGCCGCCGGTGATCAGTGCGACCATCGCGCCTCCGCTTTTTCGATTTCGCGGCGCAGGGCCGGCGGAATTCCTTCCGTACAATGATTGCAACGCATCTCCAGCGTGTACATCCGGCCGATGCAGTAATTCGAATGGCGGCATTCGCTGCGCTCCACCGCGCCGCAGCGGAGTTTGTTGATGAAATCCGTATCACGGATCAGCGCGCGGGCCATCTGGACGGCATCGAAGCCCGCTGCGAGGACTTCCTCCATCGAAGCGCGAGAGACCATCCCGCCGACATAGATGAGCGGCAGTTTGACGGCCGCCCGAAACGCCTTGGCATCCTCGAGGAAATAGGCATCGCGGTACGGCACCGTGGGGATGACAAGACGTCCGCAAAGGTGTAGCATCGCCTTGAGCCACCAGAACTTACGCATATCCATATAGTATGCGAGCGTCCTGAGGGGCATCGCTCCGCGCATCACTTCCATCGGGGCCTTGCTCACGAAGCCGGCGGAGAGTACGAGGGCGTGGACCCCGAGCCGTTCCAGTTCGCGGGCCACCTCCAGGCACTCTTCCCGCTGCATTCCGCGGCGGAATCCGTCGTGCATATTCATCTTCACGACCACGCCGATGTCGTCCCCGGCCTCCTCCATCACCCGGCGGATGACCATCTGCATGAAACGCATCCGATTCTGGAGCGAGCCGCCGAAGCGGTCTCGGCGCCGGTTGGTATAGGGCGAGAGGAACTGGCTGATCAGGTAGCCGTGGCCGGCGTGGATCTCCACGCAGTCGAATCCCGCCTGACGGGCCAGCGCGACGGCGTGGCCGAAGTCCTCGACCAGGGCCTCAATCTCATCTTCGCGCAGGGTGCGGGCAAAGGTCGGAGAATAGAGGTTGAAGCCGCCGGAGGCGCCGACGGGGGTGCAGCCGCAGGTGCTGCGGTGCGTCATATTGCCGCAATGGCCGAGCTGGATGGATGCCTTGGCCCCCTGTTCGTGGATGGCGTCCGTAATCTCCCGGAGCGCAGGCACGATCTCCTCGCGCATCCAGAGCTGCCCGTCGAAAGAGAGGCCGCTCCGGTTCACGGAAGCGTAGGCCAGCGTGGTCATCCCAACCCCGCCGCGCGAGACGGCCACGTGGTAGTCCTTCAAATCCTGTGAAGGGCGGTTGCCGTAGGCCATGTTCTCGAAAGCCGCAGAACGGATGACCCGGTTGCGCAGGGTCACGGGGCCGATGCGAACCGGGGTAAAAATGGGAGATACGATGTCGCTCATCTGCTCAGAAAATAAAAGGAATGATGCGCCGGACTTTGCGGGGGTCGAATTCATCCGGAAACTCCTGTGCGTAGTACTGGTGGATGCGGGCGGCACGGGGCGCGAGGTTGGCGAAGGTCCACAGGGCGAAGACGGCGCCGGCCCAGGACCAGGTCAGGATGGCGAAGCCCGTCCACTCGACGAGTTCACCGAAATAATTGGCACTCGCCACATAGCGGAACATCCCGCCGCGGGGCAGGTAATGTGCCGTATCGCCGGGTGCACGCAGATGCCGGATGATGGAGTCGGAGCGGATATTGATGGCCATCCCGATGAAGAAGACGGCCGTCCCCAGCAGGAACGGAAGACCAATCAGCCAGTTCTCCCCGTAATAATCGGCCGGGGAGAAATAGAAAATCCAGCCGCCTTGCATCAGGGCATTGAGCGTATTGAAGAGCGCACCCATCAGGATGATGCTGAGCGGCATCCTTCCGCGGCCCCGGATCAGCCATGGGAAGAGGAAGGAACGGTGGAAGTAGTGCAGTTCGAACAGCAGCAGGAAAACCACGCGGACCGAATCGCTCCGACGGTCGGAAAACCACCAGAGCAAGAGCATCGCCACGAAAACCGGGGCTTCCATCAACATCCACCCGATCCGGTTGTCCACGGAGGGTCCCCACTTGGGCTGGTAGAACTTGCCGTAACCGGCGTCCACGAAGAAAAGACCCACAAAGACCGCAACGGCCAGGACGACCATCACGATCAGAAAGAGATTAAAGGCTTGCAGGCTCAACATAGGCGCGTCAGTCTATCTTCAGGCAGAGCAGGGTGAGATCATCGCTGGCCTCGGCTCCGTCCACGAAAGTGGCAACGGCCCCGGTCAGGCGCTCGACCAACTCCTGGGCGGAACTGAAAGGTGCGGAATCCACGACCGCGAGCATGCGGTCGTTGCCGAATTGTTCGTGATGGATGTTCTCCGCCTCGTTGAGTCCGTCCGTGTAGAAGAGGATGGGCTGATGGCGGATGTCTTCGATGTATTCGCCCTCAAACACCCATTCCGCACACACGCCCAGGGGCGTGTTGGGCTTGACATCCAGGAAATGGGACTTCCCTTCAATCATGATCACGGGCGGGTTGTGGCCACAGTTGCAATAATCCAACCGCCCAGTCGTCAGATCGACCCGACCGATGAACATCGTCACGAACATCATCTGCTCGTTTTCGGGGGCGACGGTCTCGTTGATCTGACGGGCGATCTGCGCAGGCAGGAGTCCCGGCTGGGCGACCACGCGGAAGAGATTCTTCGACACGGCCATGAGCAAACTGCCGGGGATGCCCTTCCCGCTCACGTCGGCGATGCAGAAATAGAGTTTATTCTTGAGGATAAAGTAGTCGTAGAAGTCTCCGCCGACCTCCTTGGCCGGGGTCATGGCGGCAAACAAGTCGATGTCCTTCCGCTCCGGGAAAGGCGGGAACACGCTCGGGACCATCGCCATCTGGATATTCCGGGCGATGCGCAACTCGCCTTCGATCCGCTCGCGGTTAGCCGTCGAACGCGTCAGTTCATCGATATAACTGACCAAAGAATGCTGCATGTGGCCGAACGAACTCGTCAGCTGGCCGATCTCGTCTGGCGACTTGACTTCGGGCAGAGTCCCCTCGAAATCACCGGCCGAAATGAGATCTGCCTGCCGCGCTAGCCGTTTGAGCGGTTCCAGCTCGCTGGCAATCACCCTGCGGGTGACGAAGAGCAGCAGCAACACGCCGAAGAGGGCGATCGCCCAAACGATGCGGCGCAGGCGGTTGTAGCCGCCGAAAATATCCCGCTGGGGGCAGACGATGGCCACGCTCCAGCCCGTTTCCTTGACCGGCTCATAGAAAACAAAATTGTCCGTGCCGTTGATTCTCATCTGCTTCATCCCGCTCTCCCCGTTCAGCATGGCATGGCCCAGCGCGGTGATGTCGGGGTCGGGTTTCAGGAGCGTATCGGTAAAAATGGTCTGGTAGAGCAGTTTGGTCGTATCGGGATGGACCAGGTAGGCTCCGCCCCGGCCGACCATGATGCTGTACGAATTCGGATAAGGCTTCACGGAGGAGATCATCTCCGAAAGCCAGGACAGGGAGATGTCCACGGAGACGACGCCTGCGAAACTTCCGTCAAACGCAGTCAGCGGCTTGCAATAGGAGGTGATGGTATTGTAGGTATCGTCGGTGATGTCCACATCGATATAAGGTTCCGTCCAGCAGGGCTGGTTCAGCAGTTTGGGCTGGAGATACCAGTCCATGTAGAAATACTGGTAACCTTCGTTCCCCTCCTGTTCGGTGGCAACCGAACCATCCTCATAGCCGGCATAGGCCGAAAAATACTCACCCTTCTCCTTGAAATAGTAGGGTTCGAAAGCAATCGAGCAACCGTTGAGGACGGGGTTGTTGAGCAATTCGTTGCGGGCCAGGTCGAACATCGCCTCCGGATTGTCCAGATTGCGGTACACCAGCCAGTCGAGGTTATCGGCCGCGATCGTGACGTCATCCAGGATGGAATTGACCCGGAGCACGGTATTGTCAAGCACCTGGGTGGCACGGTTGACGACCTCGCGGTTGACGGCACGCCGGGCCTCGACGAACATATAACCGAGAGCCAGCATGAAGATCACTGCAGCAAAGATGGCGATCCAGATGCCCAGACGGGCGGACAAGGAATGGCGGATTCTGTCGAACAGGGCTTTCATCGGGCAATCAGGTCATAATATCCAATCGGAGAGGAAATCAAATCCGCCTCCATCATAAGGCCGGTGGCCATACGGACCATTTCGGGGACCAGGCGGAATTCGCGCTGTCCCGTGCGGGCGTCCACTTGCAGATTGAGAATCTCCTCCAGCATCAGCTGTTGAAGGACACGATTGGTGGCGATATGGTTCCGCTCCACATATTCCATCACGAGGTCGAGGGTCTCTTCGGGATGCTCCGCGGCCCATTCCCAGCCGCGGCGGCTCGCGCGGGCGAAGCGTTCGGCGCGGTCCGGATCCTTGCGGTAGGCCTCGAGCGTCATATACACACCGTCGTCCTGGATGTTGTAGCCGTGCTCGCTGAAACGGTACACGTTCTCTTCGTGGATCTCGGCGCCGGCCTGGAGCAGGAGATTGTACTCATTGTAACTCATCGCCAACGTGGCATCGAGCGCCCCGGATATGAAGAGGTTGACATTCGCCGCAAACGGCACCCACTCATAGTTCAGGCCCAGGATCTTGTTCACGCAGATGGCGATCTGGTCGAAACCGGCCTGCCACGTACCGACCCGGGCGCCGTGCTGGTCCAGCGGATTCTTGCCCCGGCGCGAGACGATGACCGTCGCATTGTTCATCGAGGTCTGGAGGATGTTGACCAGTTGGATACCCTGATCCACAAGCACGAGGGCCTGCATCAAAGGCAGGGTCGTAGCATCCGAAGCTCCTTCCGTGAGCAGCAGCTCGAGGTCCCGGACCGTATTGGGGTGAACGATCTTGACATCAAGTCCCTCTTCCTGGTAGAAGCCGTTCTCCAGCGCCGCATAATAACCGGCGAACTGAGCCTGGGCGGACCACTGGGGCGAGAACACGAAAGTATCCTGGGCCGCGAGGGGCAGGGACGCAAGAAGCAGCATCGGCCACAAGAGGATGCGGTGGAGGGTTTTTATCATCGCACAATCGAAACGAAAACAAACAAAATTAGAAAAAAAATTGCAGACGGACAAATCGTCCGTCTGCATAAGGCTTGATGGTGGGCTACTTGCCGATCAAATCCTGCAACGCGGCCCCGAAAATCAGGTAACCGGTATTGCCGGCGATGGTGCCTTCATTCTGTCCCCACAGGAAGGGCCAGTCGTCGTAGTTCTCAAAATGGTCCGGATGGCGGAAGAGCAGGCCCGGGGCCACATTGCCGGGGATGAAAGAGAAATCCGCGCGGTTGTTGCCGTAGAAGACCTCTTTCGGCCGGGCGGCTCCGACGGCGGCCACCAGGGAATAATTGTGGTACGGATGGCAGCCGAACAAGTAGCCGGCGGCCCGGAGGGCATACTCGGGGCCGATGATGTCCGGGAAATACTTGCCGGCAGTCGCGGCCGTGGTGCCGTAGCTGACCACATTGCCGCTGCCCGCCCAGTTGCCCAGGCCGATGGGCACACCGTAAGGATTCTGCAGTTCGAGGGTGTCCAGGTAGTGTTTGTATTCCTCCACATAAGGGCGGAGGCGCTCCCGGTAAGACGCATCCATATACGGGACGGCATCGAGGGCCGCCGAAATCGAAGAATTCACATTGCGGTCCAGGGCCGGCCATACCTGCGCGACAAAGTCGTCGAGATAGTGCCGCTCACCCGTAGACACGTAGAGCTGGAGGTTGGTGGACATGTTCCCGAAACCGCGGGCTTGTCCGCGGGCGCCCCCCTGGCCGCGGGACATCAGCGCGGTCCCCTCCTCCATCAGGCGCTTGGACTGTTTGAGGGCCCGGCGGGAGAGGTCGTCGTTGTGGCCCGCCAGGGCCCGGCTCGCCGCGGCGAACATCGTAGCCGCCCGCAGGTCCAGGCCGGGATTGCGGGTCGTGAACGCCCACATATCGTCCGGGGTGCCGCTGGAGCGGCCGTCCGCAGACTTCTGGTAGGGCTTCAGACGCGGGTCGTAATGCAGGCCGTCCGTGATGGCGGCGGCATCGCCGAGGTGGTGGTAATTGTCCAGCACGGAATTGGAGAGGGTCTGCGCCATATGGCCGATGTTCTCGGCCTGGGCCACCAGGTTGAGGGTGCCGTGCTCGATATACTGGAGTACATCGGGTACGCCATCCGGACGATGAAGATCCACATAGCGCTGTTCCTCGCTGACGAAAGTCTCGTCGCGCATCGGCTTGAAGCGCTCCCAGTCGGACACGAGATTCTGCACCACGCTGATGTTGGAGCCGGTCTCGATATCGAAATCGCCGGCATCGAAGAAACCGCCCACATTGAGTCCCGGGATCAACTCGAGCCCTTTGTAACGGGTATCGATGGCACCCTGGCTGTGAAGGTCGAAGTGATCGGTATGGGCGGGCGCCTGCAGATAGCCTTCCTTGAAAGGCTCGCCGTGCCAGATGCGATAGCCTTCGTTGACCGTCATGTGGTTCATGTGGATCGGGATCCAGACATCGCTGGTAGCGTCGGTGATGCGGTCATATACGTCCTCGCCGATGATGAAGTCGTTGGTGCGGACGTCCCCGTAGCGCAGGAAATAGACGCCCGGTTCCTGCACGGAGGAAAAGTCGAATTTGGCGTAGTGATACTTGAAATAATCGCCCCAGGACTTGACCGGGCCGGAGAAGACACGCTCGGTCCCGCCGTCCTCGCGTACCCGGAAGACCTCGGCCTTGGCGCGGGGCTTGTCAAGCTTGTCCAGCTCGATCACGGCCACCTTGGGCTGCGAGGGCAGATAGCCGACCTGCGAGAATCCCACATTGGGCTCGCGTACCCAGCCGTCCACGGCGTTGGGCTCGACGGTCCAGCTGAGCACTTTGCCGGTCTTGCCCGCAGGCAGCAGGCTGCGCAGCACAAACCAGCCGTTCTGCGCCAGGATGCGGCCGTCGTAGAGCATCAGATCGGCATCCTCGGAACAAACCTTGACCATGCGCTCGGGGTCGTCGGGCGCCGCCAGCAAGGTATGGCCGACGGAGAGCGGCAGCGGGTCCACGAAGCGGCCGGTGCCCCGGTCATCGTAGGTACGGTAGCCCTTGAACTGCCGGACTTTCTCTTCGTTGGGACGGGTGGTCGTCAGACTCGCAGAATAGCGCGGGAAACGCTCGGGCTTGCCGTCCATCAGATAGGCCTTATGCCAATACTGGGAGGGCAGCAACTCGAGGTTGAGCCCGGCCTCCCCCACCAGTGCATCGGGCAGGGGCTTGTCGAGATAGACGTCGATCCGGAAGGCCGGCCCTTCGGTGCTTACCACGAGCCGGGAGTCGAAATCGTAGTCGGGATAGCGCAAGGCGACCTCGATCGTGCCGGCGTCAGGATCCACCGTGCGGGAAGTAGTCTGGGGCACGAGATCCCACTGCTCGGGGGTGTTGCACAGGCGGATGGCGCCGCCCTGGATGGTACGCACGCCGTGGTGGATCACCTCGATACCGGAATTCTTCTCGTCGTTGAAGCCGCCCGAGAAGGTATTGCTGTACACCAGGACATTTACGCCCTGGCGCTCGAAATACTCCAGCTCATTCAGACGGAGATCTCCCGCAGGGCGGGAACAGGCTGCCAGAAAAAGCAGCGGAAGAAGGAACAGAACGGTTTTTCGCATAATATGGTTTTTAATGGAATTCAGGGTTTTTCGAAATGCTGGTAATCCTGCACGCTCCGCCAGGCTCCGCCCCAGGCGAAGCCGTGTGCGCGGAAAAGCTGGCAGCACAGGTCTTCCCGGTCGATTTTGTGCGGGAAGTCGACGCTACGATCGGCATAGGCCTCCGCTCCGGCGGGCTGTACGCGTCCCTGCCGGTCCACGAAAGGGTTCTCCAGGGGGTTGATGTCCACAGCGCGGCCGAGCGCGTGGGTCGATAGGCGGCGCTGCCCCGTCCGCGGGCGGTAATTGAAGCAGGAAGTATTGTCCGCCAGCATGGAGGCCTCGTCGGAGCCGCCGAAATCATCGATCAGGCGGATGCTCCGGATGGGATAGCGTGCTTCGAACAAGGCTTGGAAGATCTCGAGCAGATCCCCGGCGATCGCTTCGTGGCAGACCATCTCTCCCGTCCGCGGCTCCCCGTCGAAATCCACATACGACAGGCGCAGGTAACGCAATTCGGAGAGCGGAATCCGGGCATCCTCCGGGTAGGAAACGCCCCGCATCCGCGCCTCGACGGCTGGCGGGATGGGTCCGGCGTTGAATTCGGGCACGAACACCGGAGCCGGCGCGAGACTGTCGGCGGGGAAAGGCGGAGTGTCATCCGGGAGCATCGCACCGGGCGTCCACCCCCGGCAGCCGCAGAGGAGCGCAAGCAAAAGCAGGATGACCCGGCGGCCCCGCATCCCCCTACTGCGGCTGGGAGGCCTCGCAGCGGACGAGTGTCTCGGTGATGAGCAGGGTCTGCGCCTGCAGACGGGCTGCGGCCTCACGGTCGGCGGCCAGGTATATGTCGCGGTAGTCCTCCAACTGGTGGCAGAGCCGGTGCTCATAGCGGTTGAGTTCGAAGACCTGAGGCTCCTGGCCGGGCAGCAGGAGTTCGACCTTGGTGAAGAAATTGGGCAGGCCGTAAACGCGCAGCGCACCCCGTTCTCCCTGGAAATAGAAGCCGTGCGGCCCCTCGGAATCCATCGAAGCGGTGCACACGGCCACCAGGCCGCTGTCATAGACTAGCGTGGCGGCCCCGGACGTTCCCACGGCATTGCGCCCGCAGGCGTTGGCGGCATAGAATACTTTGTCCGGACGGCCGTAGAGGGCCAGGACGATGTGCAGGCAGTAGATGTTGATGTCGCGCAGGGCGCCGCCTTCATACTCCTGCGTGAACACGGGAATGTGGGCGCCGGCGAGATACTCGTCATAACGGCCGAAATGCTCGTCGTAATCGGCGTGTACGAGGCGTACGGGACCGATGAGCGGCAGCAGTTCCTCTACCTTGTGGAAATTGGGCAGGTGAATGTTGGAAATGGCCTCGAAAATCCACAGGCCCCGCTCCGCAGCCAGGTCGAAGAGCGTGCAGGCCTGCTCCACGGTCGAGGTGAATGGTTTCTCGAGCAAGACATTCTTACCGGCGAGCAGGGCTTGCCGGGCGGCCTCGAAATGCAGGGAATTGGGCAGGGCGACATAGACGAAGTCGATGTCCGTGCGCGCGAGCATTTCAGCATAGTCCGTATAGACGTTGGGAATGCCGAAACGGCCGGCCTTCTCGCGGCTGCGGCCACAGATGGCGATGACTTCATAGCCCGGAACGGTCTGCATGGCTTCGAGCATCTGGGGGACGATCCTTCCGGATCCGACAATGGCGACTCTGATCATTTTTAACGGCTTTTTGTGGTTCTTATATGCAAAGATAATTACTATTTTTGTATAGTGAAAGACCGCGTCTACATAGCCATCGACTTGAAGTCTTTTTATGCCTCCGTGGAGTGCGTGGACCGGGGACTGGATGCCCTGGATACGCATCTGGTAGTGGCGGATCCCACGCGCACGGACAAGACCATCTGCCTGGCGGTCTCCCCTTCGCTGAAGTCCTACGGGATCGGCGGCCGGGCCCGCCTGTTCGAAGTGATCCAGGCGGTCTCCAAAATCAATGCGAAGCGGCGCCGGGAAGCCCCCGGGAGGCGTTTTCGGGGCAAATCCCACGAACACGCCGCCCTGCTCGCCGACCCATCTCTGGAACTGGACTACATCGTCGCCCCGCCGCGGATGGCCCACTACATCGAGGTAAGCCGGCGCATCTATGGAATCTACCTGCGCTACATCGCCCCGGAAGACATCCACGTCTATTCCATCGACGAGGTCTTCATCGACGCCACCGCCTATCTCAGGACCTACGCCCTTACGCCCCACGAACTCGCCCGCAAACTGATCCGCGAGGTGCTCCGCGAGACCGGCATCACGGCCACGGCGGGGATCGGTCCGAACCTCTACCTCTGCAAGGTGGCGATGGACATCGAGGCCAAGCACAGCCCGGCCGATGCGGACGGGGTGCGCATCGCCGAACTCGACGAAGCCTCCTACCGCCGCAAATACTGGACGCACCGCCCCCTGACGGACTTCTGGCGCATCGGGAGGGGCATCGCCGCCCGGCTCGAAGAGGCGGGCCTCTACACCCTCGGCGACGTGGCGCGCTGCTCCCTGGGGAAAGCCTGGGAGCCCAACAACGAAGAGCTGCTCTACAAACTCTTCGGCGTCAACGCCGAACTGCTCATCGACCACGCCTGGGGCTGGGAGCCCTGCACGATGGCGGACATCAAGGCCTACAAGCCCGCTGCAAACAGCCTCTCGACCGGGCAGGTGCTCACCGAGCCTTACAACTTCAAGAAGGCCAAACTGGTGGTGCGCGAGATGACCGACCAGCTCGTGCTCGACCTCGTGGACAAAGGACTCGTCACGGACCAGATGGTCCTGAGCATCGGCTACGACACCGAGTCCCTGCGCGACCCGGCCATCCGGAGCCGCTACGGCGGGCCCGTCGCCGCCGACTGGTACGGCCGTTCCGTGCCCAAGCCAGCTCACGGATCGGTCAACCTCCCCCGCCAGACCTCCTCTACGCGGATTATCACGGACGCGGTGATGGAACTGTTCGACCGCATCACGGATCCGGCCCTGCTGGTGCGGCGGATCTATGTCGTCGCCTCGCACGTCGTGCCCGAGTCGCAGGTGGAAGCGGTCCAGCTGGACCTCTTTGAGGAGCCGGTCGAAGAGGATACCCGCGAACGCAGCAGGCAGGAAGCCATCCTGGCCATCCGCAAGAAGTTCGGCAAAAACGCCATCCTCAAGGGAATGAATTTCGATGACGGCGCCACCGCGCGCGAACGCAACAAACAAATCGGAGGACACAAGGCATGAGCGATTTCGAACACCGCTACGACGACATCATCAATCTCCCCCACCCGGATCCGCAGCGGCACTCCCGGATGGCCCGGGAGGACCGCGCCGCCCAGTTCGCCCCCTTCGCCGCCCTGACGGGCTTCGAGTCAGAAATCGAAAAGGCCGCCCGCCAGCATCTGGACGAGCAGCCTTCGATGTACGCACCGGGCGAAGAGAGCGCCTAGGCCGAGCCCTCCAACTGTCGGCGGACGGCCTGGAGGAAGAAGGTTTGGCGCTGGGCCTGCGAGACAGGAATGGTCAGCACGCGGGCATCGGACGAGAGTCCTTCGTCGAGGTTGCAGACGAAGAGCTCGTCGATGTCGGCCAGGTAGAGGCGATTGTAGCGGAGCTCCTGCTCGCGCTGCAGTCGCAGGACATATCGGCAGGTCTTGGCAGCATCCGTCTCCGTGAGGTTGTCCTTGCAGAAAACGAACAGGCCCATCTTCTCGAAATGGCCGTAGAAGCCGCTGCCCACCTTGGCGATCTTGCTCTCCAGGATCTTGCGCAGCGGAAGGGCCAGCGTCCAGTATTCCAACTCCTTGACACCTACATATTTGCCGTCCCGGAGACCATAGGCGTAGCCCGATTCGAGGATCTGCTCCATCTCCCGGCGCTCGGCAGCGGGAGCGATTCCGGACACATCCTTGAGCAGCTGGGTGGCAGCCTTGCGGCTCTCTTCCATCGCCCGGGTCACTTCGATGCCGAGCCGGCCCTTCTCCTTCGACTGCAGATCGGGGCGGTCGCGCCCGAGCAGGTCATCGAACTCGCTCCCCAGCAGGCTTGAAAGTTCGATTTGTGCGTATTGCTCGAAGAAGCAGGTACCGTATTTCCGAAGTTTAGGCATACCGGGCGGCAGCGTCCGTTAATAGAACTTCACGATCTCGTCCAGCGGCCGATGAACGGGCATCCGGGGCTCCTCGGCACGGTAGCCCAAGGCTATTACGGCCATCACGGCCTCGTTCTCGGGAATGGAGAAGAGCGCGCGGAGCGGCTCGGCGTCGCGCATACCCATGATCAGGGTGTCGAAACCCATCTCACGGGCCTTCAGGACCAGGTATGCATTGTTGAGGCCGTTGTCGTAAGCGCCCCAGAAGTCACCGGCGTCATTGGCGGGATTGCCGCGGAAGAATCCGGACTTCCCTTTCTCGAAAGTGCAGACAAGGAACGCGCAGGCGTTGACCACCCGGTCCTTGTTGCCCCCGATCATCTCCAGGACGGCGTCGTGCTTCTCCGGGCTCAGGGCCACATAGAACTTGCTGGGCTGCTGGTTCGCCCAGGAAGGGGCGTTCTGCGCAGCGGTCAGGAGTTCGCGCACCTGCGCCTCGGAAATGGTCCGGCCGGGTTCGTAGGCACGGATGCTCCGGCGGGTTGCGAAGAGTTCGTCCAGTGAGGTCACAGCAGGCTGGGAGCCGGTGCAGCCGGCCAGGAGGAGAAGTGAGGCCAGCGCACAAAAAACGATCTTGGTTTTCATTGTATTATGCATTTACGGGTAAATCATTCTCCGACAGGGAGCGCAGTCCGTGGCCGCCGATGGCCGCCTCGGCCGCTGCGACCTGATCGGTCCGGAAAATCAGGATGCCGCGGCCGTCGAGCAGGAAGGCATACATATAGGTAATGCTGACACCGGCACCGCTGATGATGCCCACGACATCGGCGGCGCCGCCGGGCTGATTGTTCATCTCGATGGCGAAGACGTCCGAGATGGCGACGGCCACCCCGTACTGCTTGAGTTCGGCGCAGGCACGGACGGGCTCGCTGCAGATCAGCCGGAAGAGGCCGTACTCCGCCGTGTCGGCGATCGTGCAGGCAATGATCTGGATGCGGGACTGCTTCAGATGCTCGAGCACCTTCTGCAGGGATCCGGGCCGGTTCTCGATGAAGATTGATAATTGTCTGATGGTCATAATATTCAGTGTCAATAGAGTTTGCGATTGTCGATGACGCGGGTGCTCTTGCCCTGACTGCGCTCGATGGTGCCGGGCGCTTTGAGCTGCACCTTGACGCCGATGCTGAGCACGCTGCGGAGCTTGGCGGCGAGCCGCTTGGAGAGCTCGTCGATGGCCGCCGGCGTGTCGAGCGTAGCGTTGAAGTAATCCTGACGGAGCTCCACCTGGACCTGCAGGGTGTCGAGGTTGTTGATGCGGTCCACGACCAGCAGGTAGCGCGGGGCGATCTCCGGCATCGTGAGCACCACGCTCTCCACCTGGGACGGGAAGATGTTGATGCCGCGGATGATGAGCATGTCGTCGCTGCGGCCGTAGATGGGGCTCATCCGGACATTGGTGCGCCCGCAAGGGCACTCGCCGGGCAGCAGCGCGCAAAGGTCGCGCGTACGGTAGCGCAGCACGGGCATCCCCTCCTTGGTGAGGGTCGTGAACACGAGTTCGCCCGTCTGCCCGAGCGGCAGGGGCTCCAGGGTCACGGGATCGATGACCTCGGGGAAGAAATGGTCTTCGTTGATGTGCGAGCCGTTCTGCTCCTCGCATTCATAGCTGACGCTCGGACCCATGATCTCGCTCAGGCCATACAAGTTGTAGCCCTTGAGGCCCAGGCGGTCCTGGATCTCCGTGCGCATATTCTCCGTCCAGGGTTCGGCGCCGAACGCACCGACCCGCAGGTTGATCTGGTCCTTGGTGATCCCGATCTGTTCCATCGTCTCTGCGAGGTAGAGGGCATACGACGGGGTGCAGGCGATGCCCGTGATGCCGAGGTCCCGGATCAGCCGGGCGTGCTTCTCGGTGTTGCCGGTGGAGGCAGGCACGACCGCCGCACCTACCATCTCCACGCCATTGTGGGCACCCAGGCCGCCAGTGAACAGGCCGTAGCCATAGGAAACGGAGAAGGTGTCCTCGCGGCCGACGCCATAGGCGGTCAGGCAGCGCGCCATGCACTCGCTCCAGACGCTGATGTCCTTGCGGGTATAACCGACGATGGTAGGATTGCCGGTGGTGCCGGACGAGGCGTGGATGCGGATGATTTCGCTCTGCGGAGCGGCCTGCAGGCCGAAGGGATAATTGTCCCGGAGATCCTTCTTGGTCGTAAAGGGAAGCTTCACGATATCATCAATCGTGCGGATATCGCTCGGGGAAAGGTCCATCTCCTGGAGTTTGTGGCGATAGAACGGGACATTGTGGTAGACATACTCCACAATCTTGCGCAGCCGCTTGCCCTGCAATTCTCGCATCTGCTCGCGGCTCATGCACTCTTTGGTGGGATTCCAAATCATATTTACACTACTGACTAACTAACTTCATACTGTGCTCCAGGCCCAGGTCGAAGGCCTGAAGATTGGCCTGCACGATGCTCTCGCCCTTGCGGGAGAAAATGCGGCTGATGGCCGCGCGCAGGCTGTCCGGCTCCAGGAGCGGGATATAAGGGGCGGCCATCCCAAGCAGGACCATATTGGCGCTCCGGGGTACACCGCTGTCGCGGGCGACCTGTTCGATATCGAGCCGCACCACTTTCGGGAGCGAATCAAGCTCGGCGAGCAGCGCCGCCTCGTCGGGATAATCGGGGATGTTGACCAGCGGCCTGGAAGCGGTCACGACCGCTCCGTCGGCCCGCAGATACGGCAGATAGCGAAGCGCCTCCATCGGCTCCATCGAGACGATCAGGTCTGCCCCGCCCAGCGGGATCAGGTCGCTCCAGATGGGTTCCGTGGACAGGCGCAGGTCGCTCTGGACATCTCCGCCGCGCTGGCTCATCCCGTGCACTTCGGCCTGCTTGAGCTGCAGTCCGGCCGCAGTCGCGGCTTCACCGAGAACGGTAGCGATGGTGAGGATACCCTGTCCCCCGACACCGCAGAGTTTGAGGTCGATTTTCATTTCGCTTGCTTTTTCTGACGGAGTTTACGGGAAAGGGTCTGCATGCATTCGCGCTGCGGGATGATCACGGAAACGCCTTCATAGGCAATCTCCTCCCGGAGTATGCGGGTGATCTCGTCCATATTCTTCGGCAGAGGCTCCACCACGTGGAGGTGCTCCCGCTCGACGCCGAGCGCCAGGCAGATGGCCTCGAATTTGTGCGTGCCGGCGGAGTCCTGTCCGCCGGTCATCGCCGTCGTGAGGTTGTCGCTGATGATCACGGTGATGGCGGAGCGGTCATTTACCGCGTCCAGCAGGCCGGTCATCCCGGAATGCGTAAAAGTCGAGTCGCCGATCACGGCGATGGCGGGCCGAAGGCCGGCGTCGGCCGCTCCCTTGGCCATCGTGATGGAGGCGCCCATATCCACGCAGCTGTCGATGGCGCGCCACGGCGGCAGGGCGCCAAGTGTATAACAGCCGATGTCTCCGAAGATGCGCGCCCCGGGGAATTCGGCGGCGACGCGGTTCAGGGCGGTATAGACATCCCGATGGCCGCAGCCCTGGCAGAGCTGGGGCGGACGCGGAGCGAGGTGAACAGCGGGCGGAAGGCCATTTGCGCAGTCGGCGCCCAGGGCCGCGGCCACGCAGTCGGGGGTCAATTCACCCGTACGCGGCAGCGCCCCCGTCAGGCGGCCCAGAACTGGATAGTCCGGGCCCAGCAGGCCGCGGACCTGCTCCTCCACAAAGGGCTGGCCGTCCTCGACCACAAGCAGACGGCTGCATTGTGTGGAGATCGTCCGCAGTTTGGCGGCCGGCACGGGATATTGGGAAATCTTGAGGACGGGCACGCCGGCGGGGAGGATTTCCCGGACATAGTTGTAGCCGATGCCCGCGGCGATCACACCCAGCCCCTCCTGAGTCTCGCGTTTGTCATCTTGAGCCTGCCGAGGGATCTCCAAGCTATTGCACCCCGCTTCCTCCGCTCGCGCGGCAATCTCCTCCTGTTTGCCTATCAGCAAAGCATACTGCCGCCGCGCATTGCCGGGCAGCAGGACCCAGCGGGTCCGCTCGTCGTCGGGATCCAGGGCATTCTGGGGCCGGACGGGGCCGATTTCTACCGCGGCGCGGGAATGCGCCAGGCGCGTGACCAGACGCATCAGCACCGGCAGGCGCAGCGCTTCCGACAGCCGGAAAGCCTCGGCCGTAAGGTCGAACGCCTCCTGCTGAGAAGCGGGTTCCAAGATGGGCACCATGGCAAACTTGCCGTAGAAACGGGAATCCTGCTCGTTCTGCGAGGAATGCATCGAGGGATCATCGGCCGCCAGGACCACCAGCCCGCCTTTGACGCCTGTCACGGCGGCATTGACGAAGGCATCCGCGCAGACGTTCATCCCCACGTGTTTCATGCACACCAGTGCACGCTTGCCGGCATAAGACATCCCGAGAGCGGCTTCCATTGCCGTCTTCTCATTGGTGCACCAGCGGCTCCGCACCCCGCGTTCGAGGGCGAGCGGGCTCTGCTGGATGTATTCGGTAATCTCGGTCGAAGGGGTGCCCGGATATGCATAGACGCCGGACAAGCCGGCGTACAATGCTCCCAGTGCCACGGCCTCATCGCCGAGCAGCAATTTTTTCTCTGTCATTCTTCTTTCTTCAAACGCCCCAGGGCATGCTCTAGACTCTCAGTCGGTTCAATGATATTATAATCCTTCCAGAAATCCGGATCGGAATAAACTTGCGTCTTGTCCGCCAGGGCATCGCTGCTGCGGAAACTCTCCGCCCGCTCGATCGGCTGGGCGTCCACGCCGACGTAACGGTTGGTCACGACCATCTCCGCAATGGCGGTGAACTCGGTGTTCCAAATACGGCGGCGGGCGTCGCAGTTGAAGCGGAACACCGTCCGCACATAACTGAGGCGGCTCTTGTCGCCCTCCCGCTTATAGTTGAGCAGCAGGGTCATCTCCTTCGGCTTGAAGCGGATGTCGGCCGGTTTGCGGACCAGCATCACACGCGTGGCTTTCTCCGGATCGGACATATCCAGCGCCAGTTCAATGCGGGTGAAAGCAAGGGTTTCCTGATCGATATAGGCCACCCCATGCTGCTGGGCATAGTCCGACACCAGTGTGGGCGTGAACTTGATAACGATCTGGCGGCGGTCGTCGATCATCGCCGGCTCGAGCATCTCCAGGATATAATCGTCCAGTTCGGACTCATCCAGGATGATGGCGCGGCGTTTCACCACATCCAGGTCGACAGCCTGCGTAGGGCCTCCGATCACCTTGATGGCAAGGGTGTCGGAACGGCGCGGACTGGTCAGCAGGCGGCTTTTGATTACCTGCGTACGGTCACGCCCGAACAGCGACTTGAACGAGGTCTTGTACATCTTGGTCACGGCCTCGGAGACATAGATGAAGCGCTGGCGCTTCTGGGCCGTCTCGCGGTAGAAACACTCGAAGAGTTCCGGCTGGTCGGGGCAGTTCTCGTTGATCTTGTAGATGGCCTCGCGCAGGATCGTCAGCGGATCGCCGCTGAGGATCTGGGCCGGGTCGAGCGTGAACTCGCCGCGCGTCAGGCTGACCCGCATCTCCCGTTCCCGGTCGGCCGGGACCGTCTGGACCTTGTAGCCCAGCAGGGAGAAGGAGACGAAACGGGGCGGGGTGTCGGATTTGATGACGAAGGTGCCATCCTGGTTGGTGACGGTGGCGTAGTTGGTCCCCGGAAGGGTCACGGCCACATAGGCCAGCGCACGACCATTGGCAGCATCGCGGACGCTGCCGCGGACGGTATAGCGGAGCGAGTCTGTCTGTCCGTATGCCAGAGTACCTACGAACAGGCAGATCAAAGTCAGGAAACGAGTTAATAACTTCACGGCAATTTGGTTTTATTGCCGAAAGATAAGTCAAAAAAACGAAAAACCCTATCTTTGGACACAAAACTCTGCCGCCGGGCCTCTATGAGGCCCCTTGCAGACGGACGATCACCTCCTTCCCCTCATATCGGACGACGATCCCGTCCGCCTCCGATCCCGAACAGACCGGATGCTCCCCCGTCACCGGGACGATGATAAAGGTCCGCTGTGCGAGCATTCCCGGGAAGGCCCCCTCCCGATCGCAGATGCGCAGGGTCCGGGATGCATCGTCGTATTCCAGGCGGATGCGCGCAAACGAGCCCTTCTCGTAGTTGTAATTGACATTCTCGTCCTCATAGAGATCGAAGCGGCCGTCCTTCCCGGCGTATACGAAGAGGCGCAGCGGGTCGGCGGGTTTCTCGTCCGACCACTGCATGTCCGGCCCGAAGGGCACGATGGAACCCGCCCGCACATAGAGCGGAATCCGGCCGTAAGGAGCCGGCACTTCACGTTCCTGACCGCCCCGGATCCGGCTGCCGTCATAGAAGTCGTACCAGTCGGTCCCCGACGGGAAATACACCCTGCGGCTGCGGGCGCCATACTCGCTCACGGGGGCGGGCATCAGCGCCGGTCCGAACATCCACTGGTCGTCGATTCCGCACACGGCAGGATCCTGCGCGAAATCCATCGGAAGCCCGCGCAGGATCGTCGCATCTTCGAAATGAACCGCACCCGCCAGGGAATACAGATAAGGCATCAGGCGGTAACGGAGCCGCATATAGTACAGGATGCTCTCGTAGGCCTCCGAACCCTCCGGGGCGATATTCCAGAGTTCGCGCGGCGGCCACTGGCCGTGGGCGCGGAACAGCGGCACGAAGGTACCGAACTGATGCCAGCGGGTCTGGAGTTCGCGCCACTCGCGCAGGTCCTCCGTCTCCCGTCCGGTCGCATTGAAGACATTCTGGGCCGCGACAAAACGATCCTCCACGCTGAAACCGCCGATGTCCATCCCCCAGAACGGGATGCCGCTCATCGAGTAGTTGAGCCCGGCGGCCATCTGCGCACGCATATCCAGCCAGGTGGTGCCGATGTCGCCGCTCCAGCTGGCCGTCGAATAGCGCTGCAGACCGCCGAAGCCGTTACGCGTCAGCAGGAAAACCCGCTTGTCGGGATCCACGCTCCGCTGGCCCTCGTAAATTGCCTGCGCGTTGACGAGCGCATAGGCATTGAGATACTCCGTGGAAGGGCCCAGCGCCGTGGGCGTGAGCAACCACTTGAAGTAATCCATCGGCAGGCAGTCCCGCAGATTCGGCTCGCTGGCGTCCATCCACCAGGCGTCGATCTTGCGTCCGAAGCGGGTATAGAGGCTTTCGTCCATCTGGCGCCAGAACATCTTCCGGCCCCCCGCTGCGTAAGCGTCATAGAAAGATTGGAAATGGCCGAGCCAGTCCCGGAGACTGTCCTGTTCCGCGTGGACATAGGCATAACCGGCCTCCTTAAGTTCCTTGTAATGATCCGTATTGGTGTAGAATTTGGGCCAGACGCTGATCATGAAGCGGCCGTGCATGGCGTGGACGCTGTCCAGCATCGCCTCCGGGTCGGGATAGCGGTCGGCATCGAACGCATGGCTCCCCCACTGGTCCGGCAGCCAGTACTGCCAATCCTGAACGATATTGTCCACGGGAATGCCGCGGCGGCGCATTTCCGCGAGGGTGGAGACCAGCTCCTCCTGCGTACTGTAACGCTCGCGGCTCTGCCAGAAGCCCAGGGCCCAGCGCGGCATCACCTGCGCCTTGCCGGTCAAGCGGCGGTAGTGCGCGATGATCTCGTCGGCGGAGCCGCCCGCCATGAAATAATAATCAATCTCCGGATTCATTTCCGACCAGAACGACAGCCGCTGCTGCTCCTCCCGGCTGCGCAGGTCGGCCACCCGCAGCCCCAGGTAGGACACGCCCCCGTCGGGCTTCCAGCTGATCCGGACAGGGGTACGGACGCCCTGTTCCAGGTGGACGGAGAATTTGTAGGAATTGGGATTCCACGCCGGACGCCAGCGCTCGGTGACCACTTCCTCGCCGCCGATCCAGACCCGCTGCGAGCCGGCATAATAAAGCACGAAGCGGTATTCACCCGTCTCGGGCGCCTCCAGGAAGCCTTCGTAGGTCACATCCGCGCCCTTGAGCTGCATCTTCGGCAGCAACTTCACCATCTGCTCGTTCTCATAATAGAGCGAGTCTTCGCGCTGGACCAGCGGTTCGCCCCGGCGCGGGACATAGGTTCCCGTCAGGGCTCCGGGTGTGCCGTCCTTGTCGTAGAGCTTCAGGACGCGGTGCAGCTGCCGCCAGGGGGCGGGATTGCCGTAGCGGCTGAGGGAATTGCTATCCCAGAGCACTCCGTAGCCGCGGGTGCTCCAGATGAAAGGGACGGATATCTTGGTGTTGTACTGGAACAGTTCCTCATCCCCGCCTTTGTGGTCGAACTCCAGGGACTGCTGCTGGCCCAGGCCGTAGATGGACTCGTCCTCGGGCGAATCCCAAACCTGGCGGACGCTGTAGGCGCGCCGGCCCTCCACCTCCACGGGCGTGAAGCTCCGGCCTCCGGGCAGTTCGGACAGGATCTCCTCCCCCGCCGGATTCAGGAAGCGGACGGCGCCCGTCGCGCGGTCCACGACCACCCGCAGCGCAGGACTGGCCACTTCAACCGAGCCCGGGGTCTGCGTAAGGGTGAAATCGCGGTATCCCGCCTGCGGGACGACCATCAGGCTCGGGCGCCGGGAGAAACGGCGCTCCGGAGTGGCGCTCACGCGTACGATCCCCGCATCCACCCACTGCAGGCGCACTTGAACGGAAGGGCCGCCTTCGCCTTCCGGCACCTGTACAAAAACGGAATTCCCCTGCTGCCGGACCGGCCCGCTGCAAGCGGCCACCGACAACAGGGAAATCAACAAGGCGGCGACACTGCGTCGCTTCATAAGCTACTGGATGAAACTGGCGAAATAGCCGCTGAACAGCACGCTCGTGATGAGGTAGCCGATGACCGTCGAGACGACGACACTGATCAGGCCCGGCATCATGAAGCTGTGGTTGAGCAGGTACTTGCCTATCTTCGTCGTACCGGAGCGGTCGAAGTTGACCGTGGCGATGTCCGAAGGATAGTTCGGGATGAAGAAATAGCCGTACACGCTCGGCAGCACGCCCAGCAGGACGGGGCCGGCGATGCCCAGTTCGTAGGCCAGGGGCAGCATGGCCACGACCACGGCGCCCTGGGAGTTGATCAGCACGGAGACGAGGAAGAACACGAAAGCGATCGACCAGGGATAGTTGGTCACGAGGTCGGCGAGCATCACCTTCATCTCGTCGAGGTAGTTGCCGAAATAGGTATCAGCCAGCCAGGCGATGCCGTAGATGGCCACCACGGCCACCATGCCGGACTGCCAGACGGCGCCGCCCACGGCCTTCTTGGGCTGGGCTTTGCAGAACATGATGTTGCAGGCGGCGGCCGTCAGCATGATGATCTGGATGATGATGTTCATCTTGGGGATGCCCAGGGCAGCGGCGAGGGTCACGCTCTCCCCGCCCTTGGTCACGTGGATCATCTGGCAGAATGCGAAGAGCACGATGATCAGCAGGGCGCTCAGGAAGATGAACACGGAAGCCTTGGCCTCCTTGGTGATCACCTTGTCGAGGGTGGTGGCGCTGCTGCCGTACATGTAGTTGTACATTTCCGGGTCGGCTTTGCGCTTCAGGAATTCGGGATCCTTGTCCAGATCCTTGCCGCGCTTGTAGGAAGCGGCCGCGGCGCAAATCAGTCCGATCAGGCAGGCCGGGATGGTGACCATCAGCACCTGCGGGATCGAGACCATATAACCGTTAGCGTTGGAGATGGTCACGAAGGCCACCACGGCGGCGGCGATCGGCGAACAGGTGATACCCACCTGCGAAGCGATCGAGGCCACGCCGCAGGGGCGCTCCGGCCGGATATTCTTCTTGAGGGCGATGTCGCAGATGATCGGCATGATCGTATAGACCACGTGGCCGGTGCCCACCAGGACGGTCAGGAAGAAGGTCGTCAGGGGGCCCAGGAAAGTGATGTGGTCGGGATGCTTGCGGAGCATACGTTCAGCGACCTGGATCATCCAGTCCATACCGCCCGAGGCCTGCAGGGTGCCCGCGCAGGTCACAGCGGCGATGATGATGTAGATGACATCCGTAGGTGGTGAACCAGGTTTCAGACCGAAACCAAAGACCAAAATAGCCAAGCCAATGCCCGAGATGGCGCCCAGAGCAAGCGACCCATAGCGTGAGCCAACCCAAAGTGCACCCAGCACAATCAGGAGTTGGAGAATCATGGAAATGGAAAACATAATCTTTAGGTATAATAGGGTATAAGTTCTTCTTTTGGCCACAAAGATATAAAAAAACTATAAAACTCTTCTCTTCATTTCAGTTTTTTCTTAACTTTGCTGCCGAAAATATTGTCCTAACCTCCATTTTGATTATGAAACGCCAGGTCTCACTCCTTTTTTTAGCCTCTATGCAAGTACCTGCGTGGGCCCAGCAACGTCCGAACATCGTCTACATCATGACCGACGACCATACGGCGCAGATGATGTCGTGCTATGATAGCCGATTCGTAGAGACACCCAACCTCGACCGCATCGCTGCCGATGGCGTTCGCTTTACACGTAGTTTTGTCGCGAACTCGCTCTCGGGACCCAGCCGAGCCTGCATGATTACAGGCAAGCATTCCCACAAGAATGGATTCACGAACAACGAGCATGGAATCTTCGACGGTTCACAGCAGACGATGCCTAAGCTGCTGCAAGCTGCAGGCTACGAGACGGCTCTCATAGGCAAATGGCATCTCGTCTCTACGCCTACAGGTTTCGACCATTGGGAAATCCTCCCCGCTCAGGGCGACTATTATAATCCCATGTTCATTCACATGGATGGCACTCAATCGGTTGACAGCGGCTATGTCACTCGAAT
>JAEEGJ010002359.1_pt1 | contig 103118 bp, 82 predicted proteins | sample 8958761 | NCBI WGS metagenome assembly JAEEGJ01 (sample SAMN16246546, study PRJNA631951) | gut metagenome | biome: gut microbiome; feature: rumen; material: RS-attached | host: Bos | place: Iran: Karaj | collected 2018-10 | reverse complement strand
CGGACGGCCGCGTGGTCGTGCCGCGCGGCGCCGTGGTCGTGTCCGGCAGCAAGCCGCTGCAGCGCGGCCCGGGTGCCGGCAGCGGCGTGTCGCTCTACTGCCCGGTCATCGTCAAGTATCGCGACGAGAAAACGGCCGGTTCCGTGGTTCTCGAGGATTTGCTTCGCTAAATGATCGAACTCCACAAATATTCGGGTGCAGGCAACGACTTCGTCGTGCTGGACGGCCGGAAGGAGGATGTCTCCGAATTCCGGACGCAAGAGCGTATTGCCGCGCTGTGCGACCGCCGGACGGGCTTTGCTGCCGCGGACGGGCGCATCGGCGCCGACGGGCTGATGATCCTGACCGACGATCCGGACTACGATTTCCGGATGGAGTACTACAATTCCGACGGCTCCGGCGGGATGATGTGCGGCAACGGCGGGCGCTGCATCGTGGCGTTTGCCGATGCGCTCGGCCTCAAGCCGGCCAATGGCCGCGTGTTCCGCTTCGCCGCCGCAGACGGTGAGCACACGGGCGAGATTCTCGTCCGCAAGGGCGACTGCAAGACGGTGCGCCTGCGGATGATCGACGTGCACGAATTCCGTCCCGCCCTGGACGGCTGGTTCCTGGACACGGGCACGCGCCACTTTGTGCGCTTCGTGCCGGACGTCGAGGCGATCGACGTCGAGGCGGAGGGCCGCCAGGCGCGCTGGGACCCGCTTTTCGCGCCCATCGGCGCCAACGCCAACTTCGTGTCGGTTGACGCGGACGGGACGCTGCGCGTGCGCACCTTCGAGAAGGGCGTCGAGGCGGAGACCCTCGCCTGCGGCACCGGCATCACGGCTTCCGCCATCGCGGCGTACCTGACGGCGGATGCCTCCCTGCGCGCCGGGGGACCAAGTTTTGCCGGGCAAGAAAAAAATGCCCGTCAAATACTTGGCCGCCCCTGCTCCACAACGCCCGCGCACGCATCCGCCAGCTTCAACATCCAGGCGCGGATCGCCCGGCTGGCGGTGGATTTCCACCCCGGGCAGAACTGCTTCACGGATGTTTACTTAACCGGACCTGCCGATGAAATACGATAAATTCTTCTCCGACGACGTCGGATCCTTCATGCGCTCCCCGGTGCGCGAGATCTTCAAGAAAGTGGATCTCTCGGCCATTTATTCCTTTGCCGGCGGCTACCCCGACGCGGCCACCTTCCCCATTGACGACATCCGCCGCATCAGCGCGCAGGTGCTCGAGAAGTACGGCGCCAAGGCGCTCCAGTACGGGGCGACGCAGGGCGTGCCGGAGCTGCGGGAAGTCGTCGCGCGGCGCTACGGCGTGGCGCTGGAGAACGTCCAGATCACGACCTCGTCGCAGCAGGGAATCGACGTGTGCACGCGCGTGCTCATCAACCCCGGCGACGTGGTTCTGACCACCGCTCCGACCTACCTCGGCGCCCTGCAGTCTTTCAAATCCTACCGCGCAGACATCCGCATCCTGGGCGAATATGACGGCCCGGCGAAGTTCTGCTACGTGATTCCGGACTTCCAGAACCCGAGCGGCGAGACGATGACGCTCGAAGAGCGGGAAAAGCTGGTCGCGCTGGCGCGGGAGCGGGATTTTCTCATTGTCGAAGACAGCCCGTACCGGGAGCTGCGCTATAGCGGCGAGCCGGTGCCAACCATCTATTCGCTCGCGCCCGAGCGGACCCTCCACCTGGGCAGTTTCTCCAAGATCTTCGCCCCGGGCTTCCGCCTCGGCTGGATGCTCGGCCCCGTAGAGCTGCTGGACCAGATCTACGTCTGCAAGCAATCGCTGGATCTCTGCCCGCCCATCCTGGACCAGTACATGGCCGCGGAGTTCATGGGCAGCGGCGCCCTCGACGCCAATCTGCAGAAGAGCATCGCCCTCTACCGCACCAAGCGCGACAAGATGCTCTCGCTGCTCGAGAAATACATGCCCGAAGGCGTGAGCTGGACGCACCCGGAAGGCGGCTTATTCCTCTTCCTGACCCTGCCGGAGGGCTTCGACACCGTGGCGCTCTACGACCGCGCCCTATCGGCCGGGGTCGCCTACGTGGCCGGCTCCTTCTTCTACCCCGACGGCTCGCACCGCAATACGATGCGGATGAATTTCTCCTTCCTGGACGCATCCCGGATGGAAGCCGGCATCAAGTTGCTCGCAGATGTAATCAAACAATCGTAATTCATACCATGAAAAAGCTTAGCATTCTGACCTTAGCGGCGCTGCTCGTCCTGGCAGCCTGCCAACCCAAACCCGCCCAGGACCGGACCACCTTCGGCTTCCAGGGCGACGTAAAAGAAGTCTTCCTCTATGTGATGGACCTGGACGAAGAAGAGACGGGCAACGCGGAAGGCACGCTGGAGTACACCTTCGACGCACAGGGGCGCGTGACCCAGGATGAGTACGGCCACCTCTACCAGTACGATGCGGCCGGCCGGCTCACCAATAGCCGCGTCCCCGGCACGGAGTTGCTCCGCGACCGCAAGGGCCGCATCACCTCCTACGACAGCACCTCCTTCGAGGACTGGGGTGAAGAAGATTTCGACATCATGGACTTCTTCCGGGCTCAGTTCAGCTACGATGCCCTGGGCCGTCCCGTGACGGAAGAGCTCAACGGCTGGGAGTGGGAGAGCACCCGTACGAACTGCTTCGACGGCGATAACGTCTATCCTTCCTCCGCCACCTTCGTGAGCGCCTCCGAGGGCTGGAACGAAGAAGGGACCATCACCTACATCTACACGGAGTTCGACGCCAAGGGCAACTGGATCGAGCGCACGGTCTGCACGGAAACCAAGAGTTGGGAGGAACCCTGGGAGGAAGACATGGAGCCGGAAGTCGAGACGACGACGAGCGAAGTCCGCCAGCGCCGCGTCATCACCTACTGGTCCGACGCAGAATAGTCATTTCGGGTAATATGCAAGACATTCCGGGCAATATGCAAAGTCATTCCGGGCTTGACCCGGAATCTTTTTTTGGATATTCGAAAAAAGTTGTATCTTTGCATTCCCAAACGAGGCTTTAGCTCAGTTGGTTCAGAGCGCTTGCTTGACAGGCAAGAGGTCAGCAGTTCAAATCTGCTAAGCCTCACCACCCAAAACCCCGCCGGAATGGCGGGGTTTTTTCGTCCCGGAAAACGCCATCTTTCTCCCTAACTATTAAAATTTCACAATTACCCCCTGACGTTTCTTTTAGGTTCTTGGAACACTCGCAGAGAGATATCATCTTAGCTGACAAACAAAAACGGAAGATTATGTAGCGTTTTTGGAATGTTAGTAAAATTACTATCTTTGCGATGAAATACACTGAACTTGAAAAGAAACTACGAAAGGCCGGCTGCTATCAGATCGGGAATAACGCACACCCAATCTGGTACAGCCCGATCACCAAGAAAGTGTTTAACACCGGGCATCACGACACCCACGATGTTAACCCGAACACGTTACACAAAATACTTAAAGAGGCCGGACTGAAATAATTAACGAAGCATAATGAAAAAAGTAAAAGTATTTATAGAAAAAGGCGTGGACGAGTATTCGGCCTACATGGATGACACCCCGTTGGCCTATAGTTGTATCGGGGAAGGAGATACCGTTGAAGAAACCATCTCCGATTTTAAAGCTGCCTATGAGGAAATGCGAGAGCATTTCAAGTCTGTCGGTGAGTACTTTGAAGAGGTGGAATTCGCGTTTTATTATGATATCCCTTCCTTCCTCCAGGAGTATGCGTACGCATTCACCCTGGCGGGCCTGGAGCGGATCACCGGCGTGAACCAGAAGCAGCTGGGGCACTACATCAGCGGCTACCGCAAGCCTTCCGAGAAAACCATCCGTCGGATAGAAGAGGGCATCCACCGCTTCAGCGAACAACTAGGCGCCGTCAAATTTGCCTGATGCAGTTAAAATCTGCTGGAGAAAATAGCTCCGAAAAAAGATTTCCCCATAGCGCTGTAGTTGTACGAGCATGATATGTTGTATTTAAGTTTTTCCTAACTTTGACTCAAGGACACTTAAACATACCTAATATGAAGAAATTGTTATTTACGATCGCGTTCTCCTTGGTCGCATTTTGTATGGCAAATGCACAAGGAAAGGTTTACTGTGAGCTTCTTGGCACCCAGGGCTTGTTGACAAAAAAGGTTACGGTTTCCGTAGACTTTGGCCAGCAGTCGAAGCTGTTCTCAAATGAGACGCTCGTGGACGAACAGGGTAAGGTTATCGTCTTTAACTCGATGGTTGACGCCATGAATTATATGGGTCGGCTCGGTTGGGAGTTCGAGCAAGCGTACGTAGTCACCATCGGTTCTGGCACATCATCTTCTAATGTTTACCACTGGCTTTTAAGCAAGGTTGTCGATGAGAATGGCGATATGAATCCTTTGCAAACAGTTCATACGGCTAGAGAAGCCGCCAAGATGGCCGCATCGGCAGAGAATACCGAACCAGAAGAATAAAGCACGTAGAAAGGCTCCCAGATTGGGAGCCTTTCTCTTTTCATAGCCTCATAACCAAGTAACAAGAACCTCGAATCATTGTTTTCGGGGCCTTTCATGTGCTCTTTTGCGTGCTACAAGGTCTAAATATGAGGTTATTTATATGTTTCTCAAAAAGGGAGAACAAACCCATCTGAACTAGAGGATGTTCCAAAAATGGCCCATGCGCTATTTATGGGCATGAGGACATTTTTCACCTAAACAATGCCAACAACGCGGGTCTTTACCACCCGGAATTCGTCCCTAAAAACCGCCATCTTTCTCCCCGACCATTAAAATTTCACAATTACCCCCTGACGTTTCTTTCAGGTTCTTGGAGAAGTGAAAACACTTGCTTTTCTTCGCCAAAGAGATGGTGAAAATCGAACCATCGAATTTGTAATATCATACAATATTTATATCTTTGTGCCGGATGAGACGAATTGACACGTACAAGCGTTACTTCCTAGACTTTTATGAATCGCTTGGAGAGAAAGAACGAGAGAAGATAGATTACGCATTGACAAGCATATTATGAAAGCAAATAAGGACATTCAAAGTATTGACGCCATCCTTGACGCCAAGTATGGCGCCCCTGGGACGCAGAAACGGGCCGAGGCGGAAGAAGCGGCGTTTGCCTATTATTCGGGCATTCTCCTCAAGAATGCCCGGAAGGAGGCGAAAATGACGCAATCCGAACTGGCGGCAAAGCTAGGCACGGACGCGGCTTATATCTCCCGCATCGAACATGACGCCATCATTCCAAGCGTTGGCGCATTCTTCCGTATCGCCAATGCCCTTGGCTATTCTGTAGAGCTGGTTCCCATGCACTAATCAGCCAGGCCTCCCTACCTAAAACCGCCACCCCTTTGAAGAGATGGCGGCTATTTCAAGGTCGAACGGTCCGACAGGTCAGAATGCGAGGACGGTGCGGACGTACCAGGGATTGTTCGTGAATCCGAAAGACGCTGTGGTTCCGGTGAAATCCACGCGGGCGTCTTCCGTACAGATATAGCGATCGGGCTTCAGTGTGCCTCCGACGCCGTTCAACGCCGACTGAAGACCACTGCAATCGATGGAACCGCTGGGAGAGTCGGTGTATGTCCAGCTGCTGCCGCATCCGATGAAAAGATACTGCCAGTCCTTGCGCGACGGCAATCTCCAGGTGCCGCCCGGGACGGCAGTCTTTCCGGCACAAGCTGTCGTAGCCTCACTCAAATACATTTTCGTCCCGTTACTCTCGTCATTCAGTGCGACGGCAACGCCATGCGTGCAGTCCGATTCATCCCCGACATAGCCAATCATGGCCACGCCGGTGGTGCCGAAGGCCGTTGCGATGTCGGCCTTCGGATAGATGTTCCCGTCGGCACCAACCAACTGGCCGACATCACCCGCCACGGCGTTTGTGATGGCTGCCGACGTCAGGGCGAGACCTGTGGAGGTGTATGTCTTGCCGGAAGCCAGCGAGACGCTCGCTGCCGTCTTGCGATAGACGCCCGTGGCGGTCTTGGCCGTGACGCTGACGGGCTGGGCATTGATGATGTCGCCGTACATGGCCACATAGATGTTGCTCAGCGACGAGGGGGTGACGATGTACGTCGTGCTGTTGGCGGGGAAGTCGATGGCGAGTTTCGTGACGGCGCTGGTGATGTCGTCCGTGCCGTCGGTGAACGAGAACTTCCAGATGCACATGGCAGGCATCATCGTCACGTCAGGCAGGGTGACGACCGAATCGAAGACGAACATCGTCTCTGTGCCGGAGATGGCGGCGAAGTTGGCGTTGATGTCGTCCAGCGTGCCTGTCTGGTCGTTGGCGGGATCCTTCGGGTCGTTGTAGCAGCCGGCGGGGTAGCCGAAGCTGATGCTACCGCCATTCTTCGGGTTGGTCAGCGTCAGCGTGATCGTGGCGGCCTTCGTTGTGGGATCGACGGCGGTTACCGTTGCCGTAGTCTCTTCCGGGGCATCGCCGATGTTGGTGTATCGCACCCAGATCTGGTCGCCCACCTCCCATGCTGCGCTGATGGAGCCGTCTCCGTTGTCGGTCATCGTGCTGCGGGTCTCGACCCCGCCCTTCGGCGAGAGCGTCGTGGTCAGCGTATAGGTATGAGCCTGCGGTGCAGGCGTAAGCCCGTCTTTGTCCGAGCAGGCCAAAAAGGTGGTAGCCGTCAGTGCGAGGGCCGCCATCCCAATGAGATGTTCCATTGTCTTCATCATCTTGCCGTTTTAGGGATTAAAAATTGAACGGATCGCCGCCGCCGGGATAACCGGGCATTCCGGGCACGCCGCCACTGGCACAGATGATGCCTTCGTTCTTCACCTCAACGATCTCCACCTCGGGAGACTCGTAGGGTTGTTTGTTGTTCACTTCCATATGGTAATAATCGGTTGAAACCTAACTAACACACAAATATAAGAATAATTCTACCAAGAGTCCTAAACTCTTTGACCTGCGATGCCAGGTTTCACCCCGGCGGGGATTATCGTTTATTTCAAGACCGCGGCGAAAGTGCAGTCGCCTTTCTCGTCGTGGCCCGAGAGGGTTTGGAAGTCGGCGCTCGGGGTCACGGTAATCGTTCTCGGCCCGGGCGCAGGATACTTGCTTCTCGCCTCCCTGACCGTGCGGTTGTTCCAGTACTTGTCGCTGGTGGCACCCTGATAGGAGCGGGTTTCCTCGACGTGGGCGATGATCCGCTTGTTGTCGTCAATGTAGTAGGATCCGCTGCGGGTACACGTGACCCGGGCGCCCACCTGCTTGGAATTGTACTTGTTCACGCTGAAGCTGCTGGAGCCCGAAATTTCGCCCTTGCCGGACTCGTCCGGAGCGGAGAACTCGAGCTCGATTCCCGAGCCGCCCCGGGCACCTTTCTCGACGTATTTATACTGTTGGAATGCGGAGCGGAGGCCCTCCAGGAAAGCGGCCTGCTCTTCCGCCTGCTTCTTGTGCTCGGACAGGCCCGCAGCCACTTCTACGGCATGGATTCCGTTCGGGAAAGTGGCGAGGTACTTCTCCTCCGCCTTGCATTTGGCGAGGATGCTCGAGGCACGCTGGACGGCGGAGAACAGCGTCGAATCCTCCTCCAGGCGCTTGTACGCCGCGTAATAGCGCGTCTCGACCTTGTCTTTCATGCTGCCGGCATTGGAAAGCGCGAACTCGCGAAGCGCGCTCAGGCTATTCTGGGAGATGGCAGCGTCCAGGGCCTTTTCCTGCTCGGATTTGCATCCGGCCAGCAGAAGGGTACAGAAAGCGATTAGGAATAAAGCTCGTTTCATCATAGGGATCATATGGGTTAGTTAAAAATTATAGGATCAGCTCCTTGAATTCGTGCACACCGCTCAGACCTTCGGTCATGAGGGCGGCGACCACGGCGCCTTCGGCAAAGCCCTGGCGGGAGAAGGCCTCGTGGGTGAAAGTCAGCTTGTCCACCTCGGAGAGGAACTCCGCCGTGTGCGTGCCGGGGACCTCGCCGATGCGCTGCGCGCCGATCTCGGGCTTGACGCCGAGCGTCTGCTCGATGATGGATCCGATGCTCTTGGCGGTGCCGCTGGGCGCGTCGAGCTTGTGGATGTGGTGGATCTCCTCCACGTGCGGGGTGTAGCCCTGACCCTTGAGGACCTGGCAGGCGCGCTCCACGGCCGCAAAGAAAGCGTTGACGCCGATGGAGAAGTTGGACGCCCAGATCATCGGGGTGCCCGCCGCGTTGAAGGCGGCGAAGACTTCGGCGCAGATGTCGTTCCAGCCGGTAGTGCCCACGACGACGGCCTTGAAGTTGGCCGCGAGGGTCTTATAATTGGCCCGGAAGGCCTCCGGGGTCGTAAAATCAATGCAGACACACTCTTTTGCCACTTCCTTCGGAATGGCGCAGACATCCTCGCTGGCGCACACGAGCTCGATGCCGCGACGCTGCAGCACGGCCTCGACCATGTGGCCCATCTTGCCGTAACCACTAATGATAACTTTCATATATCTTGACGTAATTGTTAATGGCTTGTTGGAAATCGGACAGGGACAGGAACTCGTTGTCGCGGTGTGCGACCGTGATCGTGCCCGGTCCGCAGATGATCTTCTGCGCGAAACCCGTCAGGTGCGGAGCGTCGCTGCCGAAGCAGACCGGCTTCGTCGGGAAGCCCGGGAGCGTAAAGTAGCGCGCGGGCGCGTCGCCGCCAAACTCCTCCACCCGGAGGCGGTCGGAAGCCTGCCCACGCATCCAGTTCACCACGACGGCGTCGGAGGCGAAGGTGGTGCGGAAATAAAGCCGGCAGGTCAGGGACGGGCTGAGGATGTTCTGGGGGTTGTCGCTGACCAGATGGCCGACGTTCCAGGTGGTAGGTCCCAGCTCCGGATCGTCCGGGAAACCGGCCGCGCGCAGGGCGTTCATAAAATCGACAAAGAGCTCCACGGCGCTCAGGCCGTGCTCCGGATAGCCGGAATGGAAAGCCTTGCCGGTGAAGGTCAGATCGAAGCGTTTGGTGCCCTTGGAGGCGCTCACCATGCAGTTGTCCGTGGGCTCGCCCACCACCAGCAGCGGTGCGGTGAAGCCCGTCTTCGAGAAGGCCTTGGCTCCCCAGGAACCCGTCTCCTCCCCGCTCACGATGAGCAGGGCGAAATCCTTCTCCCCCGCGGCCGCCAGACGCTGGCAGGCCCGGTACATCGCATAGAACTGCCCCTTGGCGTCGCAGCTGCCGCGCCCGAGGACAAGGTCGGCGGTAAAGGTCGGGGGGATGTAGGGCGGAACCGTGTCCATGTGCGAGCAGTACACCACGCGGGGCGTCTCGCTCCAGCGCAGCAGCACATTCAGCGTGCCGTCGCCGACCTCGAAGGTCTCCACGAAAGGAGCCTCCAGGTGCTCGGCAAGCCACTGCCCCAGCTCCCGCTCGCTGCCGGAGGTGGAATCGAAGGAGAGGATTTGACGAAAGAGGTCCATACGCTACATCAATATGTCTTTGATAATGCCGGTGGCGGCCAGGCGGACGCCTTCGCCCGCGCCCTTGATGACCAGCGGCGCGGAATATTCGCTGCGGACCAGGGTCACGTTCTCCGTCCCGCTGATCCAGTAGAAGGGACTGTCGGGGCCGACGCGCTGCATCTTGATCTCCGCGCGGTAGCCGTGGCGGGCGGCCGGGTCGCGGCGCAGGGAGGCCACGAAGCGGCGCCGCTGATCGACGGCGTCCAGTTCTGCCTCCAAGGCAATGAACTGCGGCTCGTATTCAGCCAATTTGTTGTAGAATTCGTCCAGCGGGCAGCCGAAGAATTCGGGACCGAGCATCGGCGTGATCTGCACGTCGTCCGCCTCCAGCGGAACGCCGGCCTCGCGGGCGAGAATGAGTAACTTGCGGAGCACATCCTTGCCGCCCAGGTCCGTGCGCGGATCGGCCTCGGTGAGGCCCTCGTCCTGTGCGCGGCGCAGCAGGGTCGCGAGGCTGTCGCGCTTGGCGCCGTCGTAGCCCGTGATGATATAGTTCAGGGTGCAGGAGACCACCGCCTCGATGGCTTCGATGCCGTCGCTGCAGTTGGCGTCGCTGGCAATGGACTCCAGGATCGGCAGGGAGTTGCCCACCGTGGTGTCGTAGCGGAAGAAGGCGCCGTTCTGGCGAGCCTCCGCCTTGAGGGCGGCATACTGCACGAAGGGCAGGGCCAGGGAACGGCGGTTGGAAGTCACGATATTGAGTCCGCCGCGGAAGAGCTCGGCGTAGCGCTCGTGCAGGCGCTCATCGTTCGTGCAGTCCACGAACACAGCGCCGCGCGGGGCACAGGCGAGTACGGCGTCGACGAATGCGCCGCCCTCGGCATTCTCTCCGGCTTCAAGCCGGGCGTCGGCCTCTTCGGGCCGGATGCCGCGCAGATCGACCGCGAAGCGGCGGCTGTTGGCCAGGCCCATGATGCGGATGGAGCGGCCGCGCCGGGCGGCAATGCGGTCGGCGCTCAAACCGACCAGGCGCACCAGTTCGTGGCCCACGGCCCCGTAGCCCGCGATGAACACGGGAATGACGGTCACGGCCCGGGCCTCGAAGAACTCCCGGTGGATGGCGCCCACGGCGGCGTTCTCGACCGTCGGGCGCACGCGGATGAAGAAGGCGTCGCCCTCGCCGGTCACTTCGCCGAGCGGCTGGATGCCGGCTTCGGACAGCGCAGCCAGGATGCGGACGGCCGCAGAAGCGCGGGACGGGATCGATTCGCCGACCAGGCAGACCACGGATTCACCTTTGTCGGCGTGCGTGAGGCTGGTCACGCCCATCCACTCGCCCGCCTTCACGGCCGGACGGCCGGAAACGAGCGTGCCGGGATGGCGCGGATCGAAGGTATTCTTGATCGAGAAGGCGATGCCCGCCTCCATCGCGGGCTTCACCGTCGGCGCGTAAAGCACCTTGGCGCCGTTCTCCGCGAGGGTCAGGGCGGCCTTATAGGAAATGTCGGGGATGCTGACGGCGGCCGGGACCACCTTCGGGTTGGCGGTCATCATACCGGGCACGTCGGTCCAGATCTCGAGCGCGGAAGCCTTGGCGCCGGCGGCGAAGAGCGCCGCACTGTAGTCGGAGCCGCCGCGGCCGAGCGTGGTCACGTGGCCGTCGCCGTCGGAGGCGATGAAGCCCGGCGCGACGAAGAGCCGCACGTCAGGCGCCGCCTGCACGGCCGCAAGGATGTTCGCATAGCTGAGACCTTCGGCCACGACGCCGCCGAGCGTGCGCACGAGCTGGCGGGAATCCAGCCACCGCGTGGGCACGTCCTCGCAGGCGAATTTGCGCGCCAGGATGCGCGTGGAGAAGAGCTCGCCGAAGGTCACGCAGGCCTCGGCCGGCGCGGCGGCCAGTTCCTCGAAGAGACCGTCCAGCTCCGCGATCATGGCGTCGCGCTCGACGCCCGTAAAGAGGCGCCGGGCAATGGCATGGTGCCGGCTGCGCAAGGCATCGATCTGCTGCGCGCGGGCGGCGGGATCCTGCTCCTGCCCGATGGCGATCAACGCGTCCGTACAACCGCTGATGGCCGAACTGACCAGAATGGTGCGGTCGCGCGCCACGGCCGCCTGTACGATATCGATGACCTGGGACATGCGGGTCGCATCTGCGACCGAACTGCCTCCGAACTTGAGTACCTGCATAGTTTACTTTCTTTCAATATGGGCTCCGAGCGCGTTCAGGCGGCTCTCGATGTCCTCGTAGCCGCGGTCGATCTGCTCGATGTTGTCGATGGTGGAAGTGCCCTGGGCGGACATCGCCGCCAGCAGCATGGCGATACCCGCACGGATGTCCGGAGAGGTCATCCGGCCCGCGCGGAGGTTGATCTTGTGGTCGTGGCCGATCACCACGGCCCGGTGCGGATCGCAGAGGATAATCTGCGCGCCCATATCGATCAGCTTGTCCACGAAGAACAGGCGGCTCTCGAACATCTTCTGGTGAATGAGCACGCTGCCTTTGCACTGCGTGGCCACGACCAGCATGACGGACAGCAGGTCCGGGGTCAGGCCCGGCCAGGGCGCGTCGGCGATGGTCATGATGGAGCCGTCGATGAAGGATTCGATCTCGTAGCTCTGCTGAGCGGGGATGTAGATGTCGTCGCCGCGCTGCTCCAGCTTGACGCCCAGGCGGCGGAAGCACTCGGGGATGATGCCCAGTTGCTCCCAGCACACGTTCTTGATGGTCAGCTCGCTCTGCGTGATTGCGGCCATGCCGATGAAGGAGCCGACTTCGATCATGTCGGGCAGCACCCGGTGCTGCGCGCCGTGGAGCTGCTTCACGCCGTGGATGGTGAGCAGGTTGGAGCCGATGCCCTCGATCTGCGCACCCATCGCTGTGAGCAGTTTGCAGAGCTGCTGCACGTAGGGTTCGCAGGCGGCATTGTAGATGGTGGTCGTGCCTTCCGCGAGGGTCGCAGCCATCACGATATTGGCCGTACCGGTCACAGAGGCCTCGTCAAGGAGCATGTAGCAACCCTTCATCGAGTGGCCCGAGGAGAGATTGTAGGCCCGCTTGGCGGTATCGTAGGCGCATTTCGCGCCCAGGCGCATAAAGCCATCGATGTGCGTGTCCACGCGGCGCCGGCCGATCTTGTCGCCGCCCGGCTTGGGGAAGAAGGCGCTGCCGAAACGGGCCAGCAGCGGACCGACCACGAGCACCGAGCCCCGCAGCTGAGCGCACTTCTGCACGAATTCCGTGCTGCGGATGTAGAATTCGTTGACGTGGCTCGCCGTGAAGGTGTATTCCCCCTTGGCGTGGCGCTCCACGCCCACGCCCATGCCGCGCAGCAGGTCGATGAGGTTCTTGATGTCCAGGATCTCCGGGACATTGCTGATGGTGACCGGCTCTGCGGTGAGGAGGACGGCGCTGATCACCTCCAGGGCTTCGTTCTTCGCGCCCTGGGGAACGATTTCGCCGTGCAGGCGCTTTCCGCCTTCGATGACAAAACTGCTCATATGTGCTCTACTTCCGGGTGCAGCGTGACGCCGAAGCGCTCGCGCACCCCGTTGATGATGCGTTGTTCGAGGGCGAGGACCTCCTGCGGGGAGGCCTGCCCGCTGGCGTTGACCAGCACGAGGGGTTGCTTCTCATAGACCGCCGCGCCGCCTTCCGTCGCGCCCTTGAAGCCGCACTGGTCGATCATCCAGGCAGCCGGCACCTTGACCGTGCCGTCCGGCAGATCGAAATGCGGGGCGCTCCCGTCGGGGGAAATGCGCGCAAAGTCCTCCCGGCTCACAACCGGGTTCTTGAAGAAGCTGCCGGCGCTGCCGAGCACCTCCGGATCGGGCAGCTTCTGCTGCCGGATGCGGATGATGGCGTCGCGCACCGCCTGCGGCGTAGTGGGCTCCTGCCCGGCCAGCGCGTCGCGCACGCCTTTGTACTCCAGCCGGGGGCTGTGCTTGCGCGTGAGGCGGAAGAGCACGCTCGTGACCACGTAACGGCCCTTGGCTTCCGGCTGCTTGAAGAGCGAGTCGCGGTAGCCGTAGCGGCACTCCTCGCGGGTGAATTTCACTTTCTTGCGCTCCTGCAGGTCGAAGCAGACCACGCCGGAGATGAGCTCACCCACTTCCACGCCGTAGGCGCCGATGTTCTGCACGGCGGCGGCGCCCACCTCGCCCGGGATGAGCGAGAGGTTTTCCGCGCCCCAGAGGCCGTGGCGGCAGGTCTCCGCCACGAAATGGTCCCAGACCACGCCGGCACCGACCATAACGGGAACCTCGTCGAGGCCCACATCGACATATTTGATGAACTCGATGTTCGAATGCAGCACCGTGCCCGGGAAATCCCCGGTGAAGAGGAGGTTGCTCCCCGCCCCGATGTGCAGCAGCGGCTGCGGAAGGCGGTCAAAATTGAGCCCCTCCAGCTCCTTGACGGTCTCATACTCGACATAGCACGCGCAGGACACCTTCATCCGGAAGGTATTCTGCGCGAGCAAATCGTAGTTCAGTTGGATCCTCACGGCTGCGGCGGCGTGTAGGTGGAAGACAGGAAGAGTTCCTCCATCTGCGCGTCATCGATCATGGACGGGGAGTCGATCATCACGTCGCGGCCCTGGTTGTTCTTCGGGAAAGCGATGTAGTCGCGGATCGTCTCCTGCCCGCCGAAGAGGGCGCAGACGCGGTCGAAACCGAACGCCAGACCGCCGTGGGGCGGGGCGCCGAATTTGAAGGCGTTGATGATGAAGCCGAACTTATATTCGGCGTCCTCCTTGCTGATGCCGAGCACGTCGAACATGCGCTCCTGCATCGCAGCATCGTGGATACGGATGGAGCCGCCGCCGAGCTCGGTGCCGTTCAGCACGAAGTCGTAGGCGTTGGCGCAGACGCGCTCCAGGTCCTCCTTCTTGTCGGAGTAGAACCATTTCTCGTGCTCCGGCTTCGGAGCCGTGAACGGGTGGTGCATCGCGTAGAAGCGGCCGTCCTCCTCGCTCCACTCCAGGAGCGGGAAGTCCACGATCCACAGCGGCGCGAAGACCTTCGGGTCGCGCAGGCCGAGGCGGCCTCCCATCTCGATGCGGAGCACGCCCAGCTGGGTCTGCGTCTTGCGCTTCTGCCCGCAGAGGACGAGCACCAGGTCGCCGGGCTTCGCTTCGCAGGCGTCGGCGACAGCCTTCAGCTGCTCGGGCGTATAGAATTTGTCGATGCTGGACTTGATGGAGCCGTCCGCAGCGACCTTGATGTAAACCAGTCCCTTGGCACCCACCTGCGGGCGCTTGACCCATTCGGTCAGCTCGTCGAGCTGCTTGCGGGTGTATTCAGCGCAGCCGCTCACGGCAATGCCGCCGATGTACGCAGCACCGTCAAAGACGGAGAAGCCGCAGCCCTGCACCAGCTTCGTGATCTCGTGGATCTTCATGCCGAAGCGGATGTCCGGCTTGTCGGAGCCGTAGCCATCCATCGCGTCGTACCAGCTCATGCGCGGCAGCGGGTTGGGGATGTCCACGCCGATGGCGTTCTTGAACATCTGGCGCATCATGCCCTCGAAGGTGTTCAGCACGTCCTCCTGCTCCACGAAGCTCATCTCGCAGTCGATCTGCGTGAACTCCGGCTGGCGGTCAGCGCGCAGGTCCTCGTCGCGGAAGCAGCGCACGATCTGGAAGTAGCGGTCGTAGCCTGCGACCATCAGCAGCTGCTTGAAGGTCTGGGGGCTCTGCGGCAGGGCGTAGAAGGTGCCAGGATTCATGCGGGAAGGCACCACGAAGTCGCGGGCGCCCTCCGGGGTGGACTTGATCAGGTACGGGGTCTCGATCTCCATGAAGCCCTGGCCGTCCAGGTAGGAGCGGATCTCCTGCGCCAGGCGGTGACGCAGCGCCAGGGCGCGCTGCAGGGGCGGACGGCGCAGGTCGAGGTAGCGGTACTTGGCACGCAGATCCTCGCCGCCGTCGCTCTGCTCCTCGATGGTGAAGGGCGGAACGGAAGATTTGTTCAGAATGCGGATGGCGCTGAGTTTGATCTCGACGTCACCGGTGGGCATCTTGGGGTTCTTGCTCTGGCGCTCGAGCACCTCGCCGGTGGCCTGGATCACGAATTCGCGGCCCAGGGAAGCGGCGGTCTCGACGAGCGCGGCGTCGGCATCCGCCTCCACCACCAGCTGCGTGATGCCATAGCGGTCGCGCAGGTCGATGAAGGTCATGCCGCCGAGTTTACGGGATTTCTGTACCCATCCCGCAAGGGTGACTTTCTTGCCTTTGTCGGCGAGACGCAGCTCGCCGCAAGTGTGAGTTCTGTACATATTTATAGTTTATAGTTTTCCAATCTACAAATGTACAAAAAAAAAGCTATCCCCGGTCGAGGATAGCTTTTTGTTTAGCAAGGTCTCTTACTTCACGATCTTGATGTCCCACTTGGCGTTGTCGTTGTTGAAGTCGAACTTCGCCAGGGTAACGGTGCAGTCAGCCACGGAGTAGAGGCACCACTTCTGCGGATGGTGGCAGCCCGGGATGGCCTTCGGCGCGATGCGCCAGGTGCCGTCGGTCAGCTGCTCGATCTTCCAGAGCTGCTCGTCGGCACCGGTGAACTCCGGCACGGTGACCAGCTCGTGGCCCTCCGCGGCGGCAAGCGCACGGTTGGTGCCTTCGATCACGATCTTGTAGTACGGGCCGCCGAGATAGCCACCGGCCTCGGGAACGGCCTCGATCGTCCACTTCTGGTGAGGGCGGGCCATGTAGTCGTTGGCGCGCACATCGATGTTGCCTTCCGGCCAGCCGGCGAGCACATCTTCCAGTTTCTGATTCTCAACACGGACGACGGTCTCGTTGGCCTGACGGCCGAAGCCACGCATGCCACCGGCAGCGCGGACGAAGTCCACGGTGAGCTCGAGGGCGTAGCCACGACGGCGGGAGAGGATCTTGTAGGTGCCATCGGAGAGAATCTCACCAGCCTCCGGCCAACCGTTCTTCCAGAGGATCGGACGGATGGCGAGGGTGCTGCGGCCGCTGAGGTCGAGGTCGGCCTCCCAGTGGAAGGACATCTTCTCGACACCCGGCTCCACGACGTAGCGGCCAAAGTGGCCGGCGCCGAAGCGACGGTCCTCAGCAGCGACAACCATCTTGCCACCACCCTGGAGCATGTCGCGGCCCATATTGTCGAGGAACGGACCGAACGGGCTGCGGGAGCGGCCGACGACGATGTTGTAGGTGGAGTTGGCGCCGTCGCAGCAGGTGCCGTGGGTGCCAAGCAGGTAATACCAGCCATCCTGATACATCATCGAGGAGGCCTCGCAGTCGATGGCCACGTCGATGTCCTTGGCGCCTTCCTTGCGGCCACCCGTAGCAGGATCGAGCTCGACCATGCGGATGTTGCCGAAGTAGGTACCGAAGGTGCAGAAGAGGCGGCCGTTCGGATCCATCAGGAAACCGATATCGATGGCATCGCAGTCTTCATCAACTTCAGAGTGAGCAACTTCGATCGGATCGCTATAAGCGAAGTCCGGAGAATTCGGATCGAGGGTCTTGTTCCACATCGTGAGGATGCGGCCGGCGTGACCGCCGCCGAGACCACCACCGGTGGAGCTGTAGCCGACGAGGTAACGGTCGCCGATCTTGATGGCATCCGGAGCGGCACCGCCGCCGGGACGCACAGCGCCGCTCTCCCACACCCAACCGTCAGCGGAGATGAGGCCGCCGCCACCGGTACCGAAGGTGTAGTACTTGCCGTCGCACTCCATGATCGTGGACGGGTCATGAATATAGGGCGCGCCCACCTGGGCGGCTGCAGTCAGACCAAACAGGGCGAAAGCGCCCGCGAGAAGAATATTCTTGGTTTTCATATGGCGCATCGTTTATTTCGTGGAAAGGGTGATGTTCTTGACAGGCTTGCCGGCCTCGTCGATGAAGCGGCAGCAGAAATCGGACATACCGGGGCCGTTGATGACGGCGCCCCAGATGACGTTGCGGCCCTTCTTGAGGGTCAGGCGCTTGGAAGCGACGTCATCCATGACGCGACGGCGGTCGCCGGACAGGACAACGGCCTCTTCGCCGTTCACCCACCACATGGAAGCGGAGTTAGAACCGACGGCGAGACGCACGCCCGGGATATCCTCCTCGCAGTTGACCACGGTGCAGGCCCAGAAGATCACGCCGTAGCGGTCCTCGGTGAGGTTGGTAGCGAAGCGGAAGAGCTTCACGTTCGGCATCTTGCTGTCAAAGGCGTGCCACTTGAGCGTGACTTTCTTCTGCTCGTACTTGGGAGCCTCCATGCCGAAGCCCATCATCGGGCGGCCGCCCTGCAGGTTCACCGGCGGCTGATACTCGACGGTCACTTTGATCTTGTCGCCATCCTTGGGCAGGACGTCACCAAGCTGGCCCTTGAAATACTGCACCGCGAAAGCTTCACGGATGTAGCTGTCCACGAAGACGGTGTTGGAACGGTTCGGCTTGCTGATCGGCTCAAGGAGCAGCCAGCGGCCGAGGAATCCCTGTGCGTCAGGCGCCGCGGTGGGCGTGGTCACGGGGACAAGATACTTGTCGAGCTGGGTCGAGGAGTCGGCATAGACCTGGGCCCGGCCGGAGATACCCGGCATCATGAGCACCAGCCCCATGGCAACAAAAAGGGTTTTGAAAATGGTTTTCATAAATGGTATGAGTTGTTAAGTGTTGTTCACGTCTTACTAAGGTACTACTTTTTGATAAGTATTAAACAGGGCAGGAAATCTCCCGGCCCCGCATTGACGATTATTAAAAGAATTCGACCTAAAATCAAAAGTCCCGGCTCCGCTCGCAGACGAACGCGCAGAAGCTGTCGACGTCCTTGCGGTCTTCGAAGCGGGCGATGTAGGCCATGTCGCAAAGGTCGTCCGACAGGGCGGGCGGGACGCGCTCGGCCATCCGGACGGCAGCGCCGAAACGGGCCATAATCTCGTCGTGGCCATGGACGTAGCGGTAGCAGTCGCGCCGGGCGGCGTAGGCGCAGTAGTATTGCGCGCCCTGAGGCTTGCGGGCTTCGTCGAACGCGACCATATCGGCCCAGATCTGGAAGACGTCGGTGTCGTGCCCGAAGTTCATCATGTCGGGCGTGTAGCCGCCCGGCGGGCGCATATTGACTTCCAGGCCCACGTAGTCGCCCTTCTTGCCGAGACCTTCGCGGTCGCGGTCCAGCTGGAAGAATTCCAGGTGTACGAAGCGGCTCGTAATGCCGAAGGCTTTGACCGTGCGGCGACCGATGGCGGCCAGCTTGGCGGGGACGCTCTTGTTGGTCCAGTAGCAGGTCTCCAGGTTGTCGTGGACGATTTCCATCATGGGCGTCGGGAAGACGGTGCTGTTTTCGAAAATGGGCTCGCCCTTTGAATTGTAGATCGCATCGTAGCTCACCAGCAGACCGGTGATGAATTCCTCCAGCACATAGCCGCCGTAGTTGTCCGGGTGAGCGGCAAACCAGGCCTCCAGCTCGTGCACATCGCAGATCTTGGCGGTGCCGCTGGCGCCCATGCCGTTGTCCGGCTTGGCGATAACCGGGTAGCCGGTCTTTTTCACGAAGGCCTTTACCTTCGCCAGACCCTCGGAACACCGGATCTGCCGGGCCGTCGGGATGCCGCCCTGGGCATAGTACTTCTTCATTTCCGACTTGTTGCGGATCGACGCGATCCGGTCGCTTTTGAGGCCGGTGGTCACGTTGAAGTCGGTACGCAGGCGGGCGTCCTGCTCCAGCCAGTATTCGTTGTTGGACTCGATCCAGTCGATCTTGCCGTATTTGTGGGCCATCCAGGCCACGGCGCGATACACCTCGTCGTAGTCTTCCAGCTTGCCAACCTTGTAGTAGTCGGTCAGCGCGCCGCGAAGCTCGTTGTTCAGCTCGTAGTACTGTGCATCCGCGATACCCAGCACGTTCACGCCGTTGCGGCGCAGGGCGGAGCAGAAATGGCAATAGGTCTGCGGAAAGTGCGGAGAAATGAATATGACGTTCATAAAGCTGTATGTTTCGTTTTCGGCAGAGACCTGCCGCATGTTTCCGTTCGAAATCTCCCAGGCAAGACCGTGAAGCGTCTCACGGCCCTCCTTCGAGAGGATGTAACCCCCGTCGGGGAAAGTGTAAAAAGTATGGCGCCAACTCTCCGGAAAGATGATGTCCTCGAAGAGGCGCTTCCCGTCCAGCACCACGTCGCGCACCTGGTCATAATGGGGCACGATCTGGCGCCTGGTCAGGCCGAGCCCTTCCAACCAGCGCGGGTAGGCCGGATCGATGGCTTCGCCGGGCAGCTCGGGATGGGAAAAGACGCGCTCCGCGCAATTCATCGAGCCCGCACTGCAGCCCATCACCAGGCCGTCAAAGCCGCGCAGCAACTCCTGAAGGCCGATTTCGTGCAGGAATCGGTTCTGCGTCGGCACGTGGCCGCCGCAGAGCACAATCCAGTCGGCGCTGCGCACCAGATCACGCGCCAGGTCGGCGTTGCGCCGGTCCAGCATCGTCACGCTGGACGGCGAGATGCCGGAATTCCGGATGCAGGCGGACATGGAGTCCAGCACGTAGTCCGTGAATTTCCGGTCGTCCGGCGCCGCACTGACCAGCAGCACGCGCGGGGATAATGGCAGCGCAGCCTGCACGTTGGCAAGCAACCCGTTGTCTTCAGTAAAGCGATCCTCCCCGAAGCGGGTAGGACTTCCGGTTAGTATTAGTGTCATTACAAATACAAATATAGTAAAAAACGAGTAGCGTCCCAGCATTTGGGGCGCTACTCGCAAAAATGGTATGAGATTCCGGGTCAAGCCCGGAATGACTATTAAACTTAATCCTCGTCCTTTTCGGCGGCGGCGTACTCCGCGAGGAGCTTGGTCTGAACATCGGCCGGGACCGGCTGATAGTCAGCAAATTCCATCGTGAAGGTGGCGGAGCCGGCGGTCAGGGAGCTCAGCGTGGTGGAGTAACGGTAGAGCTCTGCGAGAGGAACGCGGGCCTTCAGGATCGCGAAGCCCTTGTCGGCGCCCATCGTACCGAGGATACCGCGACGGTTCTGCAGATCGGACATCACGGCACCCTGGTAATCGGCCGGGGTCATGACTTCGACGTTGTAGATCGGCTCGAGGATCTTCGGACCGGCATTGCGGAAGGCCTCACGGAAGGCGTTGCGGCCGGCGATGATGAAGGCAATTTCCTTGGAGTCCACCGGGTGCATCTTACCGTCATAGACGAAGACGCGGATGTCGCGGGCGTAGGAACCGGTCAGAGGGCCTTCCACCATGCGCTCCTTGATACCCTTGAGGATGGCCGGCATGAAGCTGAGGTCGATGGCACCACCGACGACGCAGTTGTAGAACTCCAGCTTGCCGCCCCACTCGAGGTCGGTGATATCCTGGGACTTGATGTTGAGCTGCGTGTCCTTGCCGTCGATCTTGAACTTGGTGTTCAGCTCGCCTTCGGCCGGGCAGACCAGCAGGTGGACCTCACCGAACTGGCCGGCGCCGCCGGACTGCTTCTTGTGGCGGTACTGAGCGGTAGCGACCTTGGTGATGGTCTCGCGGTACGGCACCTTCGGAGCGAAGAGCTCGACATCGAGCTTATACTCGTTGTTGAGCAGCCACTTGACGATGTTGATATGCTGCTCGCCGTTGCCGCTGAGGATGGTCTGGCGGAGCTCCTTGGAGTATTCGACGATCACGGTCGGATCCGTGGACGCGATCTTCTTGAGGGCGTCGCCGAGCTTCTGCTCGTCCTGCTGGACCTTGGCCTTGATGGCGCAGCGGTACTTGGGGGCAGGATACTGGACCTTGTCGTATTTGATGTTGGAGCCGGGCAGGGAGAGGGTCGTGTTGCTGCGGCCATTCTTGAGCTTGACGGCGCAACCGAAGTCACCGGCATGCAGCGTGGTGACGGGCTCCTTCTTGGTGGCGGCAACGGCGTAGATGGCGGACAGACGCTCCTTGTTGCCGGTGGCGGGATCCTCGAGATCCATGCCGGCGGTCACGGAACCGCTCATCACCTTGAAGTAAGAGACCTCGCCGAGGTGCTGCTCCACATCGTTCTTATAGATGAACAGGGAGGTGGCGCCACCTTCCTTCACGTCCGGAGCCGGAGCGACATCCTTGACAAAGTCGAGCAGGCGCTTCACGCCGATGTCCTTCTTCGCGCTGACGCAGAAGATCGGATAAGCCTCGCCGGCGGCGATACCCAGGTTGAGTCCCTTGTGGATCTCCTCCTCGGTGAGCTCGCCCGTCTCGAAGAATTTCTCCATCAGGGCGTCATCGAACTCCGCGGCCTTCTCGACGAGGGCGGCGCGGGCCTCTTCGGCCTGGGCCTGCAGGTTGGCAGGAATCTCCAGATCCTCGCGGGTGCCGTTGGCATCCTTGAAGTGATAATATTTCATGGTAAGGACATCCACGAAGCCGTCGAAGGCGGTGCCGGGGTTGACCGGGAACTGCACGTAAACGGCCTTGCCGCCGAAAGACTCCTTGATGGAGTTCTGGATGTTGTCCCAGTCGGCTTTCTCGGCATCAAGCTGGTTGATGGCAACGACGAGGGGGAGCTTCTTGGTGTCGGCTAGACGAAGGAAGTTCTCCGTGCCAACCTCGACGCCTTGCTGGGCGTTGATCACGAGCACGCCGCTCTCGCACACCCGGAAGGCCGCGTAGGCGCCGCCGATGAAGTCGTCGGAACCCGGCGTGTCGATGAAGTTGATCTTGGCGCCCTGGAACTCGGCGTAAAGCGGAGTCGCATAAATGGAGCGCTGGTTGAGCTTCTCGAGTTCGTCGTTGTCGGAGAGGGTGTTCTTGTCTTCGATCGTGCCTCTCCGGTCGATCACCTTGCCCTCAAAGAGCATGGCTTCAGCGAGCGAGGTCTTGCCGGATTTCGTTGCGCCAAGCAGGACCACGTTGCGGATGTCTTTGGTAGAATAATCTTTCATTTGTGTGTATGCTGTATTAATTATGAGTCAAACCCTACAAATCTAAACATTTTTATGAGCATTCGCAAATCATTCTACAAGCTGTCGCAAGATTATTTCTTCCCCGCTCAGACCCGTCTCGCGAAGCAGGGATTCATTGAGCGCGCCGGGCATCAGATGCAGGCGAGCGCATACTGCGGGGAAATCGGAAAAGGTGCGCTCCGTCTCCAGGAAACGGAACAGGCGGGCAGTGGCAGATTCTTTTTTCTTCATGGCTGTTCGAGCTTGTTGTTCTGCAAAAATGAATCTGTGTTGCGAGAAAAGCAACAGCTCCTGCGGGGTAAGAAGGGGAGTAGAAGCGAAAAAAATATATTTTTTAATCATTTGTTCAGAAAGTCTGAACATTGATGCGTTTTTCCGACACCGAAAAGCCGGAGACATCGAATAACTTTGAACCGTGCAGAATGACTTCTTTCATATCCATCTTCGCCAAGCGCGCGAACTGGCAGGCCTCTCCCAGGCTGAGCTGGCGGATGAGATCGGCGTTGGCCGGACGACCATCGTCGCGCTCGAAAGCGGACGGACCCGGCTCTTCAACAAAACGGTCTCCCTGATTGCCGACCGGCTGGGGATCTCCGTCGAGACGTTGCTCTGCGGCGGCCGCGTGGAGGACCTGCTCCGCGAAGAGCCGTCCCGCCTGGAGCGGGAACACGCGATCCGGGATGAATATGAGCAACGCCTGCAGGTCCTGCAGGATAAACTGGAGGCGGAGCAGCGGCTCAACAAAGCGCTCCAGGACAATGTGGATTCCCTCTCACAATCCAACAAGTTTCTGCTCAAGCAGCTGGGGAAGGAGAAGTAGATTCGCCGGTCGGTGCCGGCGAATGACGAGAATTTTGTATCTTTGCCCAACATGCGCGAAGTACAGCTTCTCCCATATCTTGAGCCTGGCCGGCTGGAAGCCGGATGCGACGAGGCCGGACGCGGTCCCCTGGCGGGCCCGGTCTATGCCGCCGCCGTCATTCTGCCCCCGGATTTCCATCATCCCCTGCTGAACGACTCGAAGAAAATGAGCGAGAAAGCGCGCGAACTGCTGCGCCCCATCATCGAGCAGGAGGCCGTGGCCTGGGCCGTCGAGGCCGTGAGCGCGGAAGAGATCGACCGTCTCAACATCCTCGGCGCCTCGCTGGAAGGCATGCGCCGCGCCGTCCGGCGCCTGCGCGTGCGGCCGGATTTCCTGCTGGTGGACGGCAACCGCTGGCGCCCGTTCGACGGCTACCCCTACCAGACCGTCGTCCACGGCGACGCCACCTATGCCAGCATCGCTGCCGCGTCCGTGCTGGCCAAGACCTGGCGCGACGAGCGCATGCGCGAGCTGGCGCGCGCGTACCCGCAATATGGATGGGAGCACAACATGGGCTATCCGACGCCGGAGCACATTGCCGCCATCAAGGCGCACGGCTACTGCCCGGAGCACCGCAAGTCCTTCCATCCCAAAGAGTTGGAACCAAGTTTATTTGATTGATATGAAAAAAATCCTGTTAACCGTTGCCACCGCCCTGCTCCTGATGCCGGCCGCCCTTCGCGCCGACGAGGGCATGTGGCTCCTCCCCCTGCTCGAGAAAATGAACGCCGACGCCCTGCGCAACCTGGGCTCCCGGCTGACCCCGGAGCAGATCTACAGCGTGAACAATTCGTCCATCAAGGACGCCATCGTCCAGTTCGGCGGCGGCTGTACGGGCGAAATCATCTCCGGCAGCGGCCTGTTGGTGACCAACCACCACTGCGGCTACAGCAGCATCCAGGCACTCTCCTCCACGGAGCACAACTACCTCGAGGACGGCTATTTCGCCCTCTCCCGCGAAGAGGAAATCCCCTGCCCGGGCCTGACCGTACGCTTCCTGCAAAGCATGACCGACGTGACCGATGACCTCGCGGCCGGCAAGAGCCGCCAGCAGCTGATCAACGCCGCGCAGGAGGCCAACCCGAACTGCCAGGTGCGCATCGTCAGCTTCTACAACGACAACGTCCAGTACTTGATCGTTTCCAAGATCTACCGCGACGTGCGCTTCGTGGGCGCGCCGCCCGCATCGGCCGGCAAATTCGGCGGCGACACCGACAACTGGATGTGGCCGCGCCACACCTGCGACTTCTCGATGTTCCGCGTCTATGCCGACGCGAACAACGAGCCCGCCGACTATTCTCCCAACAACGTCCCGATGCGCCCTCGCCAGTTCCTGAACATCTCCCTCAAGGGCGTGCAGGAAGGCGATTTCGCCATGATCATGGGCTATCCGGGCAGCACCCAGCGTTTCCAGACCGCCACGCAGCTCCAGGACATGCTGGCGACCAATGATGTCCGCATCGACGCCCGCGGCGTGCGCCAGGACGTCCTCTGGAAAGCCATGCGCGCCGACGACAAGGTCGGCCTGCAGTATGCCAACAAGTATGCCGGCTCCTCCAACGGCTGGAAGAAGTGGATCGGCGAGCGCGAAGCCTTTGCCGCCCTTGACATCATCGGCCGCGAAGAGCAGAAGGAGCGCGACCTGACCGCCTGGATCAACGCCGATCCCGCCCGTCAGGCTGCTTACGGCGGCGCCATCGACCGCATTGCCGAGAGCGTACAGTCCACGACGGCCCCGAAGCTCGCCGTCACCCTCCTCTCCGAGACGCTCGGCCGCATCGAGCTGCTCGGCTTCGCCAACACGATGGACCGCTCCATGCAGATGGCCCTCAACGCCAAGGATCAGGAGGTGGACACGAAAGCCCTCGTGCAGCAGACCCTGGATACGGTCATGGACATGCTGAAGGAAGAATACAAGGACTACGATGCGAATGTGGACCGCGACGTGGCCATCGCCCTGATCGACCACTACAAGGCCTGCGTGAATCCCGCCGACGCCGTGCTTCTGAACGGCAAGAGCATCCTCACGATGGACACCCGCAAGCTGGTGGACAACCTCTTCCGCAAGAGCATCTTCACCTCTCCGGAGAAGCTTGCCGCCAAGCCCATTACGGCCAAGCTGCTGGAGGCCGATCCGGCCGTGCAGTTCGCCAAGGCCGTCACCGCCGCCGGCCAGCCGCTCAACCAGGCCGCCAATGCCGCCCGCGCGAATCTCGCCGAGGCTTCCAAGGCCTACGGCGCCGCCCTGCTCAAGTGGACCGAGGGCCAGGCCAGCTACCCGGACGCCAACTCCACCTGCCGTCTTACCTACGGCACGGTCAAGAGCTACGAGCCCAAAGACGGTGTCCTCTATAAATACTATACGACACTCAAGGGTGTGATGGAGAAAGAGGATCCGGACAACTACGAGTTCATCGTGCCCGCGAAGCTCAAGGAGATCTACCAGAACAAGGACTACGGCCAGTATGCCAACGCCCAGGGCGAACTCGTAACCTGCTTCCTGACCAACCTCGACATCACGGGCGGCAACTCCGGCAGCCCGGTGATGGACGCCGACGGCAACCTGATCGGTCTCGCCTTTGACGGCAACTGGGAGGCGATGAGCAGCGACGTGATGTTCGAGCCGAACCTGCAGCGCTGCATCTGCGTCGATATCCGCTACGTCCTGCTGATGCTGGACAAGTATGCCGGTGCCGGCTACCTCCTCGACGAAATGAATCTTGTGAAAGAATAATGACAAAAGAAGACATACTGCAAGCCCTGCGCGAGGTGCACCACCCCGCCAAAGCCGACCGCGACCTCGTCGAGATCGGCATGGTGCACAATGTAGAAATCACTGACGATAAAGTGGTTGTAACACTTTCGTTCCCTAAGCGGCGCGACCCGCTGGCCGAATACCTGATCGGCAGCGCCCGTGCGGCGCTGATCCGCCACCTGCCTTCCTCCGTCGCCTCGGAGGTCAAGACGGTCGTGGTCGAGGATGAGAAACCGAAGAAGAAAGGCCTCGCCCTCGGGCTGGAGCAGCTCGCTGAGGTGCGCCACATCGTCGGCATCGCCTCGGGCAAGGGCGGCGTGGGCAAGTCCACAGTCGCCGTCAACCTGGCCTGTGCGCTCGCACGCCTGGGCTACAAAGTCGGCCTTGCCGACGCGGACGTTTACGGTCCTTCCGTGCCTGTGATGACAGGTACGGAAGGTGCCGTTCCGGCCGCGGAACCGGGCGCGGAAGAGGGTCAGGAGCTCATCATCCCGCTGGAGAAGTACGGCGTGAAGTGGATGTCCATCGGCTATTTCGCGGAGCGGGGCCAGGCCCTGATCTGGCGCGGCCCGATGGCCTGCAACGCCCTCAAGCAGATGATCCTGCAGGTGAAGTGGGGCCCGCTCGACTTCCTGCTCATCGATATGCCCCCGGGCACGGGCGACATCCACATCAGCCTGGTACAGGACATCCCGATGGAGGGTGCCGTGATCGTGACGACGCCGCAGACCGTGGCGCTCGCCGACGTGGAGAAGGGTGTGAACATGTTCCGCAACGAGAATGTGAACCGCCCCATCTTCGGCCTGGTCGAGAATATGGCCTGGTTCACGCCGGAGGCGCATCCGGACGAGAAATACTACATTTTCGGCCGCGATGGCGGCGCCGATATGGCGCGCGAGCTGGGTGTCGATCTGCTGGGTCGCATTCCGCTGGTGCAGGGCATCCGCGAGAGCGGCGACGCCGGTGAGCCCGCCGCCCTGGGAGCTCGCCCGGACGGTCTCGCCTTCGTCGAACTGGCCGGCAAACTGGCCGAAAAACTCGGATAGTTTATGGAAGTACGGGCGAAAAAGGCCCTTGGCCAACATTTCCTGACAGATCAAAGCATTGCAAAAGCCATTGTCGACGCTTTGACGGCAGGAAGCTCTGCCTCGCCGGACCGTGGCCACCCATGGCCTCGTAAATGGGAGGGGCCCGCGCCGTCAGGCGTGGGAAGGATGAGCGAAGCGAAGTCCGGCGAGGCAGAGCTTCCTGCCGCAAGCGTCCGGGATGTTTTGGAAATCGGGCCTGGAATGGGGGTGCTGACGCAGTATCTGCTCAAGCGCGAGGACATCGACCTGAAGCTGGTGGAGCTGGACGGGGAGAGCGTGGACTACCTGCTGACCCATTTTCCGGGCATGCAGGGCCGGCTCTACCAGGCCGACTACCTGCGCCTCGACATCCACAAGCTGTTCCCGGGCGCGTACCGCGTAATCGGCAATTTCCCCTACAACATCTCGTCGCAGATCTTTTTCAAGATCCTCGACGACAAGGACCGCATCCCGGAAGTGGTCTGCATGATCCAGAAGGAGGTGGCCGACCGCATCGCCGAGGGGCCCGGCAGCAAGACCTACGGCATCCTCTCCGTGCTGCTGCAGGCTTGGTATGACATTGATTATATTATGAGCGTCGGCTCCGGCGCCTTCGCCCCGCCGCCCAAGGTGCAGTCGGCCGTGATCCGCCTGCGGCGCAACGGCCGGACGGAGCTCGGCTGCGACGAGAAGGCTTTCAAGACGGTCGTAAAGACGGCGTTCAACCAGCGGCGCAAGACCCTGCGCAACGCCCTCAAGCCCCTCCTGCCGGAGGGCTTCGATGCCTCGGATCCCGTCTTCGACCTGCGCGCCGAGCGGCTCGGCGTCGAAGACTTCATCGCGCTGACGCAGAAGATATTCGCTTAGATTCCCAACTCCCCTTTTAACGCCCTGAGCAGGTCGAACGCCTGCAGGGGCGTTAAATTGTTAAGGTCGGCGGCGGCAAGTTTGTCCTTGATGGCCGAGAGGGTGGGGTCGTCGAGCTGGAAGAAAGACAGCTGGACGGAGCCGTCGTCCTCCATCGCCATGGCGCTGGCGTGCTTCTCGCGCCGCTCCAGGTCGCGCAGCGTCCGCTCGGCGGACTCGATGACCTCGCGCGGCATACCCGCCAGGCGCGCCACGTGGATACCGAAGCTGTGCGCCACGCCGCCGGGCTGGAGTTTGCGCAGGAAGATGACATTCTTGCCCTCTTCCTTCACGGCGATGTGGTAGTTCTTGACCCTGGGGTACTGATCCTCCAGGTCGTTCAGCTCGTGGTAGTGCGTGGCGAAGAGGGTCTTGGCGCCCTTGCCATTCTGGTGGATATATTCCACAAGGGCGCGGGCGATGGACATGCCGTCGTAGGTGGAGGTGCCGCGCCCGATCTCGTCCAACAGCACCAGCGAACGGGCGCTGAGATTGTGCATAATCATCGCGGTCTCGAGCATTTCCACCATGAAGGTGGACTCGCCGCGGGAGATGTTGTCCGTCGCGCCGACGCGCGTGAAGATCTTGTCGAAATAGCCGATGTGCGCCGCCGTGGCGGGCACGAAGGAGCCGATCTGGGCCATCAGCACGATGAGCGCAGTCTGGCGCAGGAGCGCCGATTTACCGGCCATGTTGGGGCCGGTCAGGATGATAATCTGCTCGCCCTTGCTGTCCAGCCGGATGTCGTTGGGGACGTATTCTTCGCCCACGGGCATCAGCGTCTCGATGACGGGATGCCGCCCGGCCGTGATGTCCAGCACATTGCCCTTGTCCATCTCCGGCCGGCAGTAGTTCCGGTCGATGGCCTGCTGCGCGAAGCCCTGCAGGACGTCGAGCCGGGAGAGGATGCGGCAGTTCTCCTGGATGTGGCGGATGGCCTTCTGGACCTCGGCGACGAGCTCCCCGTACAGGCGGCTCTCGATCTCGTAGATGGCCGCTTCCGCGCCCAGGATTCTCTCTTCGTATTCCTTCAGCTCGGGGGTGATGTAACGCTCGGCGTTGACCAGGGTCTGCTTGCGGATCCACTCCGGCGGGACCTTGTCGCGGAAGGTGTTGCGCACCTCGATGTAGTAGCCAAAGACGTTATTGTAGCTGATTTTTAGCGAATTGATACCCGTCCGCTCGCTCTCGCGCGCCTGCATCTGAAGGAGGTAGTCCTTGCCGCCGCGCGAGATGTCGCGCAGCTCGTCCAGCTGCTTGTCCACGCCGGCGGCGATCACGTCGCCCTTGCCCAGCTGGGAAGCTTCCTCCGCGAGGGTCGAGCTGATGCGACCCAGGAGCTTATCCGTGTCGTGCAGTCCCTTGATAAGTTTGTCGAGGGCCGCGCAGCCCGTGTCGGTGCAGCGCTCCCGGATGGGCGTCATGCGGCTCAGCGAGCGGCCGAGCTGGCGCACTTCGCGCGGGAGGATCTTGCCCGTAGCGGCCCGGGAAATGATGCGCTCCAGGTCGCCCACTTCGCCCAGGTCGCCCTGGAGCTCGGCGAGCAGCTCCTCGTTGTCGTGCAGCAGCTGCACCACGTCGTAGCGTGCGTTCAGCTCGCCCAGGTCCATGACCGGCATGGCGAGCCACTGGCGCAACAGGCGTGCGCCCATCGGGGTGCAGCAACGGTCGATCACGTCCACGAGGCTCACGCCCTCGCGTCCGGCATTGCTCTGGAAGATCTCCAGGTTGCGGAAGGTGAACTTGTCCATCCAGACGAACTTCTCCTCGTCGATGCGTCCGATCGAGCAGATGTTTCCCAGGCCCGCGTGCTGCGTCTGTTCAAGATAGACCAGCAGAGCGCCGGCCGAGCAGATGGCGAGCGGGAAGCCGTCGATGGCAAAGCCTTTCAGGCTCTGCACCTTGAGCTGCTTGCAGAGCCGCTCCACGGCGGCGTCCTGTACGAAAGCCCATTCATCGAGGCCGGTGACGTAGTAGTCGCCGTAGCGTTCCTTGACAGCGCGCAGCAGCTCGCGCTGGACCACCAGCTCGCGCGGCTGGAGCGAAGCGAGCAGGGTGCCGATGTAGTCGAGCGAGCCCTGGGCCACCTGGAAGGTGCCCGTGGACACGTCCAGGAAAGCGGCGCCGCAAGTCTGTCCCTCGAAGGTCAGGCCTGCGAGGTAGTTGTGTTCTTTCTGGTCCAGCATGCCTTCTCCGAAGGCGATGCCCGGGGTGAGGATCTCCGTGATGCCGCGCTTGACGAGTTTGTTTTTGACGAGTGAGGGGTCCTCCAACTGGTCGCAGATGGCTACCTTATATCCGTTGCGCACGAGTTTCTGCAGATAGCCTTCGATGGCGTGGTGCGGGAAACCGGCCATCGGGGTGTCGCCCTTCTCGCCGTTGGAGCGGCGCGTGAGCACCAGACCGAGCACCTTGCTGGCCAGGACGGCATCGTCGGAGTAGGTCTCGTAGAAGTCGCCGACGCGATAGAGCAAGAGAGCTTCGGGGTGTTGCGCCTTGATGCTGAAATATTGCTTCAGCATCGGAGTATCTTCACCTTTTTTTGACATGATTTTTAAAGGAGAAACAAATGTACAAATTTTTGCCGGAAAAACGAAAGTAACTCCTTGCGCGCGCCGGCGGGCGAGACGATATAATCCCTATCTTTGCCTCAAACGAAAATGACACTAAGCATGAGAAAATCTATGATGGCCCTGGCGGCCCTTTTGACGCTCAGCGTCGCGGTCGCCTTCGCACAGCCCAAGCGGTCGGAAATCGCCGTCCGCGCCCTGATGGAAGAAAACTCCCGCGCCGGCAACAACCTGAATTCTTACGAATTCTTCCCCATTCAGGACACCCCGGCACCAAAAGGATACAAGCCCGTTTACATCAGCCATTACGGCCGCCACGGATCCCGCTCCAACTGGGGCGGCAAGGCCTACCTCGGCGTGATCGGCGTCCTTGAGGCGGCCCAGCATGAGGGCCTGCTCACCCCGGACGGCGAGATGCTGCTCCAGGGCGCCCGCGACGTGCTGGCCGGTTGGGACGGCATGGACGGCCGCCTGTCGCAGCGCGGTACCCGTGAGCACGCCGCCATCGCCGAGCGGATGTTCAAGCGCTATCCCGGTGTGTTCAAGGGCGAGAAGAACGTTCGCGCCTTCTCCAGCACCGTGCAGCGCTGCATCATCAGCATGAATTCCTTCACCAACTCCCTGATCCGCCAGAACCCCAAGCTGCAGATTCGCCTGGACACCGGCGAGAAGTTCATGGACTATCTCGACAACGAGAAGGGTTGGGAGCGCCTCACGATGGGCGCCATGCGCAAGAGCTTCGAATGGCTCAAGGACGTGCCGGACGACACGCTCGGCGTGATCACCCGCGTCTTCAACGACCCGGTGGCGGCCCGCAAGATCGTCAAGAACGCCCGTCAGTTCACCCAGGACGTGTATGACACGGCCGTCGTGGCGGAGGATTTTGATATCCAGGAGAATCTTTACAGCGTGCTGCCCTTCGATGCGATCTATCGCCGCTGGGCGCAGAACAACATGTTCCTCTACCTGGGCCACTGCAACTCCGTCGAAGTCGGCGACAAGCGCGTGCCGATGGCGAAGTCCTGCGTGGAGGACATCGTGGCGAAGGCCGACGAGGCCCTCTCGAGTGGCAACTACGCCGCCGACCTGCGTTTCGGCCACGACTATCCGCTGATGGCCCTCGCGAGCTACCTCGGCATCGAGGGTGTGGGCGACCGCCTGGAGGTGGATGAGATCTGCGAGAAGTGGTTCGGCTTCTGGAATATCTGCATGGCAAGCAATTTGCAGCTGATTTTCTACAAAAATAAGGCTGGCCACGTGCTCGTGAAATTCCTCTACCAGGAGCAGGAGCGCAAGCTCCGCGGACTGGAGCCGGTCGTAGGACCCTACTACGACTGGGAGACCGTCAAGGCCAACCTTGAGGGCTACAAACGTTAATGCTGAAGCGACTGCTGATCATCACCTATTACTGGCCCCCGACCGGTGGTTCGGGGGTTCAGCGTTGGGTGAAGTTCAGTAAGTACCTGCCTGAGTTCGGCTGGCAGCCGATTGTCTATACGCCGGCGAATCCCGAACAACTCGCGCGCGACGAGAGCCTGCTCAAGGACATTCCCGCCTGCGCAGAGGTCATCAAAACGCACATCACCGAGCCCTATGAGCTCTACCGCCGCCTGACCGGCGGCAAAGCGGGAAAGGAAGTCAATCCTGTCAACGCGCAGCAGAAAACCTGGAAGCAGCGCCTCTCGCTGTGGATCCGGGGCAACTGCTTCATTCCCGACCCGCGGGTCGGCTGGGTGCGCCCGTCGGTCCGTTTCCTGAAGAAATATTTGCGGGAGCATCCCGTCGATGCCGTGGTCACCACGGGCCCGCCGCAGTCGGTGCACCTGATCGGCCTGCGGCTCAAGAAGGCGCTCGGGCTGCGCTGGATTGCGGATTTCCGCGATCCGTGGACGGAGATGTTCTACTACAAGCACCTCGGCCTTTCGGCCGCTGCCGACCGCCGGCACCGCCGGCTCGAGCAGGCCGTGTTGGACGGTGCGGACAAGATCATCAGCGTCAGTCCGCCCGTCGCCGCCGATTTCCAGGCCCGCACGAAGACCCCCGTCGTTCTGATCACCAACGGTTTCGACGAAGATGATTTTAGAGACTCGTCCTTCACCGGCTCGACCGGCGAATCTCCGCGCGGGGGCGTTGTGGAGCCGGAGCGTCCGGGTATTTCCCGAGCCATTTTTTCTGGCTCGGGAAAACCCGGACCTCAGGCGCGAAGGAAAGAGATTCGCCTGGTCCATACGGGATTGTTCGCGGCGGACGGCAACCCGCTGAACCTCTGGGACGCCCTGGCGGAGCGCTGCGCGGCCGAGGCGGACTTCCGCGCGCGCCTGCAGATCCGCCTCGCCGGCAAGGTGGACGCCGCCATCACGGACGCCATCCGTGCCCGCGGCCTGGGCGACAACCTCTTCGAGCTGGGCTACCTGCCTCACGATGAGACCGTCCGCGAGCAGCGCGCGGCCGATTTTCTTCTTCTGCCCCTTCGCCGTGAGCCCGAGTACGCGAAGGTGCTCCCCGGCAAGATTTTTGAATACTTAGCAGCACGACGACCCGTGTTGGGCATCGGCCAGGAAGACGGCGCAGCGGCCTCCGTGCTGCGTGACGCCGCCGCCGGCGAGATGTTCGACTGGGACAAAAAAGACGAATTGCTGGCCTTCCTGGATGCGGAGCATCCGCAGACGGCCGACATAGAAAAATACACCCGCCGCGCCCTCACGGAGCGGCTAGCTGAAGTGCTGTAAATGAAGAAGAAACTCCTGCTGTATGCCGGCATCATCGTCGGCCTGCTTGTGCTTTCCTACGCCTATGTGCCGCAGGTCCTGAGCGGCAAGATCGTCAACCAGAGCGACATCTCCGGCTGGCAAGGCATGTCCCACGAAATGATGGCGTGGAACGCCGCCCACCCCGACGACCCGACGGCCTGGACGGAGTCGATGTTCGGCGGTATGCCGACGGCCACCATCCACGCCCCCACCCGCGGCGACTGGACGCAGCAGATCTACGATTTCCTCCTGACGGGCCGCCGCCCGGCGACCTATCTCTTCATCTCGCTACTGGGCGCCTGGCTGCTGATGCTCGCCCTTGGGATCCATCCGCTGCTCGCGGTCGGCGGGGCCATCGCCGTGACCTTCTGCTCGTACAACCTGCAGATTATCCAGGTCGGCCATAACACCAAGATGCAGGCCCTGGCCTTCCTCCCTTGGGTCCTTGCCGCCCTGATCTATACCTATAAGCGCGCCTTAGTCGGGTGCGGCAGTGCCTCCGCGCAGCCGTTCACCCGGGCAGGGTCGCGAAGCGATAGCGGAGCGGAGGCAGCTGCCGGTCCGGCGTCCTGGTTACCGGGCACTATCCTCGGAGCGGCGCTCTTCGGCCTGGCACTGAGCTTCCAGGTCAAGGCGAACCACCCGCAGATCACCTACTACCTGGCCCTGCTGATTCTTATCTACGTCATCGCCCTGATCGTTTCCCTGTTCCGTTCCGGACAACATCATAGTCCTTCCGGGCTGGACCCGGAATCCCATCCCTGGGGTCGCTTTTTCGCGGCCTCGGCGCTCCTGCTGGTGCTCGGCCTCGCCGGTATCGCCACCAACGCCACCAAACTCCTCCCTACGATGGAATACACCCCGTACTCCATGCGCGGCGGCAGCACGGCGGCCTCCGAGGGCGGCGAAGGCGCCAAGGGTCTTGACCTCGACTACGCCACCGCCTGGTCCTACGGCTGGGAGGAACTACCCAACCTGCTGATTCCCAATTTCAACGGCGGCTCGTCCGCCGGGGCGGTCAACCCCAAGCACTCCGAGACCTACGACCTGCTCAAGCGGGCCGGCCAGCCGAATCTCCGGGAGACGGCCAAGAACCTGCCGCTCTACTGGGGCCCGCAGCCGTTCACGGCGGGTCCGATGTACCTCGGCGCCATCACCGTGTTCCTCTTCGTGCTGGGCCTGTTCCTGTATAAGGGGAAGGAGAAATGGTGGCTCGTGGCAGGGACCGTCCTCGCCGTGCTGCTCGCGCTGGGCAGCCACTTCCTCGCTTTCACGAAATTCTTCTACAACGTCGCGCCGCTCTACAACAAGTTCCGCACGGTCTCCATGGCGCTGACCGTGCTCCAGTTCACGCTCCCGATGCTCGGTTTCCTGGCGCTCGACCGCCTGGTCCGGGATCCGGAGACGGCGGCACGCTTCCGCCAGAAGGGCTGGATCGCCGCGGCCATCACGGGCGGCTTCTGCGCGCTCTGTGTGCTGTTCCCCGGCATCGCCGGGACCTTCAGCGGCGCCTCCGATGCCGGCCAGCCGGACGTCCTGGTGGATGCGCTTGCATCTGACCGCCGCTACCTGCTGGTGATGGACGCGCTGCGCTCGCTGCTGCTGATCGCCGTCGCCTTCGGCATCCTCTGGTGGGCGTTCAGCAAGCCTTCGCAGAAGGCCTCCGGGCGCATGCTGGGCGCGTGTGTGCTGGTTTCCGCACTGGTGCTCTTCGACCTCGGGGTCGTGGGCAAGCGCTACCTGAACGCCGACGATTTTGTCTCACCGCGCGCCTTCCAGAGCCAGTTTGACAAACGGCCGGTGGATGAGCTGATCCTCTCCGACACCGACCCTTCTTTCCGCGTGCTGGACCTGACGGTGAACGTGTTCAACGATTCACACCCGTCCTACTGGCACAAGAACATCGGCGGCTATTCGCCGGCCAAGCTGCAGCGCTATCAGGAATTCATCGAGAGCACCCTGACGGGCGAGATCAACCAGATTTACAAGGCGATTGGCGATGCCAAGACGCTCGCCGAAGCGGAGGCCGCGCTGCCCGACCTGCCGGGCCTTGGGTCCCTCAACTGCCGCTACATCATCCTCGACGGTGAGATGGCGCCGCTGCGCTATCCGTATGCCCGGGGGAACGCTTGGTTTGCGACGGAGGCGGCAGCTGCCCCTGCTCCGCTGTCGGGCTTCGCTTCGCTGACGCCCGACCCTGTCCGGGAGAACGGCTCCGCAGGGGCACAGCCGACCTCCGTCGAACTGACCTCCTACGCCCCCAACGAACTGCGGTACCAGTATTTCACGCCGGAAGCGGCACGCCTCGTCTTTAGCGAAGTCTATTATCCGGTGGGCTGGAAGCTGACCGTGGAAGATACGGGCGAAGAACTGCCCATCGAACTGGAAGGAAGCCTGCTGCGCGCAGCGAACGTGCCGGCGGGCGAGCATACGCTGGTGATGCGCTTCGACCCGCCGTCCTACCGGATCGGCGAGGCCGTCTCGCGCGCCACTTCCATCCTGCTGATTCTCGCCGCCCTGGGCGCCGTGCTGGGCGCAGCCCTTATTGGCCGAGGAAAAGCGTCTTGACCTTGATGTCCGCGTCGGGCGCCAGTTTGTCCACGAGGATGGCGCGCGTCCACCAAAGTACGGAAGTGTAGGTGCTTTCCAGGCGATAGACCTGAATCTGATAGCTTCCGTCTTCCTGCTTCGTGAAGGTCAGGTCGTACGGCAGGTTCTGGGTCGTTTCATAACCCGCCACCAGCAGCAAGGTCTGCGTGTTCCAATCCGGTTCCGTGGAGACGGTTCCCTTGTAGGCATCCTCGAGCGCCGCGGCGCTGTCGATGCGCCGGACCCAGGCATGTTGCCCATCTTTCTCGATCTCCTTCGATCCGTCAGCGATCTCCAGCCAACGGGAGCTCGCGGGATCCGACAGCGTTTCCGCACGGAAAAGGGAGAAGCTGTCCGGCTGCGCGTCCTTTTCACGGACGGTTTCCCAAGTCAGGCCCACTAGCTCCCCGTTCAGGACGTGGCCGGCCCATTCGCCGTTTTGCGCATTCACGTACACGTACAGCCACTCATCGACGCCGTTCGCATTGGCATCCGGTCCGACGGAAAATACCCAGGTCGGCGACTTTACCAGGACGATGCTCTCTGCCTGAGACGCCCCCGACGGCAGGTAGTATAACGTCGTCTGGGCAGGGATAAGCTCCTTGCTCCGGGTGATGCCTCGGCGGGAGAAGGGCGAGAGCTTTGACTGGACCATCGAGTAAGCTTTCTCCGCAGGCATCGACTCCCCGTAATTGATCGCCGGATCCGGATCCAGGCTCGGGAAGAGGCCATCGCAGGCGGTCAGGCAGAGGGCTGCCGCCAACAGGAAAAATGTCAGATATCTTTTCATATGCTATTATTTCGATAAGGTGCCCAACAGGAGAATGGTGCCTGAAGTAGCTTCCCGGATCGTGTAGGCGAAGGGGCGGTTCACATCGACCGTCACCTTGGCCGGGGTGACAGGAAGATAGGCAGAGATATACATCCCGACCACGGTCACGGCGGCAAACTCCGTTCCCTTCTCCGTGACGTCGATCCGGACTTTCTGCTTCACCAGACCGATAAAGAGCGACTGCTCGCTGATCCCGGCGAAATTCGCCAGTTCCGGGTTGAACGGATCCGTCAGACCCTGATCCTGCAGTACGGGAATCAGCGCCTCTTCCGTACTATACGCCGTGGACCACTTCGGCAGGTAGAGCGTCACTTCCGCGCTCTGAAGCGGATCATTAACCTGTCTCGACGCCAGCTCCGGAAGGACTTCCGACAGGGTCTTCCCCGCTTTGGGAAGAATAATGTCCATCACGTAGGCCCCGTTGCCGTAGGGCGCCCGGACCAGCTCAAAGTCGCCGAAATCGCCATAGGCGAGTTTCTCGTTTTCCGTATAAAGGTAGTCCTTCTGCACTTTTGCGCCCGTCGCCGTGGTGAACGTGCGGTTCTGCTTGATCTCCCAGGTCAAACGCCAGGGGGATTTGAAGAGCAGGGCATTGATCAGCATTAACTTGGTGCTGGGATCCAGGCCGCTCAGCATGTTCGGGATCTTGCCGTCCGTCTTGTCAGAGCACCATTTGTTGATCCGCTCCAGGGTGGCAGGCAAGGAGAAATCAACCGAGTAGCTCTCGGCGGAGAAGTAATTGGTCAGCCGGGACGTATAGTTCTCCTTGAGCGGGAAACCCGTGGCTGTCCAGAAGGAATTGGCACTGGAGAGCTGCACGTTACGGTCTGCTTCCACCAGGCCCGCGATCATCTTTTTGTAGTAGGCGCCAACCACTTCTTTATTGGAGTTGTTCCAGCCGATCACGTCGGAGAACTGCTTGTACGTGTTGCCTTCTGCTCCTTCGGCGGCCATCGACAGCGCCAGGGACAGGCTCAGCGGAGAGAAGGCCACATTCCCGTCTTCCGACAAGGCGTACAGACGATGGAAGGTATTGAGGCCGAATTGATTGGAGGCGTCGCGCACCTGCACGTCCGCCTCGGTCAGCTGGATCGGAACCAGCGGGGCAAGTTCGTCGCCGCTGAGGTTCTTCTCCCGGTTCAACTTTTCACATCCGACGGCCAGGCAAAGGGCCGCGCAGAGAACGAAGAGGTAATGATGCTTCATGGTTTTGGGTTGTTGTTCGCAAATATAACGCACTTCTTCCGAAAAACTGCCTGAAGTTTTTGTCATTCGCCGGTCTGACCGGCGAATGAGCCGATCAGAGGTCGAAGGACAGGCCGGCGCGGAGGGAGAACTGGGGCTTGCTGTCCCAGCTGTTGACGTAGGCACTACGGGTCAGGTAGCCGGAGAAGACCGGCGAGAGGTAGAGCCGGATGCCCGGGAAGAGGCGGACGTCCGCACCCGCCTGGACATTCAGCGAGAACAGGAACGGGTCCTTCAGCGGCTCCCCGCCCGTAGCAAGGAAGCATTTTTCGACCTTCGCGCCGGCGCCCAGGTACACACGGAAGCGGCCTTCCGGCCAGAAGATGTAGTGCGTCTCGAGCGGGAGGCCCAGGTAGTGAAGCGTGAGGGACTGGGGCGCGCGCTCGTACACACGATAGCCGCTGCGCTGCGTGTAGTCCAGGCCCGAGAGCAGGGACCAGTGGCGCGACAGGGACAGCTCCGCGCTCACGCCGAAGGAAATCGGGATCGTCGGCGCGCGGGGCACGGGGACCGGGTTGACGATATTGGAACTGAGATCGGAAGAGTAGAACTCGGAATTCTCCGTCCCCGGAGAAGAGACGACACCGTCCGGAATGTTGGCCCCGTAATAGTACTCCGTTCGTTTACCCATATTGACCGTCGAGCTGCCGGCCGACACGGTGTTCACGGAGGCCGCATGAAGGCGCAGGGAGAGGTGAGGTTTGCGGCGGGCGGGCGGTTCGCCGATCAGGTCGTCGAATGACGGGGCGGGGTCGGCGATGGACGGGGACGCGATGGACGTAGTGGAGGCGGAGGGCTCGTCGGTCGTGGCGGAGGCAGGAGAGGGAGATTCCGGCTCTTCGGCCGGAATGACTACAGGAGAGGCCGGAATGACTGTGGGGGCGGCCGGAGATTCGCCGGTCAGGCCGGCGAATGACGATGAGGGGGCGGCGAATGACGGGGCGGGGGCGGGAGAATCAACGACGGCCGGAGACTCCACGACGACGGGCGGGGTCTGGGGGTTGAGCCGGGAATGGTTGTCCGGTGTGCGGAGGAAGAGCAGGCCTGCGAAAGCGGCGACGGCGACGCTGCCCAGGGCCCACGGCCACCAGGCCACCGGCCAGGAATGGCCGCTGTTTTCCGGGGATTTCTGGCCGGCCCAGGACGCGAAGTCGTCCGGTGCGGGCAGCTGGGCATCCTGCAGCCGCTCCTGCAGGACGCGGGTCCAATCCTGATTCTTATTCCTTTTCATCATCCTTGCCATATTTCGCCGCGATCATCGCGGCCAGTTTATGCCTCGCCTTGAGGTATTGGGTCTGTGAAGTCTTCTCCGTGATGCCGAGCAGCCGGGCAATCTCCCGATGGGACAGGCCGTCGAGGCAGAAGAGGTTGAACACCGCCCGGTAGCCTTCCGGGAGCGCGGCGATCAGCTCGATCAGTTCCTCGACGGGAGCCTGACGCAGGCGGGTCTCGTCGATGGAGGCTTCGCCGGCCCAGCCGACGAATGACGCATCCTCCAGGACCAGCAGCTTGCGGCGGCGCAGTTCGTCCACCGAGAGGTGGGCGGCGATCTGCGACAGCCAGGCGCCCAGCGAACCCGTCCGGCGCGGATGGAAGGATCCCAGGGAGTCCCAGGCTTTCAGGAAGGTGTCGTGCACGAGATCCCGCGCGCGGTCGCTCTCCCGGATATAGCGCCGGCACACAGCCAGCACCCGCCCTGCGTAGGTCTCGTACATTTCCAGCCTTGCGCCAGGTTCGCCGGTTTGACACCGGCGCACCAGGTCCTTCTCATCCATCGACACGTTGTTTTGAAGAATCTTCACTTAGATAACGGAGAATGTCTGAAAAACTGCCTGAAGATTTGACTTTCGCCGGTCTTCCCCCGCGGGCGGCCAACGCGCGACCGGCGAAAAACGAGAACGTCCGCCATCTAAACAAAGAAGTTCGTCAGGAAGATGATGACGATGGCGGGCGGGGCGATGTAGCGCAACAGGAACCAGAAGGCATCGAAAACGACGCCGTTGAAGCGAGCGGTGCCGCCGCAGGTGAACTCGTCGCGCACCACCTTCCGGTCCATCTTCCACCCCACGAAAAGCACAAAGAGCAAGCCGCCGAAAGTCATCAGGAAGTTGGACGTCAGCATGTCGCAGAAGCTGAAAATCGACAGGCCAAAAAGCTTGACCTCCGCCAGCGGGCCGAAGGACAGCGAGCACAGCGCCCCAAGAATCCAGGTGCCGAAGAAAATCAGCAGCGTCGCGCGGCCCCGGGTCAGGCCCCGCTGTTCGACGAGGTAGGCCACCCCCACCTCGAACATCGAAATAGCCGAGGTAAATGCTGCGAACACAATTGTTACAAAAAAGAGAGCGGCCACTAAAGCGCTCAGCCAGGGCACTGTAGCGCCCATTTTGGCAAAAATATAGGGCAGGGTTTCGAAGATGAGACCCGGTCCAGCGCCCGGCTCAATCCCGGCGGCGAACACCGCCGGCATGATGGCGAAGCCCGCGATCAAGGCAAAGAGCAAATCGAATCCGACCGTCCCCAAACCAGTAACAAGAATGTTTTCTTTGCTGTGAATGTATGAACTATACGTCAAGATGGTTCCAACACCCAGCGACAGCGAGAAAAAGCTCTGTCCCATGGCCGCAGCGATACCCGAAGGGGTGATCTTGCTGAAATCCGGCTTCACCAGATACTCCACGCCGGCAGAAGCGCCCGGCAGCATCAGGGAATAGACCATGATGACCACGATCAGCACGAAGAGCAGCGGCATGGAAAATTTGTTGAAACGCTCGATGCCGGACTTCACGCCGGCTGAAACGATGGCCGCGCAGCCGCTCAGGAAGAGCGTGTGGAAAAGCAGCGAGCGGCCGGGGCTGGCGATGAAGTCGCCGAAAGCCGAGCTCACCGAGCCCAGTTCGGAGGCATGGAAACCGCTGGTCAGCGCTTGCCAGAGATAGCCGATGGACCAACCGCCCACGACACTGTAGTAGGAGAGAATGATCAGCGGAGAGACCACCGTCAGCAGGCCCATCCACTTCCACTTCGTGCCGGGAGCGAGCTGCTCCATGGCGCCGAAGGTGCCCGCCTGCGTGCGATGGCCGATGATGGCTTCCGCCAGGAAAATCGGCAACGAGAGCAGCAGGCAGCAGACCAGATAGATGATGATAAAAGCTGCGCCGCCTGTCTGGCCGACCATATAAGGGAAACGCCAGATGTTGCCCAGGCCGATGGCGGAGCCCGCCAGGGCGAAGATGGCCGCACTGCGGCCGCCGAACAATTCGCGACGACGCTCCATCTATAACATGAAATTGGCAAAGAAGATGACAACGACCGCAATCGGCGCCACCCACTTGATCAAGAAATACAGTACCGGGAAAATCCGTCCGTTGACCTTCCCGCCGTTCGTGAATTCGTCCCGCACGACCCGCTTGGGCAGGATCCAGCCGACGAAGAGCACGGAGAGCAGCGCCATCACCAACAGCAGGATATTGGAACACACCCAGTCGAGCAGGTCGAAGAGGCTCATCCCCGCCACCGTCGCGTCCGCAAGCGGACCGAAGGACAGCGAGCAGAACGTGCCCAGCGTGCCGCAGATGGCAAAAACCACCAGACAGGCGCGACCGCGGGAAAGCCCCTTGCGCTCCATCAGGAACGACACGCCCACCTCCACCAGGGAGATCAGGGAGGTCATCGCCGCCACGATGATGGCCAGGAAGAAAATGATGGACACAGCACCGCTCAGCACGGGCAGGTCGGCAGCCATCTTCGAGAAAACATAAGGAACGGTTTGGAAAATGAGACCCGGACCGGCGCCCGGCTCAATCCCGGCGGCGAACACCGCCGGCATGATGGCGAAGCCAGCCAGGATGGCGAACAACAGGTCGGAGACCGCCGTGCCCGAACTCGTGACAAGGATATTTTCCCGCTTGCTGACGTACGAGCCATAGGTAATGATGGCACCCATGCCCAGCGACAGCGAGAAGAAACTCTGCCCCATCGCATACGCGAACGTGCGCGGCGTCAGTTCGCTCCAGTCGGGATGCAGCAGGTAGCGCACGCCCGCGCCGGCCCCCGGCAGGGCGACCGAATAGCCCAGAATGAAAATGATCAGCACGAAGAGGATCGGCAGGGACACCTTGCTGAACTTCTCGATGCCGGACTTCACGCCGCCGGCCACAACTCCCACGCACGCAGTCAGGAAGATCAGGTGCATCACAACGGGGGTCCAGGTGGACGAAACGAAAGGCGCAAACAAGCCGCTGACCTGCTCCGGTGCCGTTTTCACGAAAGTCATCCCGCAGGACTGAACGAAGTACTCGACCGACCAGCCGCCGATGACGCTGTAGTAGCTCGCGATGAGCGTCGGGATCAGGATGGTCAGGTAACCGGCAGCTTTCCAGAAGGGATGGTGGCGCGACAAGCGCGCGAAAGCGTCCCGGGCGTTGGTGTGGCTGCGCCGCCCGATCATGACCTCGGCGAGGAAGACAGGAAGCGAAATGAAGATTGTGGCCAGGATATAGACGAAAACGAATGCGGCACCGCCGTGCTCCCCCACCATGTAGGGGAAACGCCAGATATTGCCCAGTCCGATGGCGGAACCCGCCATCGCCAGGATCACGGCCAGGCGGCCGCCGAACTTTTCCCGTTTGCCTGTCATCTTCTACTAACTTACCAGATTCGCCGATCGGAGTCGGCGAATGACGTAAAATGGTCCCCGATAATCCGTCATTCGCCGGCCCTACCGGCGACTCTCCTACCGTCTGAGGTAGGTGACGAATTCGTATTCGAGGCCGGACGCGGGGTCCTTCAGCAGACCGGATCGCGCCTCGACGGCCCAAATATCGGTATTAATTTCCGGAAAATGCGCATCCGCATCCGGAATTGTTGTGCGTATGTGCGTGACAAACAGGCGATCCATCGTGTCGATGGCCGCCTTGTACACCGACGCGCCGCCGATCACGAACACCCGCGGCACATCGCCCGCAGCGGCATACGCGGCCTCCATCGAATCGACGCAGACCGTACCCGGAATGGGCTCCGGACGGCGCGTAAGCACGATGTTGGTGCGGCCCGGCAGCGGGCGCCCGATGGACTCGAAGGTTGTCCGCCCCATGATCACGGGGCAGCCCATCGTGACCCGCTTGAAATACTGCAGATCCCCCTTCAGGTGCCAGGGCATCGTCCCGTCCCGGCCGATGGCGCGGTCGTCGGCCATCGCCACGATCATACATTTCTCCATCATACCGCCACCGGAGCCTTGATTGCCGGCCAGGGATCGTAGCCCTCCAGGGTGAAGTCCTCGTAGGTGAAGTCAAAAACGCTCTTCACGTCCGGGTTGAGCTTCATCACCGGTAGCGCTCGCGGCTCCCGGGAGAGCTGCTCGCGCACCTGGTCGAAGTGGTTGAGGTAGATATGCGTGTCGCCCGTGGTGTGGACGAAATCGCCGGGCTGCAGGCCGCAGCTCTGCGCGATCATCATCGTCAGCAGGGCATAGGACGCGATATTGAAGGGCACGCCGAGGAAGGTGTCGGCGCTGCGCTGATAGAGCTGGCAGGAGAGCTTGCCGTCCGCCACGTAGAACTGGAACAGGCAGTGGCACGGCGGCAGGGCCATCTTGTCCACCTCGGCGGGATTCCAGGCGGACACGAGCATCCGCCGGGAATCCGGATTCCGTTTGATGGTATCGATCACTTGCGAGAGCTGGTCGATGGCGCGCCCGTCGGGGGCGGGCCAGCTGCGCCACTGGTGGCCATAGACCGGGCCCAGGTCGCCGTTCTCGTCGGCCCACTCGTCCCAGATGGACACGCCGTGGTCCTTGAGGTACTTGATGTTCGTATCCCCGGCAATGAACCAGAGCAGCTCGTAGATGATGGACTTGAGGTGGACCTTCTTGGTGGTGAGCAGCGGGAAGCCCTGCGAGAGGTCAAAGCGCATCTGGTGGCCGAAGATGCTCTTCGTGCCCACCCCGGTGCGATCGTGCTTCACCACGCCGTGGTCCATGATTTCCTGCAGGAGGTCGAGGTATTGCTTCATTATTTCTTGACTCCGAATGCAAAGATGATGGCTTCGTGATAGGTCTTGCCGGGCTCCAGGACCGTGCTCGGATAGGCCGGCTGGTTGGGGCTGTCCGGGAGGTGCTGGGCCTCCAGGGCCACGCCCTCGTAGTCATGGTAGATGCGGCCGCGCTTGCCCACCGGGCAGCCACCGAGCCAGTTGCCGGTGTAAACCTGGAGGCCCGGCTGGGTCGTGAAGACCTTGAGCGTGCGCCCGCTGCGGTTGGACCAAAGCTCGGCGGCCTCCTGGAGCTGACCCTTGCGGTAGCCGTCGATCACGAAGCAGGCGTCGTAGCCCTTGCCGTAGTTCAGGGCCGGGAAATCCTTCTTGATGTCGCGGCCGAGGGTCTTGCCGTTGAGGAAGTCCATCGGGGTGCCCGCCACGGCCTCCGGCTCGCCCAGCGGAATGAGACCCGGGTCGGTCGGGAGGTACTCGGAGCAGTTCAGCTTCAGGAACTGACGCAGGATGGAACCGCCGCAGTTAAGATTGAAGTAGGCGTGGTTCGTCAGGTTGATGACCGTCTTCTTGTCGGACTTGGCGCTGAAGGTGATGCGGAGCTCGTTCTCCTCGCTCCACTCATAGCGCGCCACGACGACCACCTGGCCGGGATAGCCCATTTCGCCGTCGGCGGAAACGTACTTGAACTCCACGCCGCCCTTGCGCTTGCGGGAATCCCAGACCTGCTCGGAGAAGCCGCCGGGGCCACCGTGCAAGTGGTTGGGGCCATTGTTGATCGGGAGCGTATAGGTCTTGCCGTCGAGGGTGAACTTGCCTTTGGCGATGCGGTTGGCGAAGCGGCCCGGGCACTTGCCCAGGTACGGGCCGTCATTGAAATACTGCTCAGCCTTGCCGTAGCCGAGGGCCACGTCGCCGAGCTTGCCGTCCTTGTCCGGAACGTTGACGCTCACGATCGCGGCGCCCACACTGCCGAGCACCACGGAGGCGCCGCTGGCATTGGTCAGGGTGTACTTGTAGATGGCCTTGCCATCAGGGGTCCTGCCCCAAAGTTTTCTGTTGATAGCCATGTTGTTATTGATTTTGTGAATTTTGCAGCCAGGAGACGACCCGCTCTACGGGAGCGTCTTTCATCAGGATGCGCTGCCCCTCGCCGAGGAGGTACAGCGACGGAATTGCCCGGACGTTGTAGATCCGGTCGGAGCGCACCAGGCCGTCAGGCTCGTAGCCGCAGAGCCAGTTGCGCGGGTAGTTGGGTTCGTAGGCGCGCCAGGCGTCGAGGTCCTCGTCGATATAGACATTGACCACGGCGAAGTCCCCGCGGGCGATGCGCTCATCGATGCCGGGAATCGCGGTTACCCGCTCGATGATATCCCGACAGGCATAGCAGCCTGGATTGCTGAAGAAGAGCAGGGTCGCGCGTGCCTTCACGTCGTGCAGGTGGCGGGTGCGGCCGCGCGCGTCCGTGAAGCGGAAATCCGGCGCCACGCTGCCCACCGGCGCGAGGGCGCACATCCGCGCCTGATAGACATAGCCCGGACGGGCCACGTCTCGCGTGAAGCGCGATGCGGCAAGCCCCTCAACATACGGAAGATACAGATCCTCGTTGCGCACGGGGGAATTGGGATCATAGAGATATCGGGTCACGATTTCTTCCATCAGCAGATAGAAATGCGAAGCCGTGTCGGCCGCCTGCCGCTCCTCGACCTGCTCGAAGAAGTGACGCATCTTGCGCTGCGCCTCCGACAGCGGCAGCTGTTCCAGTTGCTGGACAAAGAGTGCCACCTGGCCCTCCACGTCGGAATGACGCACCCCCAGCACGGCGCTCGTGTCGCAGGGGCCGTCGCCGGCAAGGAAAGCATCCCAGAAATGGTCCAGGATCCAGTCCTGCCGCACTTCCGGGTCGGAATACACCGCCGGAACCTCAGGATACGGGAACGCGCGCAACTGCGGCGAAGCGCTCTCCTGCGGCCGGCCGCCGCCCCGGCAGCCCGCCAACAACAGCGCCGGAAGAAGCAGGAATATGAATACGGACCTTTTCATTGCCAAGCCATAAAGTTAGCGAAAAAAAGTTAAATTTGCAGCTAATGAGACGCCTGCTAACGATACTGGCCGTTTGGCTGCTCCTGTTCGGGGCGGCCAAACCCGTTTTTGCCCAGTTCCATACAATGGGCGCGGATCCTGGCGGGCTTCGATGGAACCAGATCGAGACCCCGACCTACCGGGTGGTCTATCCCCGCGGGCTGGACTCTCTGGCGCGCGCCTATGCCCAGACGCTGGAACGGGCCGCTACGCCCGTAGCCGGCAGCATCGGCATTCGGCCGAATGCGGCCTACGGCAACAAGATGCCCGTCGTGCTGCACGCCTGGACCGCCTACTCCAACGGTCTGGTGACCTGGGCGCCCCGACGCATGGAACTGCTGACCGTCCCGGACGCCTTTCCGGATGAAAGCTATCCCTGGATGAAGCACCTTGGGATTCACGAGTCCCGCCACGTGGCACAGCTGCAGTCGGGTGCGATGAAGCCCTTCCGCGCGCTGAATGTCCTGACCGGACAACTGATCCCTGGCGCCCTCGCGGCGGTCTATGGCGGCCCGGCCTTCTTCGAAGGCGACGCGGTGGTCGCGGAGACGGCTTTATCCCTGCATGGACGGGGCCGCAGCGCTGATTTCCTGGAGTATTACCGCGTCAGCTTTGCCGCCGGCGACCAGCGCGACTTCTGGCGCTGGCGCTATGGCTCGCAGCGCTACTATACCCCCGATTACTACCGGGCCGGCTACCTGGCCGTGGGCGGCATCCGCGCCACCTTTGACGTGCCGGACCTCAGCGCCCGCTTCTACCGGCGCGTCGCCCAGCATGGCATCGCCTTCCTGAACTGGGACAAAACCGTTCGCGAAGCCACCGGCCTGCGCTTCAAGGACGCTTTCGCGGCCGTCTGCGACTCTTTGCAGCAATGCTGGGCGGCGGATGAGCTTGCCCGCGGACCGTTCCTGCAGACGGAGCGCGTCACCGCCGTACCGCGCCGCTTCACGGAATACACGGGCCTGGACCACCAGGGAGACCATATTTACGCGATCCGCTCGGGAATCACGCAGCCGGACCGGCTGGTTCGCATTTACCCGGACGGGCGGGTGGAACCGCATATCCTGCTGGGCGTCCACGTGTCCGGCCCGGAATCCGGCGGTCCGCTGGGCCGCACCTACTGGAGCGAGGTGGTACGTGACGCCCGCTGGCCGCTCCGTTCCTATTCGATCATCCGAAGCTTTGACGGCAAAAAGGCCCGCAAGCTGACGCGCAAGACGCGCTATTACAATCCCGTTCCGGCGCCGACCGAGCCGGTGCTGTCCGTGACGGAGTACCCGGTCGACGGCACCAGCCGCGTGGTTCTGCTGGACGCGGAGAACGGCCAGCGTCTGCGCGACTGGCGGGCGCCGGAAGGCATGCAGGTGGTGGAAACGATCTGGCTGACAGACGTGCTGTATGCAAGCGCCATCACGGAAGCGGGGGCCGGCCTGTACCGCGTGGCGGACGGCTTCGTCCCGGTGCTGGACCCCGCGCCGGTCAGCATCGGCGAGTTGTGGGAGCAGGGCGGCCGGCTGATGTTCTCCAGCGACCTGACGGGTGTCCAGGAGCTATATGCCCTGGATCCCTCCGACGGCCGGGTGGAGCGCCTGACGAACCTGCGCTTCGGCGGCAAGGATTTCCATCTGGAAGCCGATACCCTGTTTTTCACTGCCCTGCAACCCGAAGGACGCCTGGTCCATAAAGTGGCCTGGAACGCGTTGCAGCCGGTGGCCGCCGATTTCACGAAGCCGGCGAAGTCGCCCTTCGCCGACGAACTGGCCGCGGGCGAGACGGAGTCGATCGACTGGGACGCGCCGGTGGAGGTGAGCGATCCGAAGCCCTACAATAAACTGGCACACCTGTTCCGCTTCCACTCCTGGTTGCCCTTCTATTTCCATTTCGACTCTATCGACAACTTTTCTTTTGAAACGCTGATGCAGGATGCCGGCCTGGGCGCGACCGCCTTCTGGCAGAACGACCTGGGCACGGGCTACGGTTTTGCCGGCTATCACGCGGCCCCCGTTGACGGCCTCTGGCGGCATTCGCTGCACGCCAGTTTCACTTACACAGGGCTCTATCCCGTGATCGAGGCCTCCGTGGACTTCGGCGACCGGAACGCCTGTGAGTATTCCATAGAACACGACTGGGCGAAGCAGGTCATCCGCCTGAAGACGCAGGAGTTGAACGTCCCGTCCGTGTCCGGCGATTTCAAAGTCTATATCCCCTGGAATTTCACTTCCGGCGGCTGGCAGCGCGGCCTCGTGCCCACGGCCACGCTGTACTGGAATACCGACCGTTTCGAGGATGGAAGCCCGATGTTCCGCACGAGCGTGAATCTGCGCGGCTACATCATGCAGTGCGCGCCGAGTTCACGGGTCTATCCCCGCCTGGGTCTGGGGGCCGAGTTGGGCTACAACTTCCGGTGGATCTCCGGCTTGTTCTCGCCGTCGGCCTATGGCTACCTGTACGGCTACCTGCCCGGCCTGCACGAGACGCACGGGGTGCGCTGGAGCGCGATGTATGCCAGATCTTTCGACGGTCTGTTCCACGAAGCGGTCGTCAGGACGACGCCGCGCGGTTTCACGACGCCGGTGATGCGTTGGCTGGCCGCCTATCCCTCGCAGTTCAAGGCCGCCCTGGACTACAAACTGCCTCTGATCCCCGTGGACCGGGCCCTGCTGGGACCGGTGGCGTATCTGCGCAACTTCGAGCTGACCCTGCACGGAGACTATACGGCTTTCTCTTCCCAGCAGGAAAAGGGAGCTCTGTTCAGCGCCGGCGTAGATCTCGCTGCCGTGCTGGGCAACTTCTTCTGGGTGCCATTCCCGACCCGCATCGGCGTGTCGTACAACTACAACGGAGGACCCTCCTATGCGACGCTGGTCGCAAAGGAGCTGCCGGTGCAGCGGCACTCTTTCTCGCTGATCTTTTCCGTGCAAATGTAGAGAGGCTTCTACCGGAACAGCGCATGATCGATGCTGCTGCCCATCAGGCGGTAGCCGTCGGCATTGAGGTGCAGCCAGTCGTTCTCGAAGAGGAAGGCCGGGTTGATGCGCGTGGGATCGTCCGGACCGGCGGTGATCGCGTCGAAGTCGATTACGCCGTCGAATTCCCCGCTCTCGCGGATCCACTTGTTCAGCGCCTGACGTCCCCTCTCGTGCTCGCCGGCGCGCTGATAGAAGCTTCCCACGGCGGAGGTCACCGTGGCGCCGATCACCTTGATGCCGCGCTCATGCGCCGCCCCAATGACCTCGCGCCAGACGGCCTGGATGTCCTCGGCCGTCTTCTCGCCGTCCCGGCTGCCGCCAAGGTCGTTCGTCCCCTCGAAGAGGATGACGTATTTGACGCCGCAGGGGGAGAAAAGGTCGCGCGCATAGCGGCTCTGGGCCGTGGGGCCGTTGCCGCCCCGCAGGATGCAGTTGCCGCCCAAGCCGAAATTGAGCACTGCCAGATCGCGCGTCGCCGGGTCGGCGAGCAACGAGCGGGACAGCTGGTCGGTCCAGCGGTCCTGGCCGTTGGTGGTCGTACCGCGGCCGTCCGTGATGGAGTCGCCAAGCACGGCGATGGCGGCACTGGGGCGCAGCGGCATCACGTCGATGGCGCTGATGGTGTACCAGTGGTCGGTCTTGGCCACGGGGTCGGAGAAGTCGGTCGTGTTTCCGGCAGCAATGTAGGACGTGGTGCGGGAGCCCGGATGGCTGGTCAGGCGCGTCGCGGAAATCTTACCATAGTGGATGGTGATGGCGAGGTTCTCGCGCTCCTCCAGCGCGAAGTCCACCGGGTCGGACACGACCGCCTCGCCGGGTGCCATCGTGACGGCACGCTCACCGCCGAAGGTCAGCGCCACGGTAGTCCCTTCCACAATCTCAGGGCTCGCGCCCATCGTCGCGGCGTGGGCAATCTCCACGCCGAGGATCTCGGTCTCGTCCTCATTGAACAGGTTGGACAGATGCAGGCGCAGGGCCTCGCCGCCGATCGACACCTGGACGATCTGGCGGAAGGAATTATTCGCGAGGCCGGGGGCCGGCGGATTGTTGTGCGGCTCGGCAATCTGCAGGGCCGTGGCCCAGGTGGTGGTCCAGTCGGGGGTCTGGGCGCAAGCGGCGAAGCAGAGCGCCGCGGCCATCAATATGTATAGGATCTTTTTCATATCGGTTGAGATTCCGGGTCAAGCCCGGAATGACTAAAGGGGAGGTCGGGGATGACGGAATGACGGGATTACTGGGGACGACGGAAACGGGGAGCGACGATGACGGGACGATTGTTCTCGTCGTGGATCGGCATCTCGAGGCGGTCAGACCGGATCTGACGGTAGATCAGCGAATCGATGGGCGCCTCGAGCGGGCGCACGTCGGCGGGCAACGGAAGGCCGTTGATCCGCTGGAAGTAGCCCACGTTGGCATCGCGCCACCATTCGCCGTCGTGCTGCTGGATCTCCAGCTTCTTCGCGGTCTCCTCCCAGAGGGCGGGAGCCACGTACGGCTTCAGGCCCGCCCAGGTCTGGCGGAAGGCCTCGACCTGCTTGATGCCGGCGTCGTAGTGCAGGCAGATCTCGTCCCAGACCGTGCGGCCGGAAGAGAGCTTGTAATCCCAGCTCAGATGATGGAACCACAGCAGGAGGTTCTCCGGGCAGGAGGCGAGCTCGTTGTACTGCGAAGCGAGAGGCTCATTGTACTGATCGACATTGTCCGATCCGCTCCGGGTGCGGTCGAAGCCGATGCCGGCGCTGTCCGCCTGGTGATAATAGGCCGGCGTCCAGTCAGGGCGGCCGAGGCGGTCCCAGGGAGCAGGGCCGTAGTGCGTGCCGCCAAAGAGGTGGTGCAGGCCCACAGGCATCTCATAATTGACGACCGCTTCGCGAGAGGCCATCAGGATGTCGCGCACCGGCGCGATGAATTTCGATGCAAAGGCCTTGTCCGTCATACCCTCGGGCTTGAGGAAGGTCTGGCGGATCCACTCGTCGGCGACCTGCTCGGCGCAGAGGTCAGGATTCCAAGCCAGGCGGCCAAAGGCATACCAGTTGGCCTGCGCAAAGACATAGCCGCAGAAGTTGGGGTCCTGGCCGGTATTGGCGACGCCCGCAATGGCGGTGATCGTCTTGGAAACGGGCGTGCCGGGGCCGTCGCGGTAGGTGTCGGACTTTAGGCACTCCTCCCACATCGTGCCCAGATAGGCCAGGTGGTTGGAGAAGCCCAGGTACTCCTGGGTGATCTGGAATTCCATCATCATCTGCGTATTCTTCAGCTTGCCGAAGAGCGGGCTGAAGGGCTCGCGCGGCTGGAAGTCCACGGGACCGTTCTTGATCTGCACGATCACGTTGTCGGCGAACTGGCCGTCCAGCGGCAGGAACTCCTCGACGGCCTGGTTGGCGCGGTCGGGGCTCGTGGGGCTATAGACGAAAGCGCGCCACATCACGATACCGCCGTACGGGGCGAGGGCCTCGCCCAGCATGTTGGCGCCGTCCGCGTGCGTGCGGCCATAGTCCTGCGGACCGGCCTGGCCCTCGGAGTTGGCCTTGACGAGGAAGCCGCCGAAATCCGGGATGGCCCGGTAGATCTCGGCCGCCTTGTCCTTCCACCACTGACGGACCTGGGGATTGAGCGGATCACCGCTCTTCAGGCCGCTCAGGGCGATGGGGCTGGTCCACTTGATGGACAGGTAGGTCTTGATGCCGTATTCGCGGAGGATATCCGCGATCTTCGCCACGCGCGCGATATGCTCCGCGTCGAGGATCAGCGGGTTGGAATTGACATTGTTCAACACGGCGCCGTTGATGCCGACGGAAGCGCAGAGCTCGCCGTAGTGGCGGATGCGCGCCTCCGGGACGGTCGGGGAGGTCCACTCCCACATCGATTCGCCGGCATAGCCGCGCTCCACGGTGTCGTCCAGGTTATCCCAGTGGTTGAGCAGGCGCAGGTCGTAATAGGGCTGCTCCTGGATGTCCACACCCGGACCGGCCTGGCCCAGCACCTCGGCACGCTGCAGGGCATAGACGCCATAACGCAGGCCGGCTTCGGAACCGGCGGCGACGTGGCGCTGCCCGTCGGCGTCATAAATATGGTAACCTTCCGCCGGAAGGGCGGGATCAATGGTCGTCTCGACGGAAGCAAGGACATCGGCATAGGGCCGGCCGGCGGCCAGCCAGAGGTCCGTACCGTCCTGCGCCACGGGGGCGGGACGGCTGCAGGCGGCGAGCAGCGCCGCGCCTGCCAGGGCGGTCAGAAAAAGGGATTTCTGCATAGAGATTTGTGGTTTGTACTTTGTACAAAGATACGAAAATCCCTATTCCTTATGGCCGTTTGTGTAACAATTTGTGTTGATTTCCGCCCATCCCGGCTATTCCGCCTGGGAGAACGCTTCGTTGGACATCTTGAACATCCGCGCGGCGTCCCGGACCGTCATTCCGGTGGAAGAAGAACCCAGGTCAGGGATGTTGAAGGATTTTAGATTATACACATAGAAGCGGGAAGACTTCTGCGGCAGCACGAAGGGCTTGGTCATGCGTCCGTCCGCGTCCACGTGGCAGAAATAGGGCTTGCCGTACTGGCCGTCCCCGCGCTTGCTCGCAAACACGAACCAGCGGCTGTTCGAGGACCAGCTGTGGTAGGAGTCGGACTTGTCGCCCTTGACTTCGTCCAAAGGGCGCGTTTCTCCCGTCTGCAGGTCCGTCAGATAGAGCATGCACTCCGCGTGGAAGAGCGGGAAGGTACCGTAATCCGCCACGGTGAAGAGCAGCCAGCGGCCGTCCGGGGAAGCCTTGGGATGGCACACGGAAGCATTGTGGGCGCGTCCGCTCCAGATGGTGTCCACCAGCTCGCCGATCCGCCCCGTCGCCGGGTCAAAGTCCGCGCGGACCAGGTCGTATTTCAGCTCTTTGATCTGCTCCGGGAGCGTCAGAGAGTCCGCTACGCAGTAGAAAACCGAGCGGCCGTCGGCGGAGAAGCAGGGGAAGGTCTCCAGTTTGTCCGCCCGGGCCACGTGCGGGAGGTTGATCATCACGTTGTTTTCGAAGTCCGCGACCGTGAGGTCGGACGCGGAATCATAGACCTCCATGCGCGCGCCGGCCAGCGTGTGGAAACTCGGCAGGACCACATTGGTGGAGAACACGCCGAAGCGGCCCGAGGGGTGCAGTTCGCCGTACACGGTGCCGGAAAGCATCCCGGGAGCGTTCAGCGTCAGCTTGCGCAACTTACCGTCCTGATTCAGGATGGCGCCGCCCTTGGGACCGCGGATATAGAACAGGGAATAGTCCCCGCGCGCCTGCCCGTGGATGTGGCAGTTCATGCAGGCATTGTCGGTATGCTTGTAGTCGCTGATCACCGTCTCGTCGAAGTTCTCGATGCAGCGCTCCATGATGGATACTTCATTGAACATCTGGTAGGACGGCTCGATGAGGCGGTAGGTCAGCCAGCCGTCAATCGCGTCCTCACTCACGTAGAACGACCATTGGTCGGATACCGGCTGGCCGTCCACGACGGCCTCCGCCGACACGGTCACGGTCTGCCCGGCGGCATCGGAAAGGAAGGCCTTCCAGTCGCGCAGGCGCCATTCGACCGCCGCGCCCTTGAGGGTAACGGAGCGGTCGCCCAGCGTGAAGGTGGTCTTCGCCTGCCGGACGTCCTGCATCGCGTAGCGGAAATTCAGCGGCGCGATGTTGGCCGGGATGGTCACGTCTTTGTAGTCCGGGTAGATCACCAGCGGGCCGGCACTGCCGTCCACGGCCGTGGCGAAATCCGCCTCGCGGCAGCCCGGCAGCGCCAGGCACAGCGCCAGGGCGATTCCTATGTATCTCAATCCGTGTTTCATGGTTCTTCTGATGCTTCGTACATTCCGTTCAGGTAGTAGTACCAATACGTATTCTTGTAGCCGTCCGGATTGCGTCCGAAACGATTCATGCGGTCCACCGTCGAAAAGTCTATGCCGTAGCTGGACACGTCGGACGGGGTCATCCGGTCGTTCTGGCTGAGCCAGATCAGCATGGCTTCGTGGTAAAGCCGGCCGGGTCTGGGATAGCGGAGATAATCCGCCTCGAAGTGCTCCAGGTCGTAGCACATCAGGTCATAGCACAGCAGATATTCGCGGGCGACCTGGTTGTCCGGATTGACCTCCAGCAAGCCGTTCAGGATGCTGCGGGGCTTGATCGACTGGTGTACGATATCCGTGCGGGCCAGGTTGGCGTGGGCCGCCGCGAGCTGCGCACGCGTGGCGTCGTCCTGCTGCCCGGGCATCATGCTCCGGGCCCATTTCCCGTAAAAGAGCGTCTTAGCCAGCAGGTTGAGGTATTTCTGCGCCGCCCCGTCCTCGCCCGAGATCAGGTTCACGCGCGCCAGGCGGACCAGGTAACGTGCGCCGGTGTGCTTGGGCGATGCCTGCAGCGAGGTGATGGCACTCTGCTCCGCCACCGTCATGTCGCCCAGCTGGAACCAGGCCTCCCCCGCCAGGGTGTTCGAAAACACGGCTTTCTCGTTGGAGACCGGGAAAAGGAGCGTGAGATGATGGTTCTGCGAATGGCTGAACAGCATCTGTCCCAGGTCGCCCTTCACGGCGTGCGCGAGATTGTAGCAGTAGCTCGCTTCCTCCATATACAGGTCTTTCTTCGACAGCTTGAGCACCTTGTCCCAGTGCTCGCGCGAAGTCTCCACATCCAGGCCGATCACCCGGTCGTAATTGAGCTTGGGCACGCCCCAGGGCTTACCGTAGTACTTATGGAACGGCGACTCGAGCGCCCAGCAACCCAGCGCCAGCAGCAACACGGCCGCCACGGGCTTCTGCCAGGTTTTCCGGCACTGCAGCGCCAAAAGGAGCAGCGAGAGGTAAGCCAGCGCGACCACGGTGTAGCGGGTGATATAGAGGTTGCCGCACTCGCGCAGGAACGACCAGACGAAAAAGAGTGCAGCGATGCCCAGAGCGGGGCCTTCTTTCAAGAAATGCCGACAGATCCGGTACACGACCACGCCGATGGCCGTCAGCAGCAGCGCCACGACGAGCGGCCCCACCACAGGCAGGTGGAAAAACTGCTCCAGGAAATCGCTCACAAAGCGTCCCAACCAGCCGGCTCCCCGGTAGGTCTGCCGGATGTAGTCCCAGTCATAGACGAACAGGTTCATCTGTTCGCGGCGCATCAGGTGATACGGGTAGGCGAACTGGAAAAAGCCGAACGAAGCAAGAAAAGCCACGCCTGCGGCAAACTGAGCGATATGTGTCTTGATCCATTTCATAACCAATTACAAATATGCGAAAAAAAAACGAGAAAAGGGCGGCCCTCACGGGGCGCCCTTTTCTACCAACCAAATATTAATTAAACCAAATGCATTATCCGGTATTATTCCTCTTTCTCACTCCAGTAGCCCGGGTTCTGGTAAGCCTTCTTGTCAGCCTTCTCCATCTTCATGTTGTCCAGCTGACCCTGCGGAATCGGGCGGAGGTAGTGATAGTTCTCGATGTTGCGGGTGACGGTCTGGGGCGTGAGGTCGTTCTTGCCAGGACCGCAGATCGTGTAGGTCTTGGCACGCTCGGCCCAGGTCTGCGTACGCACCAGGTCAAACCAGCGGAAGCCGTCGCCATAGTACTCGCGCATGCGCTCATCGAGGAGGTAGTCGATCGTGATCGTAGCCGGGGTCGCCTCCACCATTTCCTCGCTGAAGTCAGCCACGTGGACCATGTCCCAGTTGACATCATACTCCCACATGCCGGCACGGGCGCGCAGCACGTTGACGAGCTCGCGGGCGGACTTGCTGCCCGTGGCTCCCTTCACGGCCGCCTCGGCGGCGATGAAGTAGAACTCGGAGAACTTGGCGATGTTGAACGGACGCGCGTGGGAGGCGTTCGGCTGACCGGTGCCGGTCGTATTGGTACGATAAGGACCGAGCTTCCAGATCTTCGGGTACATACGGCGGCTCACGCCGCTCGGATTCACAACATAGAAATCATAGTTCGGAGATGCACCGATCATGACCTGCGAGACATCGACATTCTGCTTGACCGTCGGATCCTCCTCCGGGAGGAAGACCAGGAACGCCTTGTTCAGACCGATCTGGGCTCCGTTCGGGCCTTCGACATAGGTGGCCGGATTGCCGCCGCGGTCCCAGTTGGTGCGCAGGACATAGACGAAGGTGCCGTCGTAACGGGAGTCCATGTCGCGGTCAATAAAGGTGGCGATGGCCTCCTGGGTCGGAGCCATACGCGTCCAGGGACGGCCGCAGTACTGCTGGTCGGTACGGAGCACCGGGTTGATGCGGTTGCCGGTGTTGGCCTTGATGGCCATGTTCGGATAGTTCCAGTTCATCATCCAGCCGGCGAAATTGTCCATGCCGCCGCCGGAACCGTAGCTCAGGCTGGCACCGTTGTACTGCTCGGAGTTCTCGGTATGGTCGGCATAGAGCATGATCTCCTTGTTGCGGTCATGGGCGCCGTCGCTGATCTGATAGAAGTAATCCATCAGGCCATAGGGGCCCGGGTTGTTGATACCCTCCAGAGACAGGTCATACGCCTGCTGGAAGTACCACTTGGCGTCGTGGCCGTCCGGGTCGGTGCGGGTGCACTCCGGATAGGTCGGGATGCCCTTCGGGTTCTCCAGCCACCACGCGTAGGTCAGGTAGGCCTTGGCGAGGAAGAGGCGGGCGACGTTCTGCGTCAGCGAACCCGTCAGACGGGGATTGACCGGCAGGTCGTTCACCGCGGTCTTCAGGTCCGGGAAGATGGCCTTGGTGTACACCTCGGGGACGGTGTTGCGCACGGATTCGCGGACCGGCTTGCTGTTGAATGCAAGCTCGCCGGCACCCAGGTCGAGGGGCACGCCGCCAAAGGTCTGGACCAGCTGGAAGTAGTCAAAGGCGCGGAAGAAGCGGGCCTCGGCGATCATCGCCTTGTCCAGGCCCACGGCCTCGGCGTTCTCGATGATGCCGCTGGCGGTGTTGATATAGGTGAAGGCCTGGCTCCACAGGTTGTCGCTGCGGGAAGTACTGGCGTTCAGCGTACCGGCGCCGGAAAGGTCGGCATCTTTGAAGTTGCCGTCGGCCGACTCACCGTATGTCGCCTCGTCGGTGCCCGTGGTCAGGATATTGTAATAGTAGGCGTTGCCATAGAGGTAGCGAAGCTGGGCATACAGGGCGGTCAGACCGCCTTCCACGCCCATCGGGGTGGTAAAGAAATCCGGGGTATAGATGGTCTTGGGGTGCTCCTCCAGCACCTTGTTGCAGGAACTGGCGAGGAAAGCGACACCGGCGAGACCCAATACGATTTTAGCTATCTGTTTCATATTCGGATCCGATTAGAAGGTTAAATTGATGCCGAGCAGGAAGTTGCGCGTGTTCGGCGTATTGTAGCCCACGTAGGAGAGGCGGCTCGGACCCGGACGGCCGGAAGCGGTGGAACCACCGTTGGCGTTCGGTTCCGGATCGAGGCCGGTCTGGCGGGTGAAGTCGGAGAAGAGCACGAGGCCCGGATTCTGGATCGTGGCATAGACGCGAAGGTTGTCGATGCCGGCGCGGCGCAGGGCCGGGAGCTTGTGGAAGCGATAGCCGAGCGTGATCGTGCGGATCTTCAGGTAAGAACCGTTGAAGTAAGCCAGCGTGGAGGCATACTTGGGATTGTCACTGCTGTTCAGGGAACCCGGACGCGGGTAGTGCGCGGTGGTGTTGGTCGGCGTCCAGTAGTCGACGTCGATCTGGCCGCGGCGGCCGGAGAGCATGTTCAGGTAGGAGTTGGCACTGTGCAGGGAGGACAGCAGGATGCCGCCCGCTTGGAAGGAACCGATGATGGACAGATCGAGGTTCTTCCAGCTCACGGTGGTGTTGAAACCGCCCTGGAAGATGGCCTCGGCGTTGATCGGCACGCGGTCATTGGAATCGATGGCGCGCTTCGGGGTGCCGTCAGCCTCGTAGTCACCGTGGTACTTGACCTTGATGGAACCGATGGCCTGCTTCATGCCGTTGACTTCGGTGCTGGGCTCGAGGATGTCCATATAAGGATCGCCGGGCTGCCAGAGACCGTCATACTCATAGTCATAGATGCAGTTCAGCGGGTAGCCCACGAACCAGGCCTGGCCTTCGTTGCGGTCGCTGCCGTCGGCCAGGGCGACGAGCTTGTTGCGGTTGGCATAGATGTTCAGGCCGGCCGTCCAGGTCCAGTCACCTCTGTCGAGGATGGTTCCGTTGAGGGTGAGTTCAATACCACGGTTCTGCGTGGCACCGATGTTGGCGGTGTAAGAACCCACACCGGAGGTGTTCGGCAGGTTGAGGCTGAGGAGGATGTCCTTGGTGTCAACCATGTAGTACTCGAGGGTACCGCGCAGGCGGCCCTGGAAGAAACCGAAGTCGAGACCGAAGTTCCAGGTCTGGGAGTACTCCCAGCCGAGATCCTCGTTCGGGAGGGTGGACACGTAATAACCGGTCGCGTATTTTTCATCCGCGAAGTTGTAAACGGACGTGCTCAGGCGGCCGAGGGTCGCGTAAGCGGAGATGGCCTGGTTGGAGGTCTCACCGTAACCGACACGGAGCTTGAGCTCGTCGAGCCAGCCGCGGGTACCCGCCATGAATTGCTCGTTGTGGATGTTCCAACCGGCGGACACGGCCGGATAGGTATGCCACTTGTGGCCGGGGGCCAGACGGGAAGAGGCATCGGAACGGACGGCGGCGGAGATCATGTAGCGGTCGTCGTAGGAGTACATGATACGGCCCATGTAGGAGAGGAGGCCCGTCTGCGTGTAGCTGCCACCGTTCACGGTGATGTCGGAAGCCACGGCAGAACCGATGTTGTAGTACTGGAAGAGCTCGTTCGGGATGTTCTTGCCGCTGAGGCTCTGGCCGGTGCTGGTCGTCTGCTCGGCGGAGTAGAGAGCCACGGCGTTGACGCGGTGCTTGCCGAAGGTGCGGTCAAAGGTCAGGAGATTCTCGACGGTCCAGTTGAAGGTGTCGTTGAAGCTCCAGGAAGCGCTGTTCGGGTTGGTGGCGGAAGCGTTGACGCCCACGCCCGTGAAGGAACCGCTCTTGGAGTTACGGTAGTTCAGGCCTGCGCTGGCTTTGAAGGAGAGTCCCTCGACCCAGGGGAAGTTGAACTGCACATAACCGGTATTGTAGGTCGCGATGGACTTGGACTCGTTCACCCAGAGGCCCTGGGCGGTCAGATCCTGGACACGGTCGCGCGTGACGATGTACTGATCGTTGTCGGACGGCATGTTGACACGCCACTTCAGGTTGCCGTCAGCGTCGTAGGGAACCACGAGCGGGGACTTGGACAGGGCGGCGTACATATCCACCTGGTTGCCGCTGTTGGTGGTGTAGCTCGTGTTGGTGGTGAAGCCCACACGGAACCACTTGCCGATCTGCTGATCGACGCTGCCGTTGAGGGCGATGCGGTCGTAGCCCTGGGTCGGGATGACGGCCTCGTCGTTATAATAGGTCACACCGAAACGGTAGCTTCCCTTCCGGGTGCCGCCGGCAACATTGAGGTCGTAGTTCTGGGCGTAGCCGTTGCGGTACAGCAGGTCCTGCCAATCCGTGAACTGGCTGTCGGACTCGTCCAGCGTATTCTTGTACTGGCCGGCCATCTGGCGCATCTCGATATACTTCTCGCGCGGCATCATCGGGTATTTTACCGGCTTCTTGAATGTCGCATAAGCGTTGAAGGAGACCTTCGGAGCCTGGCCCTCGACACCCTTATAGGTGGTGATGAGGATGACACCGTTGGCACCACGGGAACCGTAGATGGCGGTGGAGGCGGCATCCTTGAGGATGTCCATACTCTTGATGTCGCTCGGGGAGATGTCCGTCAGCGAACCCATGAACGGCATGCCGTCAAGCACGATGAGCGGGTCGTTGGAGGCGGACAGCGAACGTTGGCCACGGATGCGGATCTGCATCGAGGAACCCGGCTTGGAGTTGGTCTGGGTCATCTCGACACCGGCCACGCGGCCTTCGAGGGCGCGGGTGACGTCGCCGGCAGGGACCGCACGGAGGTTGTCACCGCCCACGGAGACGATGGAACCCGTCACATCCTGGCGGCGGGCGGTACCGTAACCGATAACCACCGTAGCCTCCAGCTGTTCGGCATCCTCCTCAAGGACCACGTCGATCCGGCTGCGTCCCTGAACGGGAACCAGCTGGGTCCTGTAGCCGATGCAGGAGACCTCGAGGGTCGCGTTCGCGCTGACCTGGAGGGAATACGTTCCATCGACGCCCGTCACGGCGCCGTTCTGAGAATTTGCGACCATCACGGCTGCGCCGATGACGGTCTCCCCGCTTGCGTCCTTGACGGTACCGCTGACGGTGATGTTCTGCGCAAGCGCAAAGAACGGCATCGTCAGGCAAGCGGCCAGAACGACAAGCGTTTTCTTAAGGTTTAATCGCATAATGAATAGAAATTAATGGTGATTAATTGTTTGGCGTTTTTGTGGGTTTGCGGCGCAAATGTATCATAATATAAAAAGGACGCGCGCAAAAGATGGTACACATACTATCAGATTTGAAACATGCATCTTGCGGAGATTCAAAGTTTTACTATTTTTGTAACGAATGGAACAAAACCGACAATGAGACGAATTATACTCTTCATCACGCTGGCAGTTAGCGCCTTGGCCTCCGCCGCCGGGCAGACTGTACGCGTATATACATCCGAGAGCGGCCTGCCCAATTCGCAGGTCTCCCGCATCTACCAGGACAAGCGCGGCTACATCTGGATGTGCTCGGAAGGCGGCCTGATCCGCTTTAACGGCATGCGATTCGAGACCTTCCGCCACGACCGCGAGCGGGAGACATCCATTTCAAGTTCTTCCGTACAGGGGATGCTTGAAGACAGCCGCGGAAACACCTGGGTGGCTACGGCGGGCGGACTCAACCTCTTTGATTCCGAACACAGCGAATTCCACCGCTTCGAGTTGCGCGACGACCGCAACGCGATTACCAACCCATATGTCAGCTGGCTGCAGGAAGTACCTGGCCGCAGCGGCGGTTGTCGCCTGTATGTGGCCACGAGCGGCTCCGGCATCTTCGCGATTGACTGCAATACTCGGGAGTTGCTCCCGGATGTGCGCGAACAAATCTACCGTCATTTCCCGACGGACTATGCCCGCAAGCTGTACCTGGATTCCGGCAAACGCCTCTGGCTATTCCCGGAGGAAGCCGGATTCCCGGTCATCCTGGACATGAGTACGCTGGAACCGGTTCTCAATCTGAGCTGGAGCCAGGACCTGCTCCGCGAAGCCGATCATATCCGGGTCGGGACGGTGGCTGAAGATCCGCTCACCGGCGATCTTCTGCTCGGCAGCAACCTGGGACTGCTCTACTGCAAAGCCGGCAGCGGCACGATCCGGAAGGCATCCGGGAAACGCGCCGCCTCCACCGTCGCGACGACGCTCATCTTCAACAGCCAGGCATCGTCCGGCGAGGGAAGAACTTTCCTGCTGGGCGACAAAAAAGGCGGACTCCTCCTGTTTGACAGCACCACGGAAGAGGTGCGCGAGGCAACGCTGCCCGCCATCCGGCAGGACATCAGCGGCTGGAGCGCGACGTCCAGCACCATCGACTCCCAGGGTAACATCTGGCTGAGTCTTTATCAACGCGGCGTGGTCGTGGCCCCGCAGTCCATGTTCGGTTTCTCCTACATGGGATGCAGCACCCGCGGCATTCCGGGAGAAAACAGCGCCTGCATCACCGCCATCTATGAAGATGAAAAATACCTCTGGGTGGCTACCGACGGCGCCGGCATCTTCCGAAAACCGCTCAACGGCTCGGGCCCCGACCGGAATTACACCAGCGAGAACACCGCGCTGACAGACAATTCCGTCTTGGGAATGATCGGAGACAAGCACGGGGTCCTCTGGCTTGGTACTTATAATGACGGACTTTTCTACATGGATCAGAACGGCACGGTCACGCGCTTTACCGACCAGGACCGCGTCGGAACCGACCGCATCCGCACCCTTGCATACGACCCCGTGCGGGATCTTGTCTATGTGGGAACCTACGGGGCCGGACTGACCGTCATCAACGCCGCCACGCGCCGCCTCGCCACCCAGCAGATCGACGACCAGTACCGTTGGGTCAGCGCCCTGCACCTCGACGCGAACGGCCTCCTCTGGGTAGGCTCCTACAACGGCCCCTGGTGTTACGACCCGTCGGCCGGGCGCATCATTTCTTATACGCTCCCGTCCAACAGCGACACGCCGCCACGCATTTACGGCATCGGCAGCAGCCCCGACGGGACCAAGTGGTTCGGCACGGACGACGGACTGTTCCGCGTGGACGAGGTGACCCGCGAAGTCCGACAATATACCGAAGCGGACGGCCTGTCGAACAACGTGATCCGCGACATCCTTTGCACGGCGACCGGCGAAGTCTGGGTTTCTACGCTCAGCGGACTGTCCCGGTTGTCTCCGCGCAGCGGCAGGATCGACAGTTTCCGCGCCTACGACGGCCTCCAGGGCAACGAATTCCGCTCCGGAGCCGCTTTCAAGTCCGCATCAGGCCGCCTCTATTTCGGCGGTCTTGGCGGCATCACCTACTTCTCCCCGCTCCTGATCGACGGCAGCCGACACAAAATGCCCCAGGTCTCCCTGGCGCGCCTGAACGTTCTGGACCGGGAAGTGACCTACGACCCGGCCGCCGGCAGCGACAACCTGATCGACAAGCATATTTCGGAAGCCACCCGGATTGAGATCCCCCGGGGGACCAACCTCTTCTCGCTTGAATTTTCCGTCCCGGAGTACACCAACCCCCAGCGCCTCATGTACGCTTACCGCCTGGAGGGTTTCGATAAAGAATGGAAGAATTCGCCTGCGCGCCTGCGCATGGCCACCTATACGAACGTTCCCCCGGGACGCTACCGCTTTGAGGTCAAGGCCTTTTTCGCGGGCGCGCCCGAGGATTATTCCCTGTGCAGCGTGGACCTGCACGTCGAGGCACCTTGGTACCGCTCGGGAGCAGCCTACATCTGCTACCTTGTCCTGCTGGCCGGCCTCGGCCTGCTGCTCTACCACCTGTTCCGGCAGATGCGGCTGCGCGCCAACGCAAAAAAGGAAGTCGAGCTGAAGGAGTTGCGCCTGGGTCTGTTCACCAACCTCACCCACGAGATCCGCACCCCGCTCAACCTCGTGATGGGGCCGCTCGGCGCCATGCGCGAAGCCGAGGAAGACCCCGCACGCAAGGACACGTACAACCTGATGTACCGCAACTGCTTGCGTATCAATCGAATCGTCAACCAGTTCATGGACCTGCGCAAGGTCGATGCCGGACAGATGCAGCTGCACTTTCGAGAGACGGATGTCATCTTCTTCATCCGGGACATCATGCAGTCCTTTGACAAGCTCGCGCAGAGCAAACACATCGATTTCTCGCTCGCCTCCACGCATACGGAAGAGCCTCTGTGGATCGATCAGGGCAACTTCGACAAGATCATCTACAACATCCTCTCGAATGCCTTCAAGCACACCCCCGAGGGGGGCCGCATCCGCGTGGACGTGTCCGCGCCGGCGACCAACCGGGGAGAACTGCAGGCCACGATCCGCGAATTCGTGCAGGTGCGCATTTTCAACTCCGGCAGCCGCATTGAAGAGGCCTGGATCAGCCGCATCTTCGACCGTTTCGTGCAGGTAAATCCCCACGACGCCAGCTCCGGCTCGGGCGTGGGCCTCAACCTGACCAAAATGCTCGTGGAGCTGCACCATGGCCACATCACGGCCGAGAATGAAGAAGACGGCGTGGTCTTCCGCGTGCTCATGCCTGTCGGTAAAGACCACCTGACGCAGGAGGAACTCTCCTATACTTCTCATCATAAAGACCTTTACACCAAGACTTCGCCCGCCGAGCACGAGGACGAAACCTACGCAAAAGAAGAAACGCCGGAAGAAAAAGCCGCCCGGGCCAAGAAGAACGTCGTGGTCGTGGACGATGACGACGATACGCGTGAATACCTCAAAAGCCTGCTGCGTGTCCCGTACAACGTGATCGCCTGCGCAAACGCAGGAGCGGCATGGTCCGTTGTGGAAAAACAGCTGCCCGACGCCGTGGTCACCGACCTGGTGATGCCCGGCGAGAGCGGCAGTGAACTCTGCGCGCGCATCCGCGGGAACGAGGCCACGCGCCACATCCCGGTCATCATCCTGACCGGCCAGAACGGTGAACAGGAAGAGCAGATGGCCAGCGACAGCGGTGCCGACAAATTCCTCTCCAAGCCCATCTCCGTGGACTTGCTGCTCAGCAGCGTCGCCCAGGTCATCTCCGCCCGCGAAGCGGTCAAAGACAAGTTCGGCATCCACATGGACTACGACTACACCGGCATCCAGATGGGCTCTGCCGACGAGAAACTCCTGCGTCGCATCGTGGAGAGCGTTCAGGCACATTTGGACGATCCGGAGTTCGGCGTATCCACACTCTGCGAGGACGTGGGCATCAGCCGCGTACACCTCAACCGCAAACTGAAAGCCTTCGGCAAGGATTCGCCGGGCACGCTCATCAAGACCTTCCGGATGAAGCAGGCCGCGTACCTGCTCGCCAACAACCAGGTGAACGTATCCGAGGTCGCCTACCGCGTCGGTTTCTCCTCACACTCCTATTTCTCCAGCTCTTTCAAAGAGTTCTTCGGCCTGTCGCCGCGCGAGTTTGTGACACAGCTGCAGGAGAATCCGGAGGACCAAAATTTGCGAAAATTGTTCGAGTAGAACGGAACTGTTACATATTCAATAGGGTTTGTTCTCAATTTGGAACATCCTTTAGGCGGTTTTTGTTACTTTTGTACCAACAAAAACCGAACTCCCTTTGCGTATGAGCCTTATCAAAAAACTATGCATCTACCTGGCCGTTCTGCTCTTCTGCCTTCCGGCCTTCGCCATGGACTTCCCCGGCATCACCGACACCCGCACGGCTCCCGGCCGCTTCTCCCTGATTGAACGGGGCGAGCCCGCCGCCGTCGTTACGGACCCCGCCGACGCTTCGGGCGTACTCATCGCCGCCGAGACGCTGCGGGAAGACTTCGCCCGCGTATGCGGGCAGAAGGCGCCCGCCTCCGGTCGCCGCGCCATCCTGGCCGGCACGCCCGGCAGCGCGCTTGTGCGCGAGCTCGTCGCGAAGGGGCTGGTCGATATTTCCCCGCTGGCGGGGCAGTATGAAAGCTACCTCATCCAAACCCTCGGGAGCGCCGTTCCCGGCTACGATGATGCGCTCATCATCGTGGGTGCGGACATGCGCGGAACCATTTACGGCCTCTACGAGATCTCCGAGCAGATCGGCGTGTCGCCCTGGTACGACTGGGCCGACGTGGCCGTGGAGCATCGCGAGGATCTCTCGCTCGCTCCCGGCAGCTACCGCGTGGACCCGCCCGCCGTGCGCTACCGCGGCATCTTCCTCAACGACGAGGCCCCCTGCCTGACCGGTTGGGTCAAGAATACCTACGGCACCGACTACGGCGACCACCGCTTCTACGCCCGCGTGTTCGAACTGCTGCTCCGCCTGCGCGCCAATTTCCTCTGGCCCGCCATGTGGGACTGGTCCTTCTATGCCGACGACCCGCAGAACAGCAAGACCGCCGACGAGATGGGCATCATCATGGGCACGTCCCACCACGAGCCGATGGCGCGCAACCACCAGGAGTGGGTGCGTAAGCGGGGCGCCGACGGCCCCTGGGACTATACGACAAACAAGAAAATTCTCGACAAGTTCTTCACCGAGGGCATGGAGCGCGCCAAGGACACCGAGGACCTGATCACCATCGGCATGCGCGGCGACGGCGACGCAGCCCTGGGCAAGGAAGGCGAGGAAGCGAAGTACATCGACCTCCTGGAAGGCATCATCAAGAACCAGCGCAAGATCATCCGCAAGGTCACCGGCCGCCCTGCCGAGGAGCGGCCGCAGGTCTGGGCCCTCTATAAAGAAGTACAGCAATACTACGACCTGGGGCTGCGCGTGCCCGACGACGTGACCATCCTGCTGTCCGACGACAACTGGGGCGACGTCCGCAAGCTCCCGACCGCCGAGGAGCGCAAGCGCAAGGGCGGCTGGGGCATCTACTACCACGTGGACTACGTGGGCGCCCCGCGCAACTCCAAGTGGCTGAACATCACTCCGATCCAGAACATGTGGGAGCAGTTGCAGCTGACCTACGCCTACGGCGTGGACAAGCTCTGGGTGCTGAATGTCGGCGACCTCAAGCCGATGGAGTACCCGATCGACCTCTTCCTGGCGATGGCCCGCAAGCCCCAGTCCTTCACGGTGGAGAACCTGCTGGACCACACCCGCGCCTTCTGCGCCGCCGCGTTCGGAGAGGACCAGGCCGACGAGGCCACGCGCATCCTCAACCTCTACAGCAAGTACAGCGGCCGCACCACGGCCGAGATGATGGACCGCACCACGTATGATCTCGCCTCCGGCGAATTCAAACGCGTCTGCGACGAATTTGCCCGGCTCGAAGCCGAGGCGCTGCGCCAGTTCCTCGCGCTCGAGCCGGAGCGCCGCGACACCTACCGGCAGGTCATCCTCTTCCCGGTGCAGGCCCTCGCCAACATTTATGAAATGTACTATGCGCAGGCGATGAACCTCGACCTCTATGCCAAGGGCGACCCGGCCGCAAACCGCTGGGCCGACGTCGTGGAAAAGTGCTTCGCGCGCGACGCGTTCCTGATGAACCAATACAATAAGGAGATGTCCGGCGGCAAGTGGGACGGCATGATGACCCAGAAGCACATCGGCTACCGGACCTGGAACGACAACTTCCCCGCCGACCGCCTCCCGCAGATCCGGCGCATCGAGGACGCGGCACCGGGCGGCTTCTCCTTCGCCGCCGACCCGCGCGGCTACACCGCCGTCGAGGCGGAGCACTGGTTCTCCGCAGAGCCCGCCCCGGACGCGGCCTGGACCGTCATCCCCGACATGGGCCGTACGCTCAGCGGCGTGGCGCTGATGCCCTACACCGTCGGCACGGACGGCGGCGCGCTCAGCTACCGCGTGGAGCTGCCCGCCGGCACGGAGAAAGTCAAGGTGCACGTGGTCACCAAGTCCACCCTCGCCTTCAACAATACCGGGCACCGCTACGAGGTGGACCTGGACGGCGCGAAGCAGGTCCAGTTCTTCAACGAGCGCCTCAACGAGGACCCGGCCAACATCTACTCCGTCTATTATCCGACCGTCGCGCGCCGCGTGGTGGAGACCGTCTCCGAGCTGCCCGCCTCGGGCGGCTGGACGACGCTCACGCTGCGCCCGCTGGACCCGGGCATCGTGTTCGAGAAGATCGTCGTGGATTACGGCGGCTACACGCCACAATTCCTCTTCGGAGAGGAGTCATCGGCCTCCCACAGGGCCCAATGACCGAAAAGTAGCCGTTTTTGAGTGAATCCGGGAAAGTTTCTCCCGGATTTTCTGTATATTTGCTAGACTGGATAATTTGATAAAAACTATAACCTATGTCCAACAATCCCAATGAAGCGAAAGGCTTCTACAAACTGAGCTGGATGCAGCGCATCGGCTTCGGCGCCGGAGACATGGCGCAGAACCTCATCTATCAGACCGTCAGCATCTGGCTGCTCTTCTTCTACACCAACGTGTTCGGGCTCAAGCCCGGTCCCGCCGCCCTGATGTTCCTCGTGGTGCGTCTCGTGGACGTGCTCTGGGACCCGGTGGTCGGTACCATCGTCGACAAGGGCAACCCGAAGTGGGGTAAGTATCGCTCCTGGCTCATCCTCGGCGGTATTCCGCTCGTGGGCCTGGCCATCCTCTGCTTCTGGAACGGCCTCTCCGCTTCCTCCGACACGGTCAAGCTCATCTACGCTTACGTGACCTACGTCGGCATGTCGATGTGCTACACCCTCGTGAACGTGCCGTACGGCGCCCTGAATGCTTCGCTCACCCGCGACACCAACGAGATCACCATCCTCACCTCCACGCGCATGTTCATGGCCAACCTCGGCGCCCTGTGCGTGAAGTCCCTCCCGATCATCATCGCCATCTTCGCCCCGAAGGTCCTCAACGAGGAGACCGGCAAGATGACGGCTGTCTATAACACCCCGGAAGCCGGTGGTGCCTGGTTCATCACCTACGCCATCTTCGCCATCGTCGGCCTGGCCCTGCTCTTCTTCTGCTTCACGCAGTGCAAGGAAAAGGTCGTCATGGACGCCAAGGAGTCCGCGAACGTGAAGGTCAGCGACCTGTGGATGGAATTCGGCCGCAACAAGCCCCTCCGCATCGTGGCCTTCTTCTTCATCACCGCCTTCGCGATGATGAGCGTGAGCAACGCCGCCGACGCCTACTTCATGAGCTACAACGTCGAGGCCACCCCGCTGCTGACCACGCTCTTCATGTGGCTCGGCACCATCCCGGCCTTCATCTTCATGCCGCTCGTTCCCGCCATCAAGCGCAAGATCGGTAAGAAGGGTATGTTCTACCTCTTCCTCGGCGTCGCCATCGTGGGTATGGCTCTGATGTACACCTTCGTGTCCATCCCCGCCACCAAGAGCAACTTCGTGCTGCTGTGCATCGCCCAGTTCGTCAAGTCCACCGGTATCATCACCGCCACGGGCTACATGTGGGCCCTCGTGCCTGAGGTCATCGCCTACGGCGAATACACCTCCGGCAAGCGCATCGCCGGTATCGTGAACGCCCTGACCGGTATCTTCTTCAAGGCCGGTATGGCCCTCGGCGGCGTGGTTCCCGGCCTCGTCCTCGCCTGGGTCGGCTTCAACGCTGACGCTGCCCAGCAGACCCCGCTGGCCCTCCAGGGTATCCTCTGGCTGGTCTGCGTGATCCCGGCCATCCTCCTCATCCTCGCCATCTTCATCATCAGCAAGTACGAGCTCAGCGACGAGAAGATGGACGAAATCAACAAGGAAATCGAAGCAAGACAACTCAACGCTTAATTATATGGCAAAGAAAGTTCAGAAACGCTACCTCTTCCCGTCCGACTACATGGCGGATCCGTCCGTGCACGTGTTCGACGGCAAGCTCTACATCTATCCGTCCCACGACTGGGAGTCCGCCGCGCCGGACGATGATTTCGGCAGCGAGTACGATATGAAGGACTACCACGTCCTCTCCCTCGAAGGTCCCGATCCGATGACCTCTCCGGTCAAGGACAATGGCATCGCCCTCGACATCAAGGATGTCCCCTGGGCCCGCCGCCAGTTGTGGGACAACGAGGTCGTGAAAGGCCGCGACGGCAAGTATTATATGTATTTCCCGGCCAAGGACAAGACCGACATCTTCCGCTGCGGCGTCGCCATCTCCGACAGCCCGACGGGGCCCTTCAAGGCCATGCCGGATCCGATCCGCGGCAGCTACTCCATCGACTACGCCATTCTGCACGATGACGCCGACGACGAGTACTACATGTACTTCGGCGGCATCTGGGGCGGCCAGCTCCAGCGCTACGAGGACAACCTCGCCAAGGACAACGGCACCTCCTACCCCGCCGACGGCCAGCCGGCCGTGCCGGGCCGCGTGGTGAAGCTCGCGAAGGACATGCTCCAGTTCGCCGAGGAGCCGAAGCCGGTCGTCCTCCTGGACGAGAACGGCGAGCCGATCAAGGTCGAGGACAACGAGCGCCGCTTCTTCGAGGCCAGCTGGATGCACAAGTACAACGGAAAGTACTACTTCAGCTACTCCACCGGCGACACCCACAAGCTCTGCTACGCCATCGGTGACAATCCGTACGGCCCCTTCACCTACAAGGGCGTGATCCTCACCCCGGTGTACGGCTGGACGACGCACCACTCCATCGTGGAGTTTAACGGCAAGTGGTGGCTCTTCCACCACGACAGCGGCATCTCCAAGGGTATCAACCGGCTCCGCAGCCTCAAGGTCTGCGAGCTGACCTATCGCCCCGACGGTACCATCGAGACCATCGAAGGCCTTGATGACTAACAATAAACCGTACTGAAACCAACCGAAACGGGGACCGCGCGATGCGGTCCCCGTTTTACTTGTACTTCGTCATGCCCGACCCGATCGGGCATCTCCTTCTTCTCCAGCCTGGAGTTCCCGAAAACAACTGGCGAAAGAGTCCGGCGCCAATAGGTGTCCAGAAAAACGGCCTCTGATGCAAAAATAGTGGACACCTCTCCCTCCAATTGGTCAAAAAAGGCAAAAAATACCGACAGGTGTCCTGAAAAAACGCGCAGATTGGCGATTTCGTGGACACCTGTCTGCGATTACTTGCCCAGGAACTCCTCCAGCACCTGGCCGATCTTCTCGCCGCGCATGCCCTGCTTGATAATCTGGCCGTCTGGGTCGAAGAGGTAGAGGTGCGGGATGCCATGGACGTCGAACCGATCGAACAGTTCATCTTTCGGATCCAGAATCTGCGGATAGTAAATGCTTAGGGCAGCCATGGCCTTCTTGGTGCCATCTATCTTGTCCTGCACGGGAATACCCAGCACGATCAGGTCCTTGTCCTTGTAGTCATTGTAAGCTTTCACCACGAACGGCGCTTCTTTCTTGCAGGGGCCGCACCAGGAGGCCCAGAATTCGATAAGGACATATTTGCCTTGGCCGATGAAGTCGTCCAGCGAGCCGTCTTTCTCGGTGAAGGTGCCGTCGGCCTGGAGCTGGATGACGGAGGTGCCGGACAGAATCAGAGACTCATAGTATCCGCCAAGGCTGGCGTCATTCTTAATCAGGTCACCACCCTTTTGGTACAAGTCAATGAACTCCTCATCTGGAATAACGCCATCCTTCAGGAAGACCATAGCCTGGCTGCCGACAGGATCATCCAAGTGATTGAGGTAAACTTCCTTGCAGTGGTCGGCAAGTGTCTTGTGCATCTCTTTCATGACGGCGGCGCCCTCTTCGGACTTCCCGTCCTTGATAAGTTCCATGGCTTTCTCGTTGGCGTCGTTGAACTGTTGCAACAGCCACTGCTGGAGTGAATTATATTCTTCCGTCAGGGGACTGCCGGTCACGATGGCCGGACCGTCTCCAATGATTACCTCAATGTCTTTGGTTTCCGGGATCACGGGAATCCTGATGGATTCATCCTTGGACCAGATTCCGCAAATTGAAGTGGTACTCCGGTCAGTCGTGAAGGCGAAAGCCCCATCCTGCACGGCGCAGGAATCGATCGGATTCTCTTCCGTATCAATCAGCCAGAGGCTGTCGACCTGCGACGTGACGACGCCATGAATGGTGCACACGTTTGGCCTGCACGCACAAATGGCGGCAGCCATGAACACAAACAATAGAACCTTTTTCATATCACTACAATATAACTGTTACTTCGCGTTTGCAACCCCCTGCAACCAACCTTCGGAAAAACCTTCGCGGATGTCCAGGACCACCCCCTGCGGGGAGATGAGTACGAAGGTCGGGATGCCGCGGGTCTTGAAAGAACGGACGCTGCCCGAGCTGCCGGAAGGATCGCGCCAGTCTGTCCAACTCACCGGATGCTCTTCGTGCCCGCGTTTCCACGCTGCGTCCTTGTCCAGACTGATGCTCACAATTTCCAGACGATCACCTGTCTTTTCTTGCAGCTCCTGCAAGCTCGGCATGGACAGGATGCAGCCGCCGCAGCCCAGGCTCCAGAAGTCCAGCAGCACCGTCTTGCCCAGGAACTCGGAGAGCCGGCACGCGCGCCCGGAGCGGTCGATATATTCATAGTCCGGCGGCGTGTCCCCGATGCGCACAATCTTGACCGGAGACAGGTAGTCTTCGATTTCCCGTCCCTCCGGGGAATCTTTCACTTCCGGTGGCAACCCATCGAAAAGGCGCTGTATGTCCGGTCTGAATTCCCGATAAAACCCGCGCGAAACCGCTTTGGCCAAATGGTCCAACTCATACATCCAGTACTGGCCAACGGGTTCCGTGGCCATCAACTGGATCTGCCGCGAGACTAGGATCTTGCCGAGCGAGTCCCGCTGCGCCCGAAGGGTGCCGGCCCGTGCGCGCAAGGAATCCTGCACGCTGGGCGTGAGCGTTGTGTCGAGGGTAAGACGGGAAGAAATAGCATTCCGCTCCGCATAGAGATCCTGATATTGGTTCCAGCCAGCCCAAGACAGCCTTTTTAGGAAACGCTGGCGCAACTGCTGGTCCTTAACCGGGCTAGATATTTTGGCCGTCTGGTAATGCCGCGCCAGCCCCTTAATGCGAACGCGAACACCCGGTTCAAGAAACAGCTCCGGGGGATAGCACAACATCTCCGGGACGTAGGCCCGCTTTTTTACCGAAACAGCCGGCCTCGTTTCCAACATAATACCATAGCGGTTCCCCGACTCTGCCAGGGAGTCGAGTTCGAAACGGAACCGGCCCTCGCGCAGTGTGTCCACCGCCCAAATCTTTGCGAAATCTCCTTCAAAATGAATCAGCTCAGCGACAACGGGATTCGGACCGGAGAGCCCGTCGGCGCGGCCTTCGATGATCGTCTTGGACGATCGCCCCGAACAGGCCGACAGGAAAAACACCGTCAGGACTAGGAAACAATAGACGCCGGCAAGCAGGGGCAAGAGGAGAGCATTTCTTCTCATCGTGAAAAAAGTATTGGTTATCGTTGGTTCTGCAAGGTAGCCAAAAACAGTTGATTATTAAGCCAATAATCAATCATTGTAAAACAATTATCCTCTATTGTCTATATCCGGGGTTTCTGGATGACGCGGATAATCAGGGAGAGGAAGTAAACGACGAGACCGTAAATCGTGCTGTGCAGAGCGACTTTCAAGCCACCGCAGACGATGCTAAAACTGACATCTCCGAACCGCTGAATGGCATCAAACATCTGGGTCAGGCCGACCAGCGTAAAGAAGATACCGGCGACCAGGGCACCGATGCCGATTTCTCTAACCCACTTGGGGGCCTTCCAGGCGGCAACCAGCATGGCAACCAGCAGCAGCGTGATGATCATCATTCCGCCCAGACCGCCTTCGACGAAGAATCGGGAAATGGTCCAGTCGGCGCGCTCGACAACTTGTTCGTGGGTGACTCCGAGGGAGTCCACAACATGGATAATTTCTTGTTTCATGGCTTGGAGAGATTTGGTTTGTTACAAAGGTACAGCTACACACACGATATTTGCAAGGTGAAATCCCCGCGCAAGCCGGTCAAAACCCTCTGTGAGGCCAGCTTGTTTGCAGACAAGCAGGATTTTACATAAATTTGTGAAGAGATGAAACTCCTCTTGCGCATCGCTTACTGGCTAGCCGCCCTGGCCTTGCTGGCCGCCATCCTCGGGAGCCTGGGCTATATGCTGGACCAGGCCCTGCTGATCGGCCTGATCTTCAGTCCTTGCGCGCTATTGCTGGAAATCCTGATGCCCAAGGCCCGCAAGCCCATGGACAAGGTGTATCTGGCCCTCGCCGTGCTGGTGTCTGTAATCCTGCTGATCGTGGCCCTGCACTACTACGCCTGGTCTCAACTTGATCCGCGGAATGCGTATCTGCCCGTCAAAGAAGTGCCGCCGATGCTCATCAATCCGGTCTTCTTGGCGCTGATCCTCACGACCCTGTCCTACGGCGATTACTTCTGGGCCAAGTGGCTGGACAAACGCTTCAAGGCCCAGGAGCGCAGCATCACCTTCTTCTCCGACCGGAAAAGCGTCACGCTGCGCCGTTCGGAGATTGCCTACATCGAATCCAACGACACAGAGGTTCGCATCGTCACCGCCGCCGGCGAATCCTACCGGAATAAGACCGGCATCAGCCAGTGGGAGCACCTGCTGGGAAGCGACTTCCTCCGCATCCACCGTTCCTACCTGGTCAACACCACCCTGGCCACACGCTCCTCGCCGGACACCGTGACCGTAGGCCCAACTGAGCTCCCGGTCTCCCGGAAATACAAGGAGACCGTCAGTCGGATTCTGGGAGATTCCGGGTCAAGCCCGGAATGACGAGGGGATGCCCGACCTGGTCGGGCATGACGTAGGACGCTAAATACCGCTAAAGGAACTAAATCCGCCATCGACCGGGAGTATCACGCCCGTGACGAAGGAGGCGGCGTCGGAGCAGAGGAACTGCGCGGCGCCGTTGAGCTCCGTCAGGTCGCCAAAGCGGCGCATCGGGGTCTTGGCGATAACCTTGACCGAGCGCTCGGTCAGGGAGCCGTCCTCGTTGAGGAGCGCGGCGCGGTTCTGCTTGCCGATGAAGAAGCCCGGCGCAAGCGCGTTCACGCGGATCTTCTCGCCGTACTTGATGGCCAGCTCGGCCGCCAGCCAGCGGGTAAAGTTCGAAACGCCCTCCTTGGCTGCGCCGTAGCCCGCCACGCGGCTCAGCGCATCGTAGGCGGCCATCGAGGAGATGTTCAGGATGCAGCCGTAGCCCTGCTTCGCGAAGATTTTCGTGAAGACGTGGCAGGGATAGACCGTTCCGTTGAGGTTGAGGTCGAGCACCTTGGTCCAGTCCTCGAGCTTCATGTCCCAGAAGTTCTGGTCGGGCATGATGGTGGCGCCGGGCACATTGCCGCCCGCCACATTGATGAGGATGTCCACGCGGCCGAATTTCGCGACCACCTCGTCAGCGATGCGCGCCACGTCGGCGGTGTCCATCACGTTGCAGGCATAGCCGATCGGGTTGCCGCCCAGCGCCTTCAGCGCGGAGACGGTCGGTTCAACCTGCTCGGGACGGTGGACCAGGGCCACCACGTCGGCACCCTGCGCCGCGAAATGACGGGCGAGCGAGCCGCCCAGGGCTCCGGCGGCGCCGCTGATGACGGCCACCTTGCCGGCTACGGAATACAGTTCATTCATATCTTGCGTTCTTTTTTGAATTCATTCTGGACGGCTGCCATCATGCCGCTGACCTGGCCCAGGGCCAGCATGCGACCGTGGAAGCTGTAGCCGGCGTTGTAGCCGCGCGTCTCGTCGCCGAGCATGGTGCGGCCGTGGTCCACGCGCATCGGCAGGTCGCGCCCCTCGCGCTCGAAGATGCGGATGAGCTCCACCAGATCCACGCGGCCGTCGGTGTGCGGTGCTTCCACGAAGTTGCCGCCCGGCAGCAGGCTGCAGGTGCGCAGGTGCACGAAATGCGTGCGCGGCGCGAACTCGCGCGCCATGGCCTCCACGTCGTTGTGCGCACCCGCGGAGAGCGATCCGGCGCAGAAAGTGACTCCGTTGTGGAAATCGTCCACCGCGTTCAGCATCCAGCGGATGTCGTCGGCGCTGCAGACGATGCGCGGCAGGCCGAAGATCTGCATGGGGGGGTCGTCGGGGTGCACGCACATGCGCATGTCCCACTTCCGGCAGACCGGCATGATGGCCTCGAGGAAGTAGCGCAGGTTCTCACGCAGCTGCGCCTTGTCGATGCCCTTGTACGGCTCCATCAGCGCACGGAATTTGGCCACCGGGGAGCCGTCACCGTCGCCCAGCGGGCCGTTCACGAAGCCCTGCGTCTTGACGATGAGCGCATCCACCAGCTGCGCCTTCTCCACCTCGGTAATCGTGCGGTCCAGCGCCTCGACCTTCTCCACCACATCCGGAGCGAAATCCTTCTCCGCGCCTTCGCGCTTCAGGATCTTGATGTCGAAATAGGCGAAGCGGACGAGGTCGAAGTACAGCGCCGTGGTGCCGTCGGGCATGGGATGCTCGAGGTCCGTGCGGGCCCAGTCGAGCACGGGCATGAAGTTATAGCAGATGGTGTGGATGCCGCAGCGGCCGAGGTTCTCCAGGCTCTGCTTGTAGGTCTCGATGAGCGTGTCACGATTCGGGCCGGCGTACTTGATCTCCTCGCTGACCGGCAGGCTCTCCACCACCGACCAGCGCAGGCCGGCCGCGGCGATGCGCTCCTGCAGGGCGCGGATATCCGCCTCAGGCCAGAGTTCGCCGGGGGCGTATTGATGCAGGGCGGTTACGATTCCCTCCACGCCGATCTGGCGCAGCATTTCCAAAGTAATCTTATCGGACGGGCCGAACCATCTCCAAGTTTTTTCCATTTGTCTAGCGTTTTTGTCACAGACAAAGTTAGGAAAAATTACCTATCTTTGTTTGTTGTATATGTACCAAATCCTGTAGTATAAACAATCCCTATTAATGGAAAAGCTCAATCATCCTGCTATCCTCGTCGTTGACATGCTCAACGACTTCGTGACCGGCTCCCTGGCCTGCGACCGCGGCCAGGCCATCGTTCCCGCCACCGCCGCCTTGCTGAAAGCCGCCCGCGAGAAGGGCGTCCCCGTGATTTTCTGCAACGACTGCCACCTGCCCGGCATCGACAAAGAGCTGAAGCTCTGGGGCGACCACGCCATCAAGGGCACGCCCGGCGCCGAAGTGATCCCCGAGCTGGAGCTCTGCGACAAGGATTACGTTGTGCCCAAGCGCCGCTACAGCGGCTTCTTCCAGACCGACCTCGACATCCTGCTCAAGGAACTCGGCGTCCAGACCGTGATCATCACCGGTCTGCACACGCACATGTGCTGCCGCCACACCTCCGCCGACGCTTACATGCTCGGTTACGACGTGGTCGTCGCCAAGGAAGCAACCAACGCCTTCACCGAGGAGGACTACCTCGGCGGCCTGGCCTACCTGAAGACCTGCTACGGAGCAGACGCCTACAGCAACGACGAGCTGATCGCGGCGTTCTAATTAACGGAAATACTTCGCGAGCCAGGCCTGGTCGATGCAGGCAAGGCCCTGGACAGATTCGCGAATCTGGGGATTGCGTCGGAGAATGCCGGCGCAATCTTCATATACATTGAAACCGACGGCTACGAGCTCCATCTGGCCGTCCGCCGGATAGGTGAAGGTCATTTCCCCATCGGCCCCGTTCAGGCCCGCAAAACGCAGCGAAACGTCCTTTTTCAGCTCCTGGCAAGTGACGAACTTGCACATCTCGATGGTGAGGTCGTCCAAGTCCGCGTCGAAGATCTTGATTTTCTCCACGAGATCGCCCACGGTGCGCACCTGTCGGCCCGTGTAGCCCTCCTGCAGGCCCTCGGCGCCCAGCGGCGCCGGGCTCAGCACCAGCATCAGATGCGCGTCCGGGTCGTGATACAGAAACGGCACGGACAGCAGGTTCGATGCGCCACAGTGCGGGCAGGACCAGGTGAACAGCTCCCCGCTCCGGACCTTCTCTTTCAGATCCGGATCCGTCGCGACATTCACGCTTTGCGGCACGCTGACGCTATTTCGGCTGCCACACTTGGCACATTGGGTTTCTGCTTTCATTGCTGCTGTTGGTTGGTTTCGGAGCGAAGCGACCGGGGGAGTTTGAGGGGACCGCCCCTCAATGAATAACTATGCATTTCCGCAATGTCGTCAGACATTGAACAGGAAATGCATGATGTCGCCATCCTGGACGACGTAGTCTTTTCCCTCGATGCCCATCTTGCCCGCGGCACGCACGGCCGCCTCGGTCTTGTACTGGACGAAGTCGTCGTACTTGATCACCTCGGCGCGGATGAAACCCTTCTCGAAGTCGGAATGGATGACGCCGGCGGCCTTGGGGGCCTTGTCGCCCTGGTGGATGGTCCAGGCGCGGCACTCATCGGCGCCTGCCGTGAAGAAGGTCTGCAGACCCAGCAGGTGGTAGGCGCCCTGGATCAGGCGCACCACGCCCGACTCGTGCAGGCCCATCTCCTCGAGGAACATCTGCCGGTCGTCGTAGTCCTCCATCTCGGCGATCTCGGACTCCGTGCGGGCGGAGATGATCAGGATCTCGGCGTGTTCGTCCTTGACGGCCTCGCGGACGGCATCAACATATTTGTTCCCGTTCACCGCAGAGGCGTCGTCCACGTTGCAAACGTACATCACGGGCTTGTCGGTCAGCAGGAAGAGGTCGTGCGCCAGGGCTGCTTCCTCTTCGTTCTGCGGGAGCACGCTGCGGCAGGACTTGCCCTGCTCGAGCGCCTCCTTGTAGCGAAGCAGCAGCGCCAGAAGCTTCTTGGCCTCCTTGTCGCCACCGGTCGTGGCCTGCTTCTGCACCTTGGCGATACGCGCGTTCACCGTCTCCAGGTCCTTGATCTGCAGCTCCAGGTCCACGACTTCCTTGTCCCGAACCGGGTCCACGGAGCCGTCCACGTGGACGACATTGCCGTCGTCGAAGCAGCGCAGCACGTGCAGGATGGCATCGCACTCGCGAATGTTGGCGAGGAACTGGTTGCCCAGACCCTCTCCGCGGCTGGCGCCGCGCACCAGGCCGGCAATATCGACGATATCGACCGTCGCGGGGATCGTGCGCTGCGGCTGGCAGATATCGGAAAGCACCTCCAGGCGCTTGTCGGGGACATTGGTGGAGCCGAGGTTCGGCTCAATGGTGCAGAACGGGAAATTGGCGCTCTGGGCCTTCCCGGAGCTGACACAATTGAAGAGGGTGGACTTGCCTACGTTCGGCAGGCCGACGATACCGCATTTCAGGGACATAGAATCTTTACTGTTTTGCGCTGCAAAGATAGTGATTTATATTTTATTCCGCGACGGCGCGCACGGATTGCCCGTTTTGGCGGCCGCAGGTCGTACCCTCCGGTTTACCGGACGAACCGAAACGGATGTACTGGGCGTCTCTCGAATGGTTCGCGCGGAGAGAAGAGGACCAATAATATCCGCCACTGCCTCTATCATCTGCTATGGTGGTAAAGTAGTAACCCGCGGCAGGAAGAAAAATCTGGTTCCCCTCATAACCGCTGACCTTGCTGGTGACCGTGCGACCCTTTGCGCCCGTGCCGTTGTAATCGTTCGTCCACGCCCAGGTAAAATTGTCAGTGTTTCGCAGCGCAGTCCACTCCGCCGCAGTGGGGGTGCGCCAGGTGCCTTTCCAGCGCTGACGAGCCACATCGTCGATGTAATCGTAGGAAGCAAGGTCTTTATGCTCCACGCCGTCGCCGTTGTCGCCCTTGAACGTGCTGCCGTCATACCAGCTGCCGGATGTTTGCCCATCAGCAAAAGTGTACTTGTTGATGTGTTCCCAAGAGGATTTGCCCACCGCCATATAGGGATAATGGCCCCAATTATAGGAACTCTGGGTGCTTGTTGCGCCCCAGGAATAGTAGTCGCCGTAGTCTTCCGGATGGTCACCACCCACGTTGCAGGTCGCCCACTTCAGGTTGTAGCCCTCGCCCATCAGCACGTACTCACGCATCTTCAGGGTGGTCTGATAGTAGTTTCCTTCGGTAAAGGTCGTACGAAGCTTCGCGCAAGTGTAGGTCTTGTTGCTCTCGTCCACGGCGTCAAAGATCACTTTCTGTTCCGTCGCGGCCGGGAGGGCAACGTACAGCGTATCCGTAGCCGTTGCCGGTGTAATGACGTACGCCTGTGTGCCGATGGTGACGGTGAGCGGGCAGGTGTTGATGGCCGTAGTGCCATCGGCTCCCCGGACGGTGAACTTGAAGATGGCAAACTCGTTCGTGAGCTCGACGCTGCCGCCAAGCGTGGCGGTGCCGCTCACCCGCAGCGTGCCCGCTCCTTTGCGCACATCGCTCTTCTCGGCGATACTGCCTTCTCCTGTGAGCAAGCCATTCTGCGTATAGAGCAGGTCGGACTTCACGTCGCCCGTCGCTCCGTCTGCCGCGGAGGAAGGATAGATGACCGTTACGGCATCCCCGTCAGCAGGGCTGCCGCTGATGGTGCCGCTGATAGTAGCCACGCCGCCGGTGACGGACGCAACCGTCATCTCGTCGCTAACGCCGTTATGGATCAGAGCAACCTTATCGCCAACAGCCCAGGTGGCTGTGAGTTGGGTGCCTTCGTCGGCCAGGGCTTTTGTCGCGGGGGAGTTTCCGATACTGATGGTAGCGGAGAAGGGGATATTAACCTCGGTTTTGTTGCAGGCCGCCAGGGTGAGTGCCAGCGCCATAATTCCAAATACTTTCTTCATCATCTTGTTCTCCTCTTGATTAAAAGATAAACGGATCCGCGCTGCCGGGATAATCGGAAGGGCTCTTCAATCCGCTGGCACAGACGATGCCTTCGGGCTTGATCTCAAAGACCACCACCTCGGGGGTCATATAAATCTCTTTGTCTTGTTTTTTTCCCATTATTCTTGTCGTGAAGGTTTTTCTATCAGAAATATGGCACTCAGATGCGCCATTCGCGTTTTTGGGCGACAAAACTAATGAATCGAAAAGTATATAACAAGATTGTTTGCTATTGGATCTTTTTTCTTATATTTGTATAAACCGATTGTTATGAACAAACGAACTATGATTATACTGGCCCTGCTGCTGGGGTTTTCTGCCCCGGCGTATTCCCAGCAAGACTCTTTGCTGGTCGTTTTCTGGAACGTAGAGAACTTCTTCGACTATCATTCCGAGGGCAAGCCCCAATACTGGACAAAAGGCCGTTTTCAGGCCAAAAGCGACGCCATTGCGAAGACGCTGCTGCGCATCGCCGACCGCTACGGGCGCCTGCCGGACGCGGTAGGCTTCGCGGAGGTCGAGAACGCCTTCGTGCTGCGCCGGCTCGTCCGGGAGACGGCCCTGCGCAAACTCAACTACCGCATCGTCCACTACGACTCCCCTGACCACCGCGGCATCGACTGCGCGCTGCTCTGCCGCGAATCGACGCTTCCCCTGCGTGCAAGCGCCCCGAAGCACCTGCTGGACAGCGCCGGCGGCGTGATAGCCACGCGCGACATCCTTCTGGCGGAGTTCGACCGCCTGGCCATCCTGGTAAACCATCATCCCTCGCAGCTGGGCGGCAAGGCGGAGCGGCGGGAGCTGGCGCAGGCGCGGCTGCGCGCGCTGACGGACTCGCTGCACACCGCGGGGCAGCCCCGCACGCTGGCGGTGGGGGATTTCAACCAGGACCTCTGGGGGGAGATTCGCCGGTCGGAGCCGGCGAATGACTCCTGGGGGACAATCAAGTATAACGGGAAATGGGAGAAGATCGACGGGGGCTTCGCCGACGGCTTCCTGCGCGTGCGGGAAGAGGTTTTTGCCGACCCGCTGCTACTGGAGGAGGACAAGGCCTTCGGCGGCACAAAACCCCGCCGCACCTTCGTCGGTCCACGCTACACGGGCGGGGTCAGCGACCACCTGCCTGTTGTCTTTATCGTTTATTATTGATAAATTTGTGGTTGCGACAAAACTTAAAACCACATAGTCATGGATAACATGCTCAGCAGCATTCACGAGAAATTCCTCTCCTTCTACGGCGAAGGCGGCACCCTGTATGCCGCAGCCGGGCGTATCAACCTCATCGGCGAGCACACGGACTACAATGGCGGCTACGTCTTCCCCGGCGCCATCGACAAGGGCATCGTGGCGGAGATCCGTCCCAACGGCACGAAGACCGTGAACCTCTTCTCCATCGACTACAACGCCGCGACAGGCTTCGGCCTGGAAGAGGAGGACAAACCAGACGAGCCGTGGGCGCGCTACGTCTTCGGAGTCTGCCGGGAGACGATCAAGCGCGGCGGGCGCGTGGAAGGATTCGACGCCGTCTTTGCGGGCGACGTGCCCCTCGGCGCGGGCCTCTCTTCCTCTGCAGCGTTGGAGAGCTGCTTCGCATTCGCCATCAATGATCTTTTCCAGAACGGGATCGACAAGTTCGAGCTCGCGAAGATCGGCCAGAGCACGGAGCACAACTACTGCGGCGTGAACTGCGGCATCATGGACCAGTTCGCCTCCTGCTTCGGCAAGGCGGGCAGCCTCATCCGCCTCAACTGCAAGACGCTTGAATACAAATATTTCCCCTTCGATCCGAAGGGCTACAAACTCGTGCTCGTGGACTCCTGCGTGAAGCATGAGCTCGCCTCGTCGGCCTACAACTTCCGCCGCCAGAGTTGCGAGCGTGCCGCCGCCGCGATCCAGAAGAATCACCCCGAGATCGACTGCCTGAGCGACTGTAAGCGCGTCTGGCTGGACGAAGTACGGGACGAGATCTCCAGCGAGGATTTCCTCCGCGCGGAGTACGTCATCGGCGAGGTGCAACGCGTGCTGGACGTCTGCGATGCCCTGGAGCGCGGCGACTACGAGACCGTGGGCGAGATGATGTACCAGACCCATTTCGGCCTGAGCAAGCTCTACGAGGTCAGCTGCGAGGAGCTTGACTTCCTCAACCGTCTGGCCCGCCGGCTCGGCGTTACGGGCTCCCGCGTGATGGGCGGCGGCTTCGGCGGTTGCACCATCAACCTGGTCAAGGACGAGCTCTACCTGCCCTTCGTGGCGGCCGCCAAGGCGGAATTCACGCTCAAGTTCGGACACGCGCCAAAGATATACGACGTGGTTATCTCCGACGGCGCCAGGCGCCTGTAAGGAAACAAAAAAGCCCCGCAGGTTGCTGCGGGGCTTTTCTTTCCTATTCGATTAGAAAAATCTTTCTCTATTATCCTTGACGTTGTCGTACTCCTGCATGACCGGGAGGATCATCTGGGAGAGGTACTGGGCCTTCTGCGCGGCCAGGTTCTTGGCATCAGCCTCGCTGTAGAAGCTGCCAAGCTGCTTGTTCGCCACACGGATGACATAGGTACCCATCACGCCGGACACAGGGCCGTAGATCTCGCCTTCCTTCGCGGAAGCGATGGCGCCGATCAGCGCAGGCTCCACACTGGAGGAACCCAGCGAGAGGGCTTCGCGATGATCCACCGTCACGCCGAGGCGCTCGGCGACCTCCTCGAGGGTAGCGGCACCGGCCATCTTCTCGGCAATCTGCTTCGTGCTGGCCTCCTGCTGCTTCTGGGAGAAGAGGAGCTGGTAGATCTGGGAAGCCACCTTCTGCACGGAAGCGTAGCCCTCCTTGTTCGCCTCCTTGACGGTGGCCACGAAGAAGTAGTTGTTGTCCACGGTGATGATGTTGGACGTCTTGCCCGGCTTGTTGTCAAAGGCCCAGCGGGTCACTTCCTTGGCGTTGTCGATGGAGCCATAGGCAGCCGTAGCCTCGGTGATGGTGGCCGGGTGGGAATACACTTTCGTGGAGTCCAGGGCCTTCTGGTAGCCTTCGTAGGTGCCGCCGGCGAGGGTGGCGAAGGTGTTGGCCTGGGCGTAGAAGCTGTTGAAGGTGTCCTTGCTGGCCAGGGCGGTCTTCTCAAGGACCGCGACCTGCTTCTTGGCCACCGGTTTGGTCTTGTTGCTCACGAGCACGACGTGGGTGCCGTACTGGGTCGTCAGCACGTAGGGCGTGCCCACCGGGGCGTCGAAGACACCCTCGAAGCCCGGAACCATGTAGGTCTGGGTCATCCAGCCGATGCTGCCGAGTTCGCCGTCAGCGGCGGAACCCTGGTCGGCGGAATAAGACGCGGCGAGGTTGGCGAAATTACCGCCCTTCTTGAGGACGTTCACCAGGCTGTCGGCCACGTGCGCGGCGTTGTCGCCCTGCAGGAGGATGTGCTTGACAAAGGCGGAATCCGGCATCATCTTGCTGGCCATCTCGCGACCCGCGAAGAAGCTGTTGCCGTCGGTAATGATCTGTGTAAGCTTGTTGCCGCCGAAGATCTGCTGATCCAGCTCGGCGTTGACCGTAGCGAGTTCGCCGGCCTTGTACCAGTAGTTGTCCAGGCCGCGCTCGGAGTTCTTGAGCAGGAAAGCACGCATGTTGTCCGTGGTCGCGAACTCGTCGAACGCCTCGTTCATCGCGGTGCTCGCGGCGGCGACATCCTCAGCGGACGGAACCACCTCGAAGACGACGTACTCGATCTCGCGGTTGGCCTTCTGCTTGAAGAAATCCTTATGAGCCTTGTAGTAGGCGCGCACCTCGTCGTCGGAGACGGTAATGGTGCTGTCGTTCTGGGACATCGGGTAGTACACCAGGCAGTAGTCCACGTCGGCGGTGGTGTTGCCTTCCTGGACGGCCTGGGCGAGCTGCAGCGCGTTGTCGCTGCCGCTGGCGGTGAACAGGGCGCCGTACTTGGCATAGTACTGCTGGTTGTGCACCGTGTTCTGGATGTAGTTCCAGTAGGTGCGGAGCTGGCCGCTGTCGTCAGCGTCCACGTTCTGGATGAACGCCTTCAGGCGATCCGGGGAGAAGGCACCGTTCTCGTCCATGAAAACGGGGTTCTGCACCAGGGCCGGGGAGACATACTCGCCGCCCATCAGGGACAGCATCTCTTCTTCACCGACGGTGATGCCCGCCTCCTTGGCGTTCTTCACGAACAGGTATTTGTCGAGGAGCTCCTGCCAGGCAGCGTTGCGGATCTGCTTCTGGCTTTCCTCGTCGCGGGTGGCGCCGAGGAGCTCGTTGATCGCCGTATAACGGTCCACATCCGACTGGAAATCAGCATAGGAAATGCTCTTGCCGGCGATCTGACCGACGTCATACTTGGAGGACATCGAATTCAGGGCCGACTCCAGGGTGCTGGGATCGATAATGAAAGACAGGAGGGCCAGCGCGATGATGATCGAGATCGCGAGGCCGAACTTTACGCGTATTTTTTCAAGTACCGCCATTGTTATGTAGTTTTTAAATTTTCCGTTAAGGGGCTGCGAAGATAATTATTTTTTTGGAAACGGCCCAATAAAATTCACAGAATCAATGATTACGGCCGTGCTGTCCTGCACCACCACACCGTACCCGTCGAAGGGACGGTACAGGATGGAGTTGCGCACATGGTCGTCGGAACGCATTCCGAAGCCCTGCAGGAAGCCCTGGCGAGAGTACAGCTTGACATAGCAGTCCGTGTAGATCTCCTTTTTGGCTTGATCCCAGTAGATCGTGTCCGTCTCCATGGTCTCCTGCTCGAGGACGTTGTGCATGATGACATTGCCGAAGGCCTCCCAGATCTCGTCGCGGTCGGCCCGCTTCGGCACGATGTGCCGCGCGTCGTTCGCTACGATGATGGATTCCAGCAAGCCGTCTTCCGTGTATCCGTACACCGAAATCCCCTGCGGGAAGGCATCGTACGAGACGGTATCCGCGTCGTAATGCTCCATCAGGGGTGATTCCATGCGCATTGCGACCACGCCGTTGCGCGTCTGCACGGCGAAGACGTCGTGCGTGCGCTGCGTCGGGGTCTTGCTCAGGTCCAGCTTCTCCGCTTCGCCGATGCCGCTCCGGCAGGAAACGACAATGCTGGCAACCACGAACGTGATTGCCAGCACTTGATGTCCGAAGTGTCGCCAGGCGCCCAATTTATCTGGTGCGCACCGTCGTCGTGGCGCGCATGCCGCCGCAGACGACCGTGTAGGACTGACCCTTGGTGATGTCGTACATGAAGGCTTCCGCCGTCTCCGGGAAGTACACGCTGTACTGGCCGATGTAGCGGTTGGCCTCGTCCGTCAGGGACGGATCGGCGGCCTTGGCCTTGTTCATATAGTCGCAAGCCACCCAGTACGGGGCGCGGCGGGCGATCTCGTCGCCACCGCAACGCGTGGAACCCCAGATGTTGCCAATGAGGAAATAGGCCTTGCCGGCGAGGGTCTCGCTCTCGGCGGCCACCTTGTTGGCATACTCGAAGGCGTGGGCGCTGTCACCGTTCTTGAAGCAGAGCGTAGCCAGCTCGTAGGTCCAGTCAGCGATCTTGCTGTCACCAGCCTCCAGGCCGGCGATGGCGCTCTCCAGGTAGGAGACAGCCTCGGCATAGTTGCCGCGGGCGCCGTGCAGGCGGGACAGGTAGTAGGAGCTGCTGGAGGAAGGATCCAGCTTGTTCATCGTGGTCACAGCCGCGAGGAAGAGGTCGTTATTGTCGCAGTTCTCGGTCATGCTCATCGTCTTCACGATGGCCTGGGCAAGCTGCAGGTTGTCCGGATCGGCGGCGAGACGCGGGGTGTAGAGCTCGATGAGGTTATCGCAGCTGGCCACCTTGCTGCCGGCGAAGACGCTGCCCATATCGTTCTTCACGCTGGCCACCTGGGTCTTCTCGGCGTCCGTTGCCGGGTTCATCTTCTCCAGGAGGTCGTTGTTGCGCTGATAGACGTTGATCACGCTTTCGGCATCCAGTTCACCGGCCTGGAAGAGGTCGATCGCGGCCTGCAGATCATAGAGCAGGGTGGTCGGACGGACCTTCTCCTGGACGCGGTTGATGATGACCTCGAAGCCGTCATAGAGCCGGCGGTTGTTGTCCTTGACGTAGTTGTGCAGGTCCTGACCCATGTTGTTGTAGGTGGTCAGGGCGTTGGACGGGTAGTTGTTGGCGCGGGTCTCGTGCAGCGTCATCAGGGAGTCCACCAGCGCCTTGCGGTAAGCCGCATTGCGGGCGTTCTTCTGGATGAGGTGACGGAACAGGGTCGCACCGTCGATGAGCATCGTCTGGTTGGCAGACGGCGGGCAGAAGCGGTACGCCTGACGCCAGCTAGGCAGGGCCTCATCATAGTTTTTCTGCTTGAAGTACTCCTTGTAGAAGGAGAGATTGGTCACGCACTTGGCGCTGTCCGCACCATACTTACCCTGGGCGAAACCATTGGTTCCCAGGAGCATGGCGGAAAGAGTCAGAATGACAAGAGTAATTTTTTTCATATCGCGATAGTTTTATTGTTATTCGTACTGAGGCTTGCGGAACCAGATATCGTAGAGGTTGAAGCCCACGGAGATATTAACATAGCGCTCGCGGATCATCTCCCCGCTCAGGGAGCCGCGCTGACCCAGGTCAACGCCGATGGTGAAGCCGTTGTAGTTATTCACGATCGGCAGGGTCACGCCCAGGGTGATGCCGGTGGAGGCAACCTGCTTGCCGTCCAGCAAGAAATATTCCTTCTTATGATATGCGCCCACGCGATAGGCCACGTGGTTGAAGTAGTAGCGGATATCGTTGCGGTTCGGCACGATCTCGAAACCCGCGCGGAAAGTCTGCGCCGTGGTGGCGGAGAAGAGCTTGCTCGCGGTAAAACCGCGGGCGTTGTCCAGGCCGCTTCCGGTCCAGTCAGAGCGGGAATAATCGAAGGTGGCCACCCAGCGGCCGCGCTCCTGGAAGGAAATGCCAACCGCGATTTCGCTCGGCAGCTGGACCTTGCTGTCCTGGCCGATATAGTCCACCTTGTAGGACAGCGTATCGGACACGGCGCTGCCGGAAGAGTAGCGGTACGACTCCATGGTCCCCGTCAGTTTCACCGGCAGGGAATAGGTCGCGCCGACGGTCAGGGCATGCTTGGTTCCGACCGGCTGCTCATACTGGACGCCGAATTTGAAACCGTTGCCCGTGAGGTTGCCCGTGGTGCCATTGAGGATGCCGTTGTAGGAAGCGTCCTCGAAGACCGTCGCATACACCTTGTCGATCTTGCCGAAGTAGTAGTTCCACTGCACGCCGAGGGAGAGGCGCTTGAACAGCGTCACGCCGGCGGCGGCGAAGGCCTTGTACAGGCTGCCGGTACCGGTGGCGGAATAGGAAATGTTGCCCGTCTGGCCGATCAGCTGCGGATCGGTGTAGTTGAAACTGTAGCCGAAGCCCGTGTCGCTGAACGGCATGATGCCCACCATCATGGCGGACTTGCGCCAGATCGGGAAGGACATCGCCAGGTCATTGATGTTGACGGTGTTGCTGGCAGAACGTATTCCTTCCTGCTGGAACAATTTGTTGTCGTTGTAGAGCGAGAAATCAGCCATGAAGGCCAGACTGTCGCGCGCCGTGACGGCGGCGGGGTTGATCAGGTTCAGGTAACGGTTGTTACGCAGGGCCACGCCCGTGCCGCCCATCGTCTTGCTGTAGGCGGAGCCAGGCTGGCTCAGGTCGCCGACTCCGTAGATGGAGTACGGCGTGTACGTGCCCGTCGTCTGGCCGAGCGCCGACAGCGCCGCGCACGCCGCCAGCAGGGCGGACAGGATCACTCTATGTAAGATTCTTCTTGACATAATCGTCGGTTATCAAAGCCAGGCCCATCAAAACCAGATTGCAAACTGCAAATATCGAGTTTTTCATCTTCTTGGCAAAATAAATTGCATCTCCGCCAGTGAAAACAATGATATTTTCCGGCCGGAGCCTGATGTAGCCTTCAATTTCAAACATTATGCCCGAAATGACGCCGGACTCGATCGAGCCCTGGAGCGACTTCCCCTCGGGGAGGATTTTTTCGGGCGTATCCACCAGCGGAAGCGACTTGGAATAGCGCTCCAGCGCTTTAAACCGTGTTCTGCAACCCGGCGAAACGTTGCCGCCCAGGTAACGCCCTTCGCGGCTCAGGAAATCCACGGTCAGCGTGGTGCCGAAGTCGAACACGGTCACGGGCTTGTCCCGGAACAGGAAGCCGGCGGCCACCAACTCCGCGGCACGGTCGTAAGACAGGTACTCCGGGAAATCCTGTCGGAGCAGCCAGTCGGTATGGGACCTGTCCAGGATCAGCAAATGCCCGCAGCGCGGACGCAGGAGGGCTTCTTCTTCCGGCGTGACGCCCAGGGCGGACGCCACCGTCAGCACCTCGGGACGCTCCTTGTCCAGGAGCGAGAGCAGATAATCCATCATTTTCTCGCCCTGGTACCGGAAGGTCTTGCCGAGGGTCGTTCCCTCGGCCCAGGCGGCTTTGAGCGCCGTGTTGCCTGCTTCTACCAGAAGATTTGCCATAACCGGGCAAATATACGAATTTTATCGCAATTTACTTAACAGCACATGGGCGTCTTTGAGCGACGGGACATTGCGAACCACGATCTTGAGTTTGCTCTCCGTCTGCTTGAGTTCAAAGCGCGGCTGTTCGGACGATCGCTGGAGGATCGTGGCAAAGGTCTGCGATTTGTAGTACGGGGACATCTGGTTCGCGATAAAGAACGCGATCAGCAGGCCGTTCTTGACGATGATCTTTTCGAAGCCCAGCGAGGCACCAAGGTTGCGGATTTTGACCACCTCGAAGAGGTTTCCGATCTCGGAGGGGAACTCGCCGAAACGATCGGAGAGCTGGGAAGCAAAACGATCGATCTCCTTGTCCGAAGACATCGCGTCGATGGTCCGGTAAATGCGGATCTTCTCGGCCGTCACGTCGATATAATCGTCCGGAATCATGGCCGGCTGGTCAGTCTCTATCGTGCATTCCGTCACGAACTTGCCTCGTTCGTTCTTCGGGATGATGCCCGCTTCGACACCCAGTTCCTCCATGGCTTCCGCCAGGATTTTCTGGTAGGTCTCGAAGCCCATATCCATGATGAAACCGCTCTGCTCAGCGCCCAGCAGGTTGCCGGCGCCGCGGATGTCGAGGTCCTGCATGGCAATGTTGAAGCCGCTGCCCAGGTCGGAGAATTCCTCGATGGCCTTGAGGCGCCGGCGAGCGTCGTCGCTGATGCTGATCAGCGGCGGCACGATCAGGTAGCAGAAGGCCTTTTTGTTGGACCGGCCCACGCGGCCGCGCAGCTGATGCAGGTCGCTCAGGCCGAAGTTCTGCGCCTGGTTGATCAGAATTGTGTTGGCGTTCGGGATGTCCAGGCCGTTCTCGATCAGGGTCGTGCAGAGCATCATATCGTAGTCTCCGCGGATGAAATCCAACATCTTGTTTTCCAGTTCTTTGGATTCCATCTGGCCATGCGCCACGCAGATCTTCATATCCGGAATCAGGCGGTGCAGGATGTCGTGGATGGCCGGAAGTTCTTCCACTTTATTGTGCAGGAAGAAGATTTGTCCGCCGCGATTGAGTTCGTAGTTGATGATGCTCCGGATCTCCTTCTCGTCGAAGAGGATGATTTCCGTCTGCACGGGAATCCGGTTGGGCGGCGGAGTATTGATAATGCTGAGGTCGCGCGCACCCAGCAGGGAGAACTGCAGCGTTCGCGGAATCGGGGTGGCCGTCAGTGTGAGCGTGTCTACAGATGCCTTGAAGGAACGGAGCTTCTCTTTCGCGGCGACGCCGAATTTCTGCTCCTCGTCGATGATCAGCAGACCCAAATCCTTGAATTGGAACTCCTGGCTGAGAATCTTGTGCGTGCCGATCAGAATATCGATCTGGCCCGCAGCGAGGCGCTTTTTGATATCGTTGATTTCCTTAGTCGTCCGCAGGCGACTGACGAAATCGATGTTGCAGGGCAGGTTCTGTAAACGCTGCTTGAACGTGTTATAATGCTGCAGGGCTAAGATGGTCGTCGGCACGAGCACGGCCACCTGCTTGCTGTCGCAAGCGGCCTTGAACGCAGCCCGGACAGCGATTTCCGTCTTACCAAATCCGACATCGCCGCAGATGAGGCGGTCCATCGGGCAGGTATCCTCCATGTCCCGCTTGACGGCTTCGGTCGCCGTCTCTTGATCGGGTGTATCTTCGTACATGAAGGAAGATTCCAATTCTTCCTGCAAGTAAGTATCTGCCGAGAAGGCGAAACCCTTGGAGGCACGCCGTTTGGCATACAGTTGAATCAGGTCCTTCGCAATATCCTTGACCTTGGATTTGGCGTTGTATTTCAGCGTGACCCAGGACTTGGAACCCAGCTTATTGATCCGGGGCGCCTCTCCTTCCTTGGAGCGGAAACGAGAAATCTTATGCAGGGCATGCACCGACACGAACACCACATCGCCATCCTTGTAGGTGATCTTCACCACCTCGCGCATACGGCCGAAATCGTCACGCAACCGCACCAGGCCTCCGAAAATACCGACACCGTGATCGATGTGAACAACGTAATCTCCTACATTAAAGGAATTGAGGTCGTTGACTGTCAGCTGCTCACTCTTCTCGACGGTGCGGCGAAGGCTGACACGGTGGAACCGGTCGAAAATCTCGTGATCCGAATAGCAGCAAATCTTGTCCTGGGCATCGATAAATCCATTATGAATATTCTTGCCGCTGACGAACTTCGGCTGCAGGCCGCCGTTCTGGACCAGGATGGAGCGGATGCGTTCCAACTGCTGCTCTTTTTCTCCGTAGATGTAAACCTGGTAATTGTTTTCCAGGTGGCTGCGGATATCCTCCGTGAGTAGCTCGAAATTCTTATTGAAACTCGGCTGCGGGGTGATCTTGAACCAGACAAAATCATCTCCTCCGTAAGATAGCGGAGGGTCCAGAAAAACACGTTTGAAAGGCTCCAGGGCTTTAAAGAAGTCCTGCTTGTAATACATATCCGAGGAATCCAGCCAAATGAGGCTGTCCTTCGGAAATATGTCGATCAGCGACTGTCCCTGCACTTCTCCGCCACCCACGACATCAGAAACGATTTCCGCTTTTTCTACCTGTTCGCGGGACAGCTGGGTGTTGCAGTCAAAGGAATGGATCTGCTCGATTTCATCGCCCCAGAAGGAGATACGGAAAGGATAATTTTCCGAATAGGAAAAGATATCGACAATGGATCCGCGAATGGCGTACTGTCCGGGCGCAGAGACGAAATCTACCTTTTCGAAACCATTTCCCGCCAAGGTTTTAATAATCTCATCGTGAGATATTTCCTGTCCTTTCTCTATCCTGAAAACAGCATTCTGAATGGTCTGGGTGGCCGGAATTTCTTCCGACAGCGCCTCAGGATAAGTGACGATTACCAACAATTCTTCATTCGCCGGCTCTACCGGCGAATCTCCGTATGACAAAATCTTTCCGATGGCGGAGGTTCGCTGGACACCCAGCGAAGATTTATAATTACTCCGCTCCACGCTCTTGCCCGACTCCGGCAGGAAAAACACTTGATCCCCTTCGATGAGATGATACAGGTCGGCAGCACAGTATTCAGCGGCCTCCCGGTTCGGAAGAACAATCACCTGCATCCCCTTCTGGACGGCCTGAGAAAGGACAAACCAACGGGCAGACAAAAACAGCCCGCGACAGAATACTTCCCGCGAGGTTTTTATTCTGTCACGAAGGAGTTCAGTGGATTTTGAACTTATCAACATGTTATGTAAAAAATCGGTTGAAAAGTATGTTGAAATCCTGTTTACCACCGCTTTTTTTCTGTGAATAAATCCGGCTGGATCTTTATCAACAACGGCACGCACAGCGTATCAACAGACTTTTTAACTTCTCTCTCTTATCTTAAAAATTTGATAAATAAATACTTGATAGAGTTATCAACATTTCAACAACCCTAAAAGAAATATCAGATTTTCAAAATAAAAGAAGTATATTTGTATTCTAAAAGTCAAGCCCCTCGCATGCAGGAATTCGACCCTCATAACGCAAACGACTGCAAAGATAAGGAATTGGACGGAATTATCCGGCCCCAGGAGCTGGAAGATTTTACCGGACAGGGTGAAATCGTGTCCCGGCTTCGCGTCTATATCCAGGCAGCCAAAATGCGCGGGGAATCCTTGGATCACACGCTTTTCCATGGCCCTCCGGGCCTCGGCAAGACCACCCTGGCGCACATTATCGCCAATGAGATGGGGGTCAATATGAAGATAACTTCCGGTCCCGTGCTGGACCGTCCCGGCGACCTGGCGGGCCTGCTGACTTCCCTGGAGACGGGCGATGTCCTGTTCATAGATGAAATTCACCGTCTCGCCCCGGAGGTAGAAGAGTATCTCTACTCGGCCATGGAGGATTTCGTCATCGATATCATGATCGACAAAGGGCCTGGTGCCCGATCGGTCCGGATTTCCCTGAATCCTTTCACGCTCGTGGGTGCCACGACGCGCGCCGGCTTGCTGACCGCTCCGCTGCGTGCCCGATTCGGCATTACCGAAGGATTGGAATATTATGATACAGAGGATCTGGTCAAGATCGTCAAGCGCAGCGCCGGGATCCTGAAAGTGGAAATAGAGCCGGAAGCGGCGAAGGAGATCGCACTCCGCAGTCGCGGCACACCGCGAATTGCCAATTCCCTGCTGCGTCGCGTGCGTGATTTCGCACAAGTGATGGGGGACGGCCATATTGACCTGAAGATAGCGCGCTATGCGCTCGATAAACTGAATATAGACAAGCGCGGACTGGATTCTATCGACAATAAGATCCTCCGCACGATCATCTCCACCTTCAAGGGAGGCCCTGTGGGTGCCAACACGCTCGCGACGGCCATCGGAGAAGATCAGGGAACGTATGAGGAAGTGTATGAGCCTTTCCTGATCAAGGAAGGATTCATTGTCCGGACGCAGCGCGGCCGCGTGGCGACGGAACTTTCTTATAAACACATGGGGCTGGATCCCTATCAGAACAACGCCAATACGCTTTTTTGAGTAAAGTAACAATATATAAACACCTAACAATGTCTGACAAGTTAAATTCCAAAATTCCTGCAGGACCGCTTGAAAGCAAATGGACCCGGCGTAAGTCGGAAATCCGTCTGGTGAGTCCGAACAACAAGAGAAAACTTGAGATCATCGTGGTTGGTACCGGTCTGGGTGGCGCATCCGCAGCTGCTTCCCTCGGCGAACTGGGCTACAATGTCAAGATTTTCTGCATCAGTGACACCCCGCGTCGTGCACACTCCATTGCTGCGCAGGGTGGTATTAATGCTGCGAAGAACTATCAGAACGACAACGACTCCGTCTATCGTCTGTTCTATGACACGATCAAGGGTGGTGACTACCGTGCCCGCGAGGCCAACGTCTATCGTCTGGCTGAGGTGAGCGCCTCCATCATTGACCAGTGCGTGGCACAGGGTATTCCTTTCGCCCGTGAATACGGCGGATACCTCGCCAACCGTTCCTTCGGTGGTGTGCAGGTGAGCCGTACCTTCTACGCCCGCGGTCAAACCGGCCAGCAGCTCCTGCTGGGTGCTTATGCTTCCCTGAACAAGGAGATTGCGAATGGCAGCGTGAAGGCATATCCCCGCCATGAAATGCTTGACCTCGTGATCGTGAACGGCCAGGCCAAGGGTATCATTGCCCGTAACCTCGTGACCGGTCAGCTGGAGCGTTTCGGCGCCCACGCCGTCGTGATTGCGACGGGCGGCTATGGAAATACCTATTTCCTGTCCACGAACGCTATGAACAGCAACGGTTCCGCTGCCATGCAGTGCTACCGCAAAGGTGCTTATTTCGGAAATCCCTGTTTCGCGCAGATCCACCCGACCTGTATCCCGGTCCACGGCGACCAGCAGTGCAAGCTGACCCTGATGTCCGAGTCGCTGCGTAACGACGGCCGTATCTGGGTGCCGAAGAAGAAAGAGGATGTGGAGAAGCTCCGCAAGCACGAAATTAAGGCCTCCCAGATCCCTGAGGCGGACCGCGACTACTATCTGGAGCGCCGCTATCCGGCCTTCGGTAACCTCGTGCCGCGCGACGTGGCTTCCCGCGCCGCCAAGGAGCGTTGCGACGCCGGTTTCGGCGTGAACGAGACGGGCAAGGCCGTGTTCCTCGATTTCGCGGATGCGATCCAGCGTCTGGGTCACAAGCGTGTTGCTGAGCGCTACGGCAACCTCTTCGATATGTATGAGAAGATCACCGCCAGCTCTCCTTGGGAGGAGCCGATGATGATCTATCCGGCCATCCACTACACGATGGGTGGTATCTGGGTCGACTATGACCTGCAGACCACGATTCCGGGCCTGTACGCCATCGGCGAGGCCAACTTCTCCGACCACGGCGGAAACCGCCTCGGCGCTTCCGCGCTGATGCAGGGTCTGGCGGACGGTTATTTCGTGCTGCCTGTCACGATCGGCGACTACCTCTCCTACAAGTTTGCCGAGCCCAAGACGGATGTCAATACGAAGGAATTCGACGAGGCTGAGAAGGCAGTTCAGGCCCGTATCGACCGCCTCTTTGCCATCAAGGGTAAGGAGACCGTGGATTCCATCCACAAGCGTCTTGGCAATATCATGTGGGACAACGTGGGTATGGCCCGCGACGAGGCAGGTCTGAAGAAGGCTATCGCTGAAATCAAGGCCCTCAAGAAGGAATTCTATGAGAATGTCAACGTGCCCGGATCACAGTTTGAATTCAACCAGGAGCTCGAGAAAGCCCTTCGTCTGGAGGACTTCTTCGATATCGGTGAGTTGATGGCGCGCGATGCGCTGAACCGTACCGAGTCCTGCGGCGGCCACTTCCGCGTGGAGAGCCAGACCGAGGAAGGTGAGGCCAAGCGTGACGACGCCAACTTCATGTATGTCTCCGCCTGGGAGTATAAGGGCGAGGATCAGGAACCCGAACTCCACAAGGAGCCGCTCAAGTATGAGTTTATCGAGGTGAAAACGAGAAATTACAAAGACTAAGCGAGATGGAATTCAATCTGAAAATATGGCGTCAGAAGAACGCCAAAACCCCGGGTCATTTCGAGACCTACCATATTTCCGGCATCGAAGAGGATGCTTCCTTCCTGGAAATGCTCGATATTCTGAACGAGCAGCTGATCCGCGAGGGTTGCGATCCCGTGGCCGTGGAGCGTGGCTGCCAGAGCAGCGGCCCTGTGTCCTTCGACCATGACTGCCGCGAAGGCATTTGCGGCGCCTGTGGCCTGTATATCGACGGCCGTGCACACGGTCCGGACGATCACGTGACCACTTGCCAGCTCTTCATGCGTCACTTCAAGAACGGTGCTACCATCACGGTGGAGCCCTGGCGTAGCGCCGGTTTCCCGGTCATCAAGGACCTTGTCGTGGACCGCAGCGCCTTCGATAAGATCCTCCAGGCCGGTGGCTTCATCTCCGTGCGCACGGGTGCTGCGCAGGATGCCAACAACATTCTGATTTCGCACGATCGTGCAGAGGAAAGCATGGATGCAGCGGCCTGCGTGGGCTGTGGCGCCTGTGTGGCTACCTGTAAGAACGGCTCCGCGATGCTCTTTGTCGCGGCTCGCGTCAGCTCCCTCGCTCTGCTTCCGCAGGGCCGTCCGGAGGCCAAGCGCCGCGCCAAGGCCATGGTTGCCAAGATGGACGAACTCGGCTTCGGTAACTGTACCAACACGCGTGCCTGCGAGCTGGAGTGCCCGAAGGGTATCAGCGTCTCGCACATTGCCCGCCTGAACCGCGAGTTCCTCAAGGCAAAGTTCTCTGACTAGATTCGCCAGTCAAGCCGGCGAATGACGAATTAGTGTCATTCCGGGCTTGAACCGGAATCTTTTACCAGAGGAAATTATTAAAGGGGTAACGCCCTGCGTGAATCTCCGCGACCATCTTATAGATGTCGTCGCGGAGTTTTTCTATATTCTCCTTCTTAATGGCGGAGATGAAAATGCACGGGATCTTGCGTCCGTTAATCCACTTGTATTTTAGCTCGTCAAGCGTGAAATTACGCTCGTTTTTGGGCTCTAAAGAGAACTCGTCGTAGGGTTCGTAGGTATAGGCGTCCGTCTTGTTAAAAACGACGTAAACGGGCTTATCTGCCGCAGAAATATCCTTGAGCGTCTTGTCCACTACTTCCATCTGCTCCTCGTAGTCGGGATGTGAGATATCCACGACATGCACCAGGATATCCGCCTCGCGGACCTCGTCGAGGGTACTCTTGAAGGCCTCGATGAGCTGCGTGGGGAGTTTGCGGATAAAACCGACGGTATCGCTCAGCAGGAAGGGAACGTTTCCGATGACGACCTTGCGGACGGTGGTGTCAAGGGTCGCAAAGAGCTTATTTTCAGCGAAAACATCCGACTTGGAGAGGAGGTTCATCAGGGTGGATTTACCGACATTGGTGTAGCCGACCAGCGAAAGGCGCACCAGTTGGCCGCGGTTGCTGCGCTGGGTAGCCATCTGCTTATCCACCTTCTTGAGCTGCTCCTTGAGCTTGGAAATGCGCTCCCGCACGATGCGGCGGTCCACTTCGATCTGGGTTTCACCCATACCGCCACGTGTGCCCATACCGCCGCGCTGGCGCTCCAGGTGGGTCCACATGCCCGCGAGACGCGGCAGCATGTAGTTGTAGCGGGCCAGTTCGACCTGGGTCTTGGCATAGGCCGTCTGGGCGCGCTGGGAGAAGATTTCGAGAATGAGGCTGGTACGGTCGATGACCGCCGAGGTCTTGATGATCTTTTCGATGTTGCGCTGCTGCATGCCCGTCAATTCATCGTCAAAGATCACATAATCAATATGATTCTCTTCGCAGTAATCGGCGATTTCCTTGAGTTTTCCGCTGCGGATATAGGTTGCCTTGTCGGGACGGTCCACGCGCTGGACAAACTGCTTATCGCCCATCGCACCGGCCGTCTCGGCGAGGAATTGCAACTCGTCGAGGTATTCGTAGATCTTACGCTCGTCGTCATCCTGCTTGATGATGCCGACAAAGACGGCTTTCTCTTCTCTCTTATTCTCCATAATTTATCAAAAAAAGGCCGTCCGTGGACGGCCTCTAATTCAGTTAAGCTTGCTTATCGCAGCTGGAAGATCACAGGGAACTGATAGGTAACCTTCACAGCACGGTCACGCTGCTTGCCCGGAGTCCACTTCGGGGAGCTCTGGATCACGCGGACAGCCTCCTTATCCAGGGACGGGTCCACACCGCGGAGCACCTTCACATCGGAGACGGTACCGTTCGGGTTCACGGTGAACTGCACCATAACACGACCGGAAACGCCGTTCTCCTTGGCGAGCTCAGGATAGTCGAGATGCGTGGACACCCACTTGGAGAAGGTGTTGGCATCGCCACCCTGGAACTTCGGCTTCTCCTCGACGAGGGCGAACGGAATCGCTTCTTCTTCGACAACCTCTTCCTGAACTTCCTCTACGTAGTCCATGATCTCGACACCCAGGCTGGAGTCATCCTCGAGGTTGAGGATGTTGTCATCCACCTTGATGTTGTCATCCACGATGTCGATCTGGTCGGACAGGATCGGGATTTTCGGGGTCTCGGGGGGCGGCGGAGGGGTCTCCTGGGTGATAGGAATGATCTCCTCCTCAATGAGTTCGGTGTTCTCAGCCTCAAAGAAGCTGTCTTTCTTCTCCTGCGTACGATACTCGAATGCGGCGATCGTAATCAGAAGGGAAAGGACTAAACCAATCTCGACAAACAAGAGCTTCTTGTTGTTCAGATCAGCCTTGGGTGATTTCTTGACTTCCATATTCGTGGTTTCGTTAAATATTCAGTTTGGGTCTCAAAGATAGAAATATTTATTCTCAATTCCAATTATTTCATTTTATAGATGTAAATTTGCAAAAATTTTGCCGATGATACGATACTTTCAGGAAGACATTCGCTTCGAGCTGAAGCAGAAACTGTTGAACAACCGCTGGCTTAAAATGGTGGCCGGCAGCGAAATGCGCCGTCTGGGTGCCATCAACATCATTTTCTGCTCGGACAACTACATCCTGGATGTCAACATGAAGTACCTCCAGCACGACTATTTCACGGACATCATCACCTTCGATTACTGCGAAAAGGACGTCCTTTCCGGCGACCTCTTCATCAGCATCGACTCCGTGCGCGAGAATGCTCAGTTCTACGGAACCGAGTTCGCGGACGAGCTGAACCGCGTGATGGTGCACGGCCTGTTGCACCTGATCGGCTATGACGACCATAGCGAAGCGGATATCGCTGTGATGCGGCAGAAAGAGAATTACTATCTTGAGATGCGGGCGTCTTTGTGATGGAGCGGGTGTATGATATAATAGTAGTGGGCGGGGGACACGCCGGGTGCGAAGCCGCGATGGCGGCTGCGACGCTTGGCTCGTCGGTGCTGCTCGTCACCATGGATATGCTCGGCTTTGCCAAGATGTCCTGCAACCCGGCGGTGGGTGGAATTGCCAAAGGACAGATCGTTCGGGAGATCGATGCGCTCGGCGGATGGTCGGGCCTCGTGACCGACCGTTCGACGCTCCAATTCCGCATGCTCAACCGCTCGAAGGGCCCGGCGATGTGGAGTCCGCGCGCTCAGTGCGATAAAATCCAGTTTTCCTTAAACTGGCGCAAAATCCTCGAAAGTGCCTGTAAATTAGATATTTACGCGGATTCTGTGACGGAATTTCTCTTTGAGAATTCAAAAATCTGCGGAGTCAAGACAAATACCGGGGCAATTTTTAAGTCTCAGGCGGTTGTTTTGACCGCCGGAACCTTCCTTTCCGGCAAACTCTTCATTGGTCGCCACCAGATGGAAGGCGGCCGCATCGGTGAGCCGGCATCTTACGGTCTGACGGAACAACTGGTCGACCGGGGACTCTCGACCGACCGGATGAAAACGGGAACCCCGCCGCGGATCGACATTTCCTCCATCGACACCTCCCGGCTTCCGCTCCAGCTCGGCGATCCGGACCCGGCTCGTTTTTCTTTCCTGCCGGAGCCGTCGGCCGTTCAGGGGCCCGGGGCAGAGCAGATGCCTTGTTACATTTTGCACACGAACGAACGGGTGCACGAGATCCTGCGGAGCGGCTTCGGCGAGTCGCCGCTCTTTACCGGCTTGATTCATGGTCGCGGCCCGCGCTACTGTCCCAGCATTGAGGATAAGCTTCGTGTCTTCCCGGACAACCCGGCCCACCAGCTCTTCCTGGAGCCCGAGGGGAGAAGCACGAACGAATACTATCTGCAGGGCTTCTCTTCTTCGCTGCCGCTGCAGGTCCAGCAGGACGCGCTGCACGCTATCGAAGGATTGGAAAATGTCAAGATCTTCCGGCCGGCCTACGCTGTAGAATACGATTTCTTCGATCCGACCGGCCTGCGCCCGAGCCTCGAGTCCCGTTTTGTCGAGAATCTCTTCCTGGCGGGCCAGGTAAATGGTACAACGGGTTACGAAGAGGCTGCAGCACAAGGCCTTATGGCTGGAATCAATGCGCATCGAAAGCTTCGCGAACAGGACGCGCTCGTCCTGCGGCGCGATCAGTCTTACATTGGCGTTCTGATCGACGATCTCGTCACAAAAGGCGTGGATGAGCCCTATCGAATGTTTACTTCTCGTGCGGAATATCGTATTCTTTTGCGTCAGGATAATGCCGATCAGCGCTTGACGCCGGTCGGACACGAAATCGGTCTGGCGGATGAACGTCGCTACGCCGCCACGATGCGGAAATACGAACAAGTGAAAGAGCTGCAAGCGTATTGCGAACGAAAGAATTTGACGGCCCGGGAGGCGAACCCATATCTTGAATCTGTGGGCTCCAGTCCCATTACTGAGTCTAAGAGAATCGCGGATTTGGCCACGCGCCCAGAGGTTTCCCTTGAGGAACTATTGAGAATTGTTCCACGTGGAACTTATGAACAGGAGGCTGTTGAAAGCGTGGAAATCTCGCTCCGATATCGGGGATATATCGACCGCGAAATGCAGATGGCCGAGAAAATCCAGCGGCTCGAAGATCTCCGGATTCCTGAGAATTTCGATTTCGACCGCGTGGCGGGTCTGACGATCGAGTGCCGGCAGAAGTTTAAAAAATATCATCCGCGGACGATTGCCCAGGCTGCTCGCATTTCCGGGGTCTCGCCAGCGGACATATCCGTTTTGCTGGTTTATTTCGGCCGCTGATGTTTAGAGCCGCTGCAGGGCGGCTTTGATGATTTCTTCCACTGAAGCGGACGGGTTCTCCTTGAGGATCGCCTGGATGGCCTTGTTGATGTTCGGTTTGGCAAAACCTAACATCTGGAGGGCCGTGGTGGCTTCTTCCGCTGCGGCTCCGGCATCCGTCCGGAAGAGCACATCGCTGCTTGCGCCTTCGCCCTTGACGATCTTGTCCTTGAGCTCCAAAACCATGCGCTGGGCTGTCTTGAGGCCAATTCCCTTGACGCCTTTGAGGCGGTTGACGTCCTCGCTGAGGATCGCGCTCCGCAGTTCCTCTGCCGTCAGGGAGGAGAGGATCATGCGTGCGGACGCGGCGCCCATGCCCGAGACGCTTGTGATCTGCCGGAAGAGCTCCCGCTCATCCTGGCTCGCAAAGCCGTAATCGACTTCCGATCCGTCGCGCGGGTTGACCTGGCGCTGGATATAGACGGTTGCTTGGTCCTTGCCGCGCAGGACATCATAGGTTTGCAGGGAAATCTCCACGGCGTAGCCGATTCCCTGGTTGTCGATCACCGCCATCGTGGGGGTCAGTGTCGCAAGCTTTCCGGAGATGTAATCTATCATATCACAAAAATAATATTTAAATTTGCATTTCCTTATGACTCAGATAGAAAAAATACGGCAGGAGTTCCCGGAACTGGGGGAGCAGGTGTATGGCAAAGCGCTTGTCTATCTGGACAATGCCGCTACGTCGCAACGCCCGCTGTCCGTGATTCGCAAGTGGACCGAAATGTCGGAGAAATACAACGCAAACCTGCACCGGGCGGTGCATCGGATCGCGGATCTGGCCACTTCGGAGTACGAAGCGACCCGGGATGCCGTCCAGAAGTACTTGAATGCAGAATTCCGGGAGGAAATTATCTTCACCTCCGGCGCTACGGCGTCGTTGAACCTGGTCGCATTCAGTTTTGGCGAAGCCTTTGTCCACGCGGGTGACGAGATTCTTGTCGGCGAGGCGGAGCACCACTCCAACATCGTGCCCTGGCAGCTGCTTTGCCAGCGCAAGGGCGCTGTGCTGAAAGTGCTTCCCGTGGACGATTCCGGTCGCCTTCGGGTGGACCTGCTGCCGGGCCTGCTGACGCCGCGTACGAAGTTGGTTTGTGCGGCTCACATTTCCAATGTCCTCGGGCTCGTTAATCCCGTTAAGGAGATTGTAAATATTTGTCATTCAAAGAATTGTCCGGTTCTTGTCGATGGCGCGCAGGGGATTGTTCACGAGCGCGTGGATGTCCGCGAGTTGGGCTGTGACTTTTACGCTTTCTCCGGCCATAAGGTCTATGCCGCGCCCGGAACGGGTGTGCTGTATGGCCGCCGTGCGCTGCTGGAGCAGATGCCGCCGTACATGGGTGGCGGTGAGATGATCGGGACGGTCCGCTGGTCCGGTTCGACCTGGGCCCCGCTCCCGCAGAAATTCGAGGCCGGCACGCAGAACATCGCCGGCACGCCGACGCTCCGGCCGGCGCTTGAAATGGCAGAAGCGTTTCGCTGCGAGGCCGCAGAGGCCGAGACGGACGCAATCAAAAAGTTGATTTTAAATAAATTACAAAGCGACCCCCGAATCCGTCTCTACGGCGTCCCGAAGACGCCCGAGGAGAAGATACCCCTGTTTTCGTTCTCCGTGGAACATATCCACCACGAGGACCTGGCGCTGATTCTGGACAAGATGGGGATCGCGGTTCGCTCCGGGCAGATGTGCGCGGAGCCGCTGATGGACCGCTTCGGCGTCACGGGTATGCTGCGGGTGTCGTTCGCCCCGTATAACACCGTGCAGGAGGCGGAATATTTTATCGCATCGCTCGATCGGGCGATCAAAATGCTGGAAGGATGAAATCATTGCAAGAAGCTCAGGCTGAAGTCGTTGCGGACTTTTCGATGTACGACGAGTGGCTGGACAAGTATGAATATCTGATTGATCTGGGGCACAACCTGGAAGCGTTCCCCGAGGAACTCAAGACCGAAGATCGCTTGATCAAGGGTTGTCAGTCGCGCGTGTGGCTGGATGCCACCGTGGAAGGGGACCGGCTCTTCTTCCGTGCCGACAGCGATGCCATCATCACCAAGGGCATCATTTCCCTGCTGATCGGCGTCTATTCCGGCCGTACGGCCCGCGAAATCGCGGAGGACGATTTCTCCTTCGTGGACAAGCTCGGCCTGCGCGAGAACCTCTCGCCGACGCGCGCCAACGGCCTCGCCTCGATGATCGAAACCCTTCGCCGTACGGCGCAAAATCACCTTTGAGATGGCACAGGATGAAGTTTTGACCCCGCAGGACGTCAAGGAGCTGGCGCCGCTCTACGAAGATGTCGTACTCTCGCTCAAGCAGGTGTACGACCCGGAAATCCCGGTCAATATCTATGACCTGGGCTTGGTTTATGAGCTCCACATCAATAAAGAGCACGAAGTTTCCATCAAGATGACCTTCACCGCGCCGAACTGCCCGATGGCGGACGAGGTGCTCTCGGAGGTGAAACAGATGGTGGAGGACACCCCGGGCATCAAAAGTTGCTCGATCGAGTTGGTTTTCGATCCGGTCTGGGACCAGAGCATGCTCTCGGACGAGGCCCGTGTGGCGCTGGGCTGGGATCCGGAATTCTAATGAAAGCCGTTCCCGTATATTTTTCCCTGGGTACCAATCAGGGCGACCGTGCGGCGCAGATAGACGAAGCGCTGCGGCGCCTGGACACGGCGATCGGACATCCCTACGAGGCGCTTTCTTCCATCATCGAAACCCCGTCCTGGGGCTTTGAGGGGCCGGATTTCCTGAATTGCGTGGTCTGCTACCGCACGGCGAAGCGCCCGCATACCCTGCTGGATATCTGCAAGCGCATCGAGCGCGCCATGGGGCGTACCGGCGGCCCGGAATATGACGCCGACGGCCGCCGGATTTATCATGACCGCCCCATCGACATCGACATTCTACTCTACGGCGACGAGCGAGTGGACGACCCCGATTTGAAGATCCCGCACCCGCTGATGGAGCAGCGGGACTTCGTTATGCGCCCTTTGCGGGAGATTTTACCGCAGAAATGACTATATTTGCATGATTTAAGGATAAGTTAGTAAAAAAGATATGACACAAGACGAACTGTTCAAGGTACTCGTAGCGCACTGCAAGGAGTACGGTTTCATTTTCCCGTCCAGCGAGATTTATGACGGCCTGGCCGCTGTGTACGATTACGGCCAGATGGGCGTTGAGCTGAAAAACAACATCAAGCAATACTGGTGGAACGCGATGACCCGCCTGAACGAGAACATCGTGGGCATCGATTCCTGCATCTTCATGCACCCCCGCATCTGGGAGGCCT